>Ga0100402_1002234_pt1 | contig 21828 bp, 15 predicted proteins | sample CryGeyme20150102_FD_80419 | JGI IMG/M metagenome (GOLD analysis project Ga0100402, IMG submission 80419) | Groundwater microbial communities from Crystal Geyser aquifers in Utah, USA - Crystal Geyser metaG 2015-0102 | ecosystem: Environmental > Aquatic > Deep subsurface > Groundwater | place...
ACTTAAGGTTTGACTATACAAATTTGCAGTACTCCACTTCTAAAATAGTAAGCTAAATATTTATCAGTACCACACAAATAAAACTTTCATAGGCCACCCACTGGCTAGAGTGGTTGGCGAATACTACTACTACTAGATTTCACTGATGGATATTGGAATGCCTGTAACTTTTGATCCATTGGTCTATTTGAAACAAACTCAATTATTATCTCATGCGCCTGTATCTCAGCTTTCTTAATCTGTTCTCAAAAGTTGATTTGGCTTTGTGGCTCAGGGGATACGAGAATCCGTGCGGCATCAATATTTCATGTTTTTCATCCAAAATCTCAAGATTGTGAAATACTGAGTTTTTAGATAAAATTCAAGATTTTCCAAATCTTGAGGTAAGTGGCCTGAAGCTAGCTAAGATAGAGTAGATTTTAGCTTGTTAAATAAATACTGTAATAATAGTTGCGAGGGTCCTTTCAGGCATATTATCCAACACTTGCGAAAGCATTGGAATCGCCCGCACCTTCATTCGCGTCAAGTACATTGTGAGTTGGGATTAGAAAATGAAAAAAGAAACTATTCTGTTTTGCGAATTTAAGTGATTAATCTTCTTCTTTCACAACAAAACCCTTCTTCAGTTCCTCCTCGACATTTGGTGGAACAAAATCGTATTGAGCAAGTTGCATGGAATAGTTGGCTCGCCCCTTACTCATAGAACGAAGAGTGGAAACGTACTGAAACATATTAGCAAGAGGAACCTGGGCGGAAATGGTCTTGACGTTTCCACGTTCACCAAGGTCTCCAACCATACCGCGACGAGAGTTGATATCTCCAAGAATATCTCCCATGTACTCTTCAGGGGTGGAAATGTCTACTTGCATCAAAGGTTCCATGAGTCTGGCCTTAGCTTTTCTCAAACCTTCACGGGCGGCAGCACGTCCGGCAATCTCAAATGCCATTACGGATGAATCGACGTCATGGTATGCTCCATCAATGAGCTTGGCCCTGAGTCCAAGCACGGGGTATCCAGCGACGACACCTTGTCCCAAAACAGACTCAATTCCCTTTTGCACGCCAGGAACATATTCACGTGGGACACTTCCTCCCTTAATTTCAGATTCGAATTCAAAATCCATACCTCCTTCTTCGGACATATCCTTAGGTTCGAAAATGATCTTAACACGAGCAAATTGGCCCGATCCTCCAGACTGTTTCTTGTGGGTGTAATCAACTTCTGCTGCACTGGTAATTGCCTCGCGGTAAGAGACTTGTGGGGCGCCAACGTTGGCCTCTACACTGAATTCACGCTTCATGCGGTCAACAATAATTTCAAGATGAAGCTCTCCCATACCCTCAATGATGGTCTGTCCGGATTCTTCATCACGCGAGAAACGGAAGGAAGGGTCTTCAGCAGCAAGACGCATTAGGGCCTCAGACATTTTTTGCTGATCTCCCTTAGTCTTGGGCTCGACAGCAACCTTGATAACGGGTTCAGGAAAGTCCATCTTTTCTAGAATAACAGCATTATCCTTGGAGCAAAGGGTTTCTCCAGTGGTGGTATCCTTCAATCCAACTAAAGCAACAATATCTCCGGCAACGGCGGACTTGATCTCGGTACGTTCGTTGGCATGCATTTGAAGCATACGTCCGATACGTTCGTTCTTTTGCTTAACGGAATTGTAGACACTGGTTCCAGTTTCCATGACTCCAGAGTAAATACGTGTAAAAGTCAAAGTTCCGACAAATGGATCGTTGGCTACTTTGAAGGCAAGGGCAGAGAGAGGCTCAGCATCCGAAGACAAGCGTACGCACGGTTCGCCATCTTCGTCAACACCCGCAATGGCCGCGACGTCGAGAGGAGAGGGCATGTAGTCGACGACGGCATCTAACAAAGGCTGAACTCCCTTATTTTTAAATGCTGTTCCAGTCAAGACGGGCACAAAATTGAGGCCGAGAGTTCCTTTACGGATAAGCTTCTTCAAAGTGGGAACATCAGGCATATTTCCCTCCAGGTATTCCATGAGGGCATCCTCGTCCTCTTCGACAGCAAGCTCAACAAGCTTCTCGTGGTACTCGGCGGCCTTAGCCTTGAGTGCATCATCAACAAGGGGGATATCGTTGCACTCGTCAAGGGGAATAACATCGAAAGAGGCGCCAAGATCCTCTCCACGCCAGACAATGGCTTCCATAGTGACCAGATCAATAACTCCCAAGAAATCTCCTTCTTCTCCAATGGGAAGCTGAAGAACCATGGGTGTCGCAGCCAAAAGATCAACAATTGTATCGACGCAAAAGTAGAAGTTGGCGCCAGTGCGGTCCATTTTATTCAAAAAACACATGCGAGGGACCTTGTATTTGTCAGCTTGACGCCAGACAGTCTCAGTTTGGGGTTCCACTCCAGCAACACCATCGAAGACAGCAACAGCGCCATCAAGAACACGAAGAGAACGTTCAACCTCAAGAGTGAAATCGACATGACCTAGGTTTTTGCCAATTTTGTGAGCAATCAAAAATTTGTCAGATACCCAGGGTGATGAAACATGAAACAACCAAATATTAATTAAAAAGACATACCGGGAGTATCAATAATATTAATTCGGTGGTCCTTCCAGGCGCATGTGGTCGCAGCAGAAGTAATAGTTATTCCACGCTCTTGTTCCTGTTCCATCCAGTCCATAGTAGCTCCTCCCTCGTGAACCTCACCAATCTTGTAGGATTTTCCAGTGTAGAAGAGAATACGCTCGGTGGTTGTTGTCTTTCCGGCGTCGATGTGGGCCATGATACCAATATTTCTGTAAAGGTCCAGATCAATCTCACGTTGTTTGGCAGAGGAGGCAGCGGCCTTGTCGACAGCTTGAGCTTCCCCATAGAGGGCGCTCTTTTTTAAAAAATCCAAGGCGTCGTGAGTAAACTATGCGTTGGCAATTTCCACTGTCCCCACTCGAAGGTCACCACGAGAATCCAATTGTGCTCACCTTTGCGCCGAAAGATCCCTGGGGAACAAAGGCCGTCACCGGAGCGACAGCCAGCAAAACAAAACCGGCGTTCTTAAGCAACATCATGGGTGAACAAATAGCTTCAGATTAGTCTAGTGCGTATTATTTGTTCTGAGATTGAATACTCGAGTACTTGCTATGACAGAGTTTATCTCGTAAAGATAATAGAAAAGAATTATTCAAAGGAGGTTTCTCTTCCGCGTGTGTGGTTTTGCTCAGTCAGAGGAAAGTAGAGGCTGAGTTGATACTGCACAGCACGAACAGTTGTTGGACTGTCATTAAAGAAAGATTCGAGTGGCCAGCAAAGAAAAAAAAAATTGGTGTTACACGTGAAAAGGCAAACTGACGTCAGACAACAACAACAACTAAAAGTCTAATTCCATCATTTTCATTAGCGTTAGAGGTCATTAGCGTTAGAGGTAACGAATTCAACAGACTGGACCTGACTTCTTCCCATGATCACAGGTCAAGGTCGGAACACTCGCATGAAAGTACAGGAGACAGCGCAGACTGGACACTTAGTAATGTTTTTGCTGCATTCAATACAACAAATCTGATGTCCACAAGGGGTTGCAACACAATTGATGGTAGCATCGAAACATATGATGCAAGCCTGTTGTTGAAAGCGAACAAGTCGGGCAAAAAGAAAATAATATCAGATAACCTCACCTGATTTGAAATACAAAACATCATCCACAAACAAAAACATATACACTCACATCACTGACTGTACCATCCGAAGCAGAATCATCAACAGATCTCAGGTCCGGCTGATTTGTTGCCACTTTGGAAGGCGCAGACTCCACAGTTTCAACAGGAGCACCCGGCTCAGAATTGGTATTGACTCCGGGATACAGAGTGGCATCTTCGGGCATAAATCTCAACACCAAATCTAGGTTGCGACAAAGAATGTCCATGGTAACGTCCTTTTCACAGGCCAGTTGGATGCCTTTTTCAACAACCAAATAGCGCACAATCCCAACGTTGCAGTTCTCAAGTGCAATGCCCAGCAACGAACGACCCTTTGAAGTACTGATTTCGGTAAAGCTGTTAGATGCGTCCCGACATCGGCTTCTCACTCGCACAGACTTAATTGGGCAGCAATTATCGTCCACGAGCCATTTTAATAGCATCAAGTCGCCACCCAACGCAGCACACTACGTCAAATAGTAGGACCAAGCGGAAAGCAAACAAGGGTAAGTGGAGGCACGGATGCAGCCAAGCCTTAAACTATCATTTTCTTGTTCTTTGGACTCACGTGGACAGGATAACTATTTTGTGCAGAAGAAAATAGGAAAGACAAAATCAGATGAGAAGGCTGCATACAAGTCGTCGTATAACCAAATCAAGCCTCAAGACCTTACAATAATTCGCCCTTGACATTGGCAAATGGGGTGACAAGATTGACATTGCCTGTCGCGTGGAGGGCAATGGCTTGATCTCTATCGCCCTCCAACAATGCGACACGAAAACTTGTGCACAGCCAGTCACAAGCTTTGCATATATTCACAAAGCTCTCTTTCTTGATGTTGTACGTCTCAGGTACCATCTTAGCAGGCCAATTCACAACACATGCAGTACACACACAGATACCACAATTGCGACAATGACAAGCTCGGCGGAAAACGGCAAATTTGGATGAACAAATAGTGCATGCAGGATTCTTTTTGAATTCGTGCATCCTAGGCGGCGACCATGCCCTTGCTAAACATTTCGCTTGCTTCTCAGTCACAACAGAGAAGGCTCTCAAGGACTTGGATGCTTCTAGTACATTCTTGCTATCCAAAGCTTTTTGATTTGTATTGACCGTTGCCACCCAATGGTTGGTTGCTTCGCTGTGGATTACAGACCATGGCAACAGTTCCCTAGGAATGACAGAGTTTGCAACAGAGTTTTTGGTCCTCTCGCGCATCGTAGGATCTATCGTTTCATCACTCTCCTTGCCAAAAAGCATTTCCATGCCGCGCGCAAAATGGGTGGTTATCTTTTGTAACCCTCCACGGGAAGATGCCGCGCTTTTGAAGCTGACGCCGTCGCTGTCGCCTCCCCCGGAATTATCTTGGCCACTTGTAGAGTTGAATGACCTCGGAGGAGGCACTGCCGGCGCAGACCCGAATATAGCACTGCTAGCTGCACTGCTTTCCCCAGCGAATATTTTTGACATTGCTGATGTGCAATTAACGACGCGACAATCTGTACAATCGAAATCTTGAGTTGGTCTAGTAGAAAAGGCGTCAAGAGCGGCAGCTTGCTCGGCAGTAGCTCTCACGTCGTGGGACGACGCAGTGTCAAATTGCTCATCCTCACCATCCCGCGGTGGTGGTATCGCCGTTACCCCCACAGACGATTTACCATTAAACGATGGACGATGCATCCAGCCTTCTTCGACAACAGTCTCCAGCTCCGCCAGGGCTTCTTGTGTTACAGCAGAACCCACCGCCTCGTTCAGTGGAATGCGTGTTCCAACCGCAAATGGCGCGCTGCTCGTTCTAGTCACCGGACTTCCTGGATACACTCGATTTGCTGTTGGGGCGCCTAGACTGGACGCTCTGGATATGGCAGTACTATTATTACGGGTCTCGTCCTCATCCTCATATCCTAAAACTGTTGCCGCTTGTACTCCATCCGAAAAGTCTGATAGAGATGGTGCATTTGCCCCCAACATGGCGGTTGCACAGTGTGCGGAACTTCCCGCTGTAGCACGACTATTTGTGTCATCAGCTAACGCAACTAGCTCCGCTTGGACTTCATTGCCAGTTACTTCAGCAGGATGGTATTCCTCTGTGATATCCAAAACTTCGGCTTCTTCGTCGGCGAAAGCAGCCCCTGCCGACTGTCCGTACGCAACAGTGGACTGCGGATGTGCGTTTGAAAAATCCGCAGTAAAATCTGCATAACTTTGGGCGACCGCCGTGACATCAATTGGATTATCGGGTAATCTCGCCGGTAACTTTCGTTCCAAATAAGGAATCGACGTGTCCTCTCCCATGACGATTGCTTCTGCGGGATGATACCAAGGTGCCTCTCGGACGATGACAGTCGCCTCACTCTCAACGACAGCATAATCAGGTTCTTCTACATTTAAAATTTCGCTCGGCGCTGTCTGTTCATTCCCATACGAGTGATTGTCGGAAAATGCAAGAGGCATGCTGGCTACCGCTGAACCGCTCGCTGCCGATAATCCAATAGCTGGAGCTGGATTGTGGTAGTCTTCTCTAATCAGTTCGGCTTGAACGGCGCCGGTGGCGGAAAGATCGGATGGATGAACAGTGTACTCAGAAATAGCCACCACAGTAGCTTGAGGATCGCGTGATAACAATGATGGAGGAAGTCTACCTCTTATGTCGATTGATTGTTTTAGGGCAATCAATTCCGCGTCGTCAGCTTCTAGTTTTCGCATTAATTTGTCTTCGGGTGTCTGGCTTGTTTCAAGGACCGTCGCTTCAGCAGACGAGACTCGAATATCTTCCAAAGCTGCAACAGCATATGCAGGTGGTTCAGATGAACATCCTTCGATTCGAGCGATTCCCGCCTTGTCTTGGTTGCCATCTTCGTTGGTCGAAGAATTATCCGTTTTCAGCGCAAGTGTTGCCGGAAATGCTACCGGTACGGTACCAGGTGGCTCGGGGACTTTTGTTCCTTCCAAGAAGGAAGCTGCTTTTATGGCACCCGTGGAGGCACTTTCCATGACTCCAGAAACAGTAGTGCAAACCGAGTCAGAATGACAATTTCTGCCACTGACATCTTCCACATTTGGATACAAGTGTCTATTGCTCGAAGAAGAATGGCACAGGTTGTCCAAACTGGAGGACAGCCTGTTTACAGAATGGGACCGTTCAAAATCAATCGAACGCTCTAATATTTCTTCGACACTTGCAAACATTTCCTTCATTTCTTCTTCTGAAGAGTTGTTTTCGGTGGAGGATAAGGATAAGGACGTCTTGTGCATCTTGTGTTGACAGTCGTTATCTCGTCTTGTACTTGCCGCCTTTTGGTCAGCGTTTTCATTCTTATTAGACAATTTGGAGGAGTGTACAACTCCATCTTCGTCCAGATAGCCCATGAACGGCACATGAGCTGCGGCTACAGTCACCGCTACATGGGGGATAACTCTTACGTGTTGCCGTTGTTGAGGTTGTTCTGCAGGACAGAGAGACGTAGAAGAAGTCCTCACCGAAGCAGACATGCCCAGCGCTTCCAATGCTTCCTCCACTCGAACACTATTTGCAGAAAAATCTTCTGTGTGTGTTTCAAGAGCAGCCACCTGCTCGCTGTCGGCGTCAGCAAAGGCTGAAAATGCACTATCTTGGAAGGTATTTTCATCACGATAATTATTTGAAGCTTGCTTACTGGTACTATCGCGCGCCTCTCCCCCCGCGACATCTGCTACAAAGGCACTTTGAATATCGTACATACTAGGAGGAGGCGTAGTTGCAGAGTTTGGATCTGTCGACCATGCTGTTTGATGGTGATATCGGGAAGGCGTGGTTGTGGTGTTGGGCATGTTGGGCGGGGTATTGGATGAGTGGAATCGTAAAGGTCTCCAAAAGAAAAGTACACGAACAGCTGAGATGACTTGCTCCAAGTATCCTTTTGGACCCCTTCTTGCCTTCGAGGCAAACACGATGTTACGTTGAGATACTATTTTGAGTCCTTGTACTTCTATTTTTCCTGAAATGTACCCATATTAATACTAGTAGTACAGCTGTATTCATTCCATCGTGATGAAAGCAACGTAGCGTAGGTACTACTACTCTAGGGAGGCGGATTGGATGGGAAACTTTTTGAGTCGTGTTGGTCATATTAGGATTAAGATTATCAAAAATTATCCGCAGAAATAGACTGAGCTTCCAAACAACACTACTAGCTAGCTAGCTAAGTACCTGGTAGTCTAGTAGTAGTAGGGTCTACCTGGTACTCTAGCTAGCTAGTAGAACGGTGAAACTGCTGCAGCGACACACTACTAGTAGACCACTATTTATTTACTAGTAAGTCTACCGGTAGTAGACTACTTCAGTGCTGTATTAAATTAATAACTCCTAGTAATAACGAGACAAAATTAGTCACAATATATTTTGTAGATTATGGCGTAGATTATGATACGAGGGAGGGGGCTGCTTGAACCAATTGTAGACTTCAGTGTTTTTGCTTTGTTGTCCACAGTTGTCATTTTCACTTTTCACATGTCCAAGGTTTGAATGCTTATCACTTTCACCCTGCAACAGGCAGAGAGGTTGGTCTCATGCTGAAAACAGCAAACCAGGTGGCCACACTGTGTCATGACACAATTTATGGAAATTATTGTGCATGTGATTCACCGCGAGAAATCAGAAACATAGTAGAGCACACAAAAAATCACTACAATGTAAGCATAGAGAAAAATTAGCAATCATTGAAAAGACACAAAACTAAAAATGTGTTGCGTACAGTTTCCAAATTTGGTGCTGGCAATTGCCTCATATGTGCTTAACAAACAACAAACTGTGTGAAAGGAGGCGACCTGGTCTTCCAAAGAACAAGCAGGATTGGATTCGTATCGCGTGACTATTCTTTGAAATATATATTGATTGGTCAAATTCAATTCCTCAAGGTCGGAAAATTTTGATGAAATCTCCCCTGTTGTTACACACTGGACAGGCAGAGAGGTTGGTGCTACACTGAAGGCAGCAAACTTGGTGGCCACATGGTGTCATTACACAGTTAATGGAATGATCATAGCAAATGATGCACTGCAGCAAAAGCACATAAAATAATATGAGCACGGAGTAAATGAACGCATGTGAGCATAGCGCAAATGAATGCAAGTAAGCATAGCAACAATTTAGCAGTCGTTAAAAAATGCAATTCAAATCCATGTACATACAGCTTCTCCATTTTTGGTGCTGGCAGCTGCTGAGCGCTTGCTTGCCTTGCTCTTATTGGCAACACTGATGATGGCAGATTCATCGGCCTCATCGAAGCTGCTACCTACACTGGCAGCATCCTCACCAGAGAAGCTTCCACTGTCCCACCGTGCCGATACAAGGCCTTCATCGCGTCGTGTTTGATGAGGAGCGGGCAAGGCTTGAAGTGCGGCTTCAAGAGCACGCAAGGAAATCTTCAAGTCCTTGGCTTCGTAAACTGAAACATCGCGCTCAATTACTAGATACCGCAAAATGTCAATTTTGAGGCTGCTCATGGCAATCGTCGTGACACTGCGGCCCTTAGATGTCAAGATAGGAACGTCACCCGCCATCCCTCGTCTGGCTCGCTTCCCACTCCCCGTGCGAATGAGTTTAATGGGACAAAAGTGGTCGTCCATTAACCAACGAACTACATTTGGATTGCCCCCTTCGACAGCACAGTGTATAGGATACATAATCTCATCCTTCTTGGATAGTACTGGAAAGGGAGTGCGGAGGTTAATGTTTCCTGTTCCATACAGAGCAATGGCGTCTTCGTAATTTCCTGTCATTAGAGCTTTTTTGAAAGACATGCTGAGAGCATCACAAGACATACAAATCTTGACATTCGATTCCTTCTTGAGATTGTATGTGTCTGGGATCATCCGAGATGGCCAGCTAGTGGCACAACTGTTGCAGACACAAACTCCACAGTTGCGACAATGACCAGCACGGCGAAAAACGGCGAACTGTCCCTTACACAGGAAGCAATTTGGATTCTCGGTAAACGGAAGCATCTTGGGAGGAGCGTTGGCAATGGCAGACTCGCGGGCTTCTCTTTCCGAAGCAAAGGAAAACGCTTTAAGATATTTTGAAGCGGTGTTGGGGTTCTTGGCAACTCCTTTCTGATTCGTGTTAATAGTCGTAATCCACAAGTTAGTAGCTGTATTATGATAGACAGTGGCCGTCAAGAGAATCCGAGGGTGGATATTCTGACCATGAGGCATGTAGGGGATATTGGAGCGTGTTTTCTTGGGCTCATTCATAACTTGACCACCGAAAAGCTTCTCCATCAAGTTAGATCGCTTGGTCATGCTATTGCCATTGGGTCCAGCTGTGGACGACAGTGGTTGAGTTGCCGTGCTTCCAAAAGTAATGTCGCGACCGAGGTTAGGATCCACCGTATGTACACTCTGGTCATCTCCGGCTCTTATTGTAGGTGATTGACAGGAGTGTCGAGGAGGAAGTCCGGGTCCAATACTACTACTGCTCGCATTGGTACGATTGAACTCCCGGCGTGTCCGAGTAGTACTCGGTGGAGGTCCGCCCCGAGACTGAGAGCGGATACTTGCCGAGGAAGAAACTTGGCGAGCGTACGGTTTACTCGACTCAGGGCGGCTACGACTGCAAGATCGCGTTCGCTGTTGTATTGATGGCGTCCGACTGCTGGATCGTGATCGACGCTGAGCGGAAACCGTTGGTGTCCGACTGCTCGACCGAGGTCTCTGAGACCGGCTGGTAGATTGAGTCCGAGGAGCCCCATTGGCGCTTGTGTTAGGAGTATTGATCCGAGTTTGACTAGAGGATCGTCCCCTTCCACTAATGGGAGCAGGCGAAGGCTGGCGCTGTTGGCGACTGGAAGATCGTCTTCGGGCTGGTGAAGGTTTACGAAGGCTAGCACGAACTCGACTGGAGGATCGACCACGATTTGCTTCTTGTGGTGAAGATCCGATAGCAGGTGGTGTCGGAGCCGCTTGGGACCTACGCGTGGATCGCGAACGGCTGCGTTGAGTTCGAGAACTGCGATCCTGCGCAATGATATCAGTCTGTGGTGTCAAGACCAGTGAGTTGCCGGAATTATTGTTGTTACTGCGTCGGGAGCGTTTCTGCTCGGATGCTTCAGAGGAGTCAGAGGACACGGGATTCGTAGCAGAGGTTTCCGAGGAAGCTCGACGAGCCAGCACGAGAGGAAGGCGAGTTGTCGACGCTGCTGTTGCTGAAACTTTCGAGTCAGACCCCCTTCGGGGGGGAGCAACAGGCATCCACGAGGAATCCGAATTAATTGGTTTCTGCATCCAAGAAGCTGTACTCTGGTCACTTGTAGCAACATTAGCAGTGGTAGCGGCATTGGTCGCCGACTTGCGTCGCACCGATTCTCCTCGCTTAGCTTTCGCCGTTGGTTTGGTTTCAAACTGGACTTCTGTCTGGTCAAAGGCGACCCACTCCTTGCCGCTCTCGTAAACCATCTTGCCTTTGATCTACTTGATGCTAGATTATATTAATGAATTGGTTCAGTATCAATGTAAGTTAATATGGCTGTGGTGTCCCAAGTCCAAAGAAAAAGTGTGTGATTTCTCGTTGTCGTTGCTGTTTTTGTAGGGAGAGCAGAAAATGTGATTTCCATCTCGCCAAATGTACTCTGAAAAAATCTATGCACACTTGTCTACACAAAAACCTATAGCATTGCACAGGCACGGTTGGCCGGCTCGTTCTCCATAAACAGCAGCTTACCATAAGTTGAAGTCGCAGATAATGTTTTATTCGCTCCACATTTTGGATTGGTTCGAACCAGGGTTGACAAAACGGATATGAATCTGGAACGATGAACCGGTGCGCCATGACATACGTGTAGGCGAGGAGTAGCTTTTTAAAGAAAGCGTGAGAATCTGCAGGTGCGGTAGTGCATTATGGAAATCAACGTGCAACTCCCTTTGCATTCGTTGTTCACAAGTCCTCTTGTGGTGAGAGGGCTCTGTCTCACAATAAATCAGAGAGTCCAACTTTATTGTTCTGAGCTCTGAGCACTTTCATACTGAAGTCATGAAGATACGCCAAGGAAGTGATTGTCAAGTCACTAGTCGCTCTGACTACCGAGGATACTAGAAAACATACAATAGTTGTTTCCTTGTCGTGCTGCTTGCTAATAATGCCCTCGAGTACTCAGTTGCCTGGTGCTGCTGCGTACGCACGATTATTTAGCTTTAGTAGATATGCAGGTATCATTTGGAATTTACAACATGTAGGTAGCTAGTAATGGTGATAGTCGTAGCCGGTAAGAAGCTATTCTGCAACTTCAGCTACTATGCCTCATCGCTCTGTTCACCTAAAATGTATGCCGCAAATGGATCCAGGTTGGATATGAAGGGTAACCCACTTTAGCAGATGATGGGTACATCTTTCCATTCGCAGTGTTGCTTTGTGGTAGATATTTCATTATTTGCAATTACGGCGACAGGAGGATTGTGTACGCAGTACACAGGTAATACAATTTCCCTTTAATGGAGGCTATCGTTTTAAATTCTGCTTCATTTTTACTTGAGTGCCGTGTTCCACGAAATTGGTTATCGTGCTCGTCAACCTCATGAGCTGAATATCACGTTTAGCCGAGATGCAAGACAGGCTCTATTCAAGGCGAGGCCATTGCTGCTACAGCTTCTCTAATAGGTCCATGCATAACAATGCCTTCTTCCCAGATAATGTCTTTCCTTCCGTGTCACTACGTGGCCGCGCTGCCAGTAGCTCTCAGGTGACAATAGAAAAGGATTTTGTATGTCCCCGAGCAAGGCGTGCTCTGATCCATCTCTATAAAAATTGAAGACACTTGTATCCGACCACTATCTACTGATGAACACCTACCCAATGAACAGCCTCTTTTCACACAGTCTCATCAAAGTGGTGTATAGATACTTTTATGTATATTCTGTGTAGTCGGCCAGCCATAACAATCTCTTTAAAGCAAGATTGCCTTAAATTCTTCAAATTCGCTCGCGCGGCAGCCCGTCCTCTTATTTTCAATAGCAAAACGATACGCCAAGTTCATACAGTGGAAAGATATAATATAAGGTCCCTGCCTGGACGGCTTATAAATTTCTTTCGCTGTTGTGCATCGGTTGTCGATGCATGCATTACATTGGCTGATGCTTTCTAAAGAAAACTGTGACCCAAGGAGTTTGCTTTTTATTGCTAAATCCTGCGAATGAATTCTGCTCTTCGTCGAATGCCCCTATACAGGTAGAGCGTGCCTGTCAGCATAGGAACCTTGACAACTTCCTCGTCCCCATTGGTTGGCTTTGATTTTTTAGATGCCTTGGCGACGGCACCAGCGGGTGGCCGTTTTTTATGGTAACTGTGGATGAAGGTATGACAAATGATGAAGGATCGAGTCGCACGTTGATAAGTACTGTATCGAATTAAGGCCAAAGAGAATAAAAACAGAAAAAAAGCAACAACATCCGATGTCTTTCTCTTTGTGCACGTACGTTCCACCTTTGCGGTTTTTTTTGCGAGCCGCCGTAGCCGCGGCAGTCTGAGCCTGTCCCGGAGTCAACCGTTTCGCCTGCGATTCAGGAACTGCTGTCACCGGAGTGGGTGCAGGTGTAGGAGGTGGCGGCGGATTTGTTGAGTCCGTGTCACTTCCACTGGATCCCAACATGCTTTCGAGTATCGTTTCATCCTTCATGTTTGGGTACTCATCGAAGGTAACATTCCACATGGGTTCCTTGGATGGACTGCCTTCGACCTGAGATACCAGACGACCTTTGAGGACATCAGATCCTTTGATTACCTAAGAAATACATCGAGCAACATAGCACACGACTGTGAGATGATGATGTTGTAGCATGTTCGGCATGGCATAATCCGCCAACGAAAGGAAAGGATACGGAGAATGCCAATCAAGGAGATGACAATGATATCTGCCGACTGCAGGACTATACAAATCTAGCCTGAATATACAACGATGTCTACGTTCGACGTTACACATCGACACACGACGACCGTCGTTTGAAAAATTCTTACCTCGACTACATCACCAACTTTGTAAGAAATCTTCTTGTTACGACGACTCGATCTTCGAAGGTTATTGTCAGACATACTGCTTTGCTTGGTATTTATTAGTATCGCTTGCTTGCTGTTCTGGTGTCTTTCCGTGAGCTCAGGTTGACTCAAAGTCAGTTTAAGTATGATAGTAGGCTGCAACACACTACTTTGGCTTGAATAGACTACTTTGACTGCGAAATACTACTTCGCTCCAATCAAGTACAGTAAGAAGAAGTCGCATCTCGGCTTCGAAAGTTCTTCAAAAAACTCCATGCGTGGCCTGGATGCTCAGAGTACAGTTATTTGTATAGTCCTTCTTTGCCGCGTGACAACTCTAATTCGAGACTCAAAATTTCATCGGCGGCGAGGATTCATCTACGCATTCAAACTCCAACTCCACAAACCTTCTCATCATTGCATTTTGCATTTTTAAATTCAATTCCACCATGACCCGAAACCTCCGAAGAAGACCTCGAAGGTCAGCGGCTACAGCACCAGCTGCTCCCAAACACATCTCCTCGTACCAGGTCAATGATATAGTAGAGGTAGGTAACATATTTATTTATTCACGAATGCAAATTATTATTTATTTTTTAATTTGCGATCCATGGAAAACCAGATCTGTTGGTGAAAAGGCAATCAATGTCAAAAATATTTCCCCCCCCTAATCTTGTTCTTCGTCAACTTTTCAACCTTCACTGTAGGTCCAACGAGGAAGCGCTCTTGTGAAGGCGAGATTGACGCAATTATTGACCGATGTCCACCACCACAATTCGTCCACTCCACCGAAGTGGCTAATTTCCTTTGATGGGCTTCCGATAAAAGATGAAGAAGTGTACGAAGCTGCCTTTGCCAGTCCCGACGATGGTAACTCTGACTATGAAAGTGACCATGACTTTATCGGTGGAAATTTAGCCTTGTACGTGAGTGATAATGAAGGAGATCATCGAAGACATTCGCGGATTCGTCAACATCATCCCCACAGTCGACATTATGATAACAACAACAATCCGCGACAACAACAACAAAGCGACGGCAACAGTACCTCCGACCGCGACGATTCCATTCCGACGAACATAAAACCACAGCGAACTACTTTGGCACGAGAAGCACGATCGAAACGTCGTCAATCCAAAATTAAGGAATTGGCTTCCAACGATCAAAATCAACACAAGAGGTTCCGTCGATTGGCACCTCCGCCTCCTAATTTTCATGTTCCTACCAATCGTCTTCATTATAGCAGTCATCAACATAAAGGAAAGCGTGGTGGAAATCATCATTATCATCAGGGTGACGACGACGAGGAAGAAGTGGTGCAATTGAAGTTATTGACGGGAACTCTTTTGATTTACAAAGGACTTCATCGACGTGCCGAATTTATACGAAAGGTGTAAATCCACACACGGCAATCATACCTTTGTGACGATATGCAATAAATGTACAAAATGGAAGGTTATTAGGACTATAGATGCCCGACTTTGCAACAACAGCGGTGATGGAAAGGAGCAATTTGGAAAATTAGCTAGCTAGCGAGATGTCAAATTCAAGAACATTCTTGCTGTGACACAAAGAAAGAGCAAGACATAATTACATAACTAGGGTAGTTGATATTCGAAAATCAAAAGAGACGATACGTGGCAATGGCATAGGGTGCACCTCTTCTGCTTCAGACTTCAGAGTAGCCGTTGTAGGATCTTGACTGCCCGCCAGCAGCAAGCAAATGCTGCAACCTACGACTCTGATTTGAATGCCTCTCAATGCACTGCAGTTTCTGTGTCATCACACCCGCACCGCATTTCTCGTCATCAAACTTTCTTCTTCCTTTAAACAGCTCCAGTTGCTGCTGCCTTGTAACGCTGTCCTTCTTGTTTCGCTCGAATTTCCATCATTTTACCCTGCATGGTCATGGCGATGGATTCCATATTTTGTCGTGTCACCGAAATGGCCTTGGTAACATTCTCACTGTTGTGATCCACCAATCGAATCTTACGGTCCAAAAAGGCTGTCGTGTCCTTCGTCGACTTTTCTGCAAAGAATCCAGTTCCCAATTCGACCATCAACTTGGTTGGTTCCCTGAGTTTGCCTGGGACATAGACACTCTCGGTGAGTGGAACCATGACTTCTTTGCCATCGGCTGATGGAGATAGTTCCTTGACTGCACGTTGAGAGGCATTCAAACGAGCAGCTACAGAACGGAGCTGAGCATATCGTTGCGTCAGTGCTTGCAGGCGCTGTTCTTCTTGCTGCTTGGCCTGATTCAGTTCTTCCAGGCTCATCGAGTCCAGATCGATCGTCTGTTGCTGTTGCTGTTCACTCATAGTACAGGCAGTGTGGTGCAGTCGGTTAATGCAGTAATAAATCGCGATAATATAGTTACATACAAGTAACTTTAAGCTTGAAAGTTGTATGAAGATGTAAAGGCTATGTATGTAACTGACGCTCATGCGCCATTCGCCATGGTCAATCCTTTTCGTTGATACTACTGTAATTTGGTAAAGTAGTCTGGGGCAAACGGACAGACGGCGCTGATGGACTAGCCGAATAGCGGGGAACGCTGGCTCGCCTCTCATGAAGCTGCTCCTGTAAAGGCATCTTCTATCATTGCTTTGCACTCTGCACCAACACTGCTTGCTGACAAAACGTGCTACCTGGTACTACATACCTACATCTATCACCCAGTTAATTTTATTGTTGTCCGTCGTCCAATACAGCATACAGAAGGGAGACGTCGAGACAAAGTAGATCTCCCTTGACACGCTCTTGTTTTATCTTTTAGAATCCCCAGGGAACTTGCCGTCACACCAGCCTTTCCTCGCAAAACCACGCGACGGATTCACTGTACACTACACCTCCCGGTTAACAGCGAGGAACGAATCACCAGCATAACATACCTTATAATTATTCGAAAAAATCATGATGGCGTCCGATCCACCTGGAGATATGATGGCTAAGTTGTCCCTGTCAGAGGAGGCCGGTGGTGGCAATCCCGCTAATACGAACAACAATGGCGGCGCAGCATCAGCAGCATCAAGTCCTAACGTTGACATCATGCCGGCCTCCCAAGATGCCGAAATAGCTCCTTCAGGGTCTCTAGAAGTTCAGCTACCGTCTCCTCGATCGCAAGGTACAATCGTCGTGAGATCACCGGCACATGCTCAACAGCAGCGACAGCAACAACCATCCAATGGCGGCGGAGGCATCGATTCTCAAGTGGCCGCCAGTCAAGCGCTCCAAGCATTGCAAAGCACAGCTGCTACTCAAGCCAATAGTGCTTCCATGCCCGCACCATTACCTGCAGTAATGCAAAGCGGTAGTGGGAAGTCAAATGTTCACATGGTTCCCCAAGGGGAGCAACAACAACAACAACATCTGCTGGAAAGTGCAGGTGGCACTACGAATCCAGAAGATGAGGAAGAAATAGGCGAAGAAGAGGACGACGACGAAGAAGAAGAAGACGAAGAATCTTCGGAGGCTTCTGGGTCAGATGAAGATGGATCTTGGATCGATTGGTTTTGTAGTTTGCGAGGAAATGAATTCTTTTGTGAAGTCGACGAGGACTACATTCAGGTACGTTCCTACGATTGTTCAATGGCCTTGATGTAGGCATTGCCGGTGTGTGCCTTTTACAAATAAGTAGTATATCGGGCTTTTGGTTAGTTGAAAGGCTCACCTTTCCTTCCTCTGTGATTATAGGACGATTTTAATTTGACGGGTCTCAATGTCCTGGTACCGTACTACGACTATGCCTTGGACATGGTGTTGGATGTCGAGATGCCCATGGAAGACTCGCTTACGGAAGAGCAGCAGGAGATTGTGGAATCTGCTGCTGAAATGCTGTATGGTTTGATTCATGCTCGATACATTGTAACAAACCGTGGTATGCATGCCATGTACGAAAAATATCGAGCCGCAGCGTTTGGTCGGTGCCCTCATGTTTTTTGCCAAGGACAGCCTGTCCTGCCTGTGGGGCTATCTGATCTCCCTCGGAATTATACTGTCAATATTTTCTGTCCGCGCTGTCACGGCCTCTTTTTTCCAAAGAGTACTAGACAGGCCAACATCGATGGTGCATACTTTGGAACAACCTTTCCTCATTTGTATTTAATGACACATCCGGTAAGTGGAAAGGTTTTGCTGATTTGCAATGGAACGAATTTCAGTGTTGAAGCGGCGTATCTTATTCAAATTCCGTTTTCGTTACTCTTTTCCTTCAAGGATATGGTACCGGCAAAACCAACACAGGTGTATCATCCACGAGTCTACGGATTCAAAGTGAATCAGTTGAGCTTGTATTATCGAAATAGGGAGGAGCAACCACAACAGCAGCAAATAGAAAGCAACGTGAGGGATCGACGTCGCTCTTCTCGGAATCGCCAAAGTCGCAAATAAAGAAGTCAGCTCTCAAAAGCTTGATAAGTCATAATGATAGTAATATATTGCAACATTGGTGTGAACAGACGATGGCATGTAAACAGCTCACACACTACATTTTGGGATACTAGAAAGAACTAGAGGTGATGCTTTGCATTTGTGCACATGTATTTTGCAGTTGTAAGCGAGCCTTTTTCGACAAATTTTGGCATGCTTGGCTCTTCTAATGGCTTGCTCCGATCGTTGTAATATTACTATTCTCGGCATTCGGCGTATTTAGACGGTAGAGTGGTCTAGTTGTTGAATAAAAAATGGTCTATGCATTTTTGTTGCTACCATTCAGCTGTCACTCTCCACGTTTAGTTCTAATAGTACGCCTTGCATGACTTTCTTGCGCAAAGGTTCTTTCTTTCTATTCCTGTCCTTCTATCAGACAACTATGTAAAATAATGAAAGTCCTGTCGTCTTAGCAGTGAAAATGGCTTTGAATGTGCTGTAAGTCTCAATTAAGTAAGGAAACCCAACCCCTTTACAATGGCAACGATGCTGGCGTCTGATTCCCCTTTTGTTTTAGCTACTACTAGTACTAGGTAAGATTAACGAACGAATCAAAACCAGGGTATTCCTTCCGCTTCCGTATCTTTTCGAAGAGTATGCAACGCTTTAAATCTTGAGTTACTTACTTAGGCATACATTGCTCCGCTGAAGTTGGGAAAATATAATAATATATTATTATCATGAGTATGGTACGCAGCCATGCCGCATTGAACGCGAGCTTCAGTGAACGTTGACACTGCGTATGCACTACTACTAGCTAGTAAAAGAGCTAGATCTACTAGAAATTTGACAACGCTCTGTGTACCTTTCGAGACAACTGCTGCAACCTTTATTAGTAGTCTAGTAGTACTAGTACGAGCTAGTAGTAGAGTACCTGGTACCTAGAGTAGTAGGCAACATTCCAACGAGATCTTCTAACTAGGCAGCATTTTCTGCTTCTTGTTCTTCTTTGTACTTCTTCATCAATTCTGTCTGTAGACTGGCAGGCACTTGACTGTGCTTCAAGTACTCCATGGTAAACTCCCTGTTGTTTAATATTGCATTCCACAGTGAAAACCAGGAAACAGTTAGAAAGGATTCTCTATTGAACCAAACCACACGTCGCAGTTTTGCGCTACAAACTTACCCCTTGCCCTGCGTCTGACTTCTCAATTCCGTTGCATAACCAAACATGTTACCGAGAGGAACTTCAGCGATGACCTTCACGCCACTACCATCGTCGTTCAAGTCACTATTCTGAATCATGCCACTACGGCGGTTAAGTGCAGCAACCACGGCTCCTTGGAATTCGGACGGAGCGTCAACCTCAACTGTCATGATCGGTTCCAAAATTTGTGGTTTTGCTTTTCGCATCGTATCACGGACAGCGCGAGCCGTGGCAGTACGGAAGGCTAAATCGGAGGAATCGACGTCGTGCGCAGCTCCGTCCTGCAAAACGACTCGGAGACCTTCAACTTCAGCACCAACTAATGCACCTTCCTCCATGGCGTCCTGTGCACCCTTTTCGCAACTGGAATGGTACTCTGGTGGAATATTTTGGCCAACCAGTTTGTTCTGGAATTCATTGACCTCGCCGAGTTTCTCTCGGTCTTCCTCCGAAAGGGGTTCAATGTATCCAACAACTCGTGCGTATTGACCTTGACCACCAGTTTGCTTCTTGAACAAATAATCAAACTTTTCTTTCTTCGAAATTGTTTCTTTGTAATTGACATTGGGTTGGCCGGTGATGCATTCGACTCCATATTCGCGTGATAATCGTTCAATGTAGACTTCCAAATGAAGCTCTCCCATGCCACTCAAAATGGTTTCCTTCGTGTCATCATCAACTTTGAGTCGCAAGGTAGGATCCTCTTTGGTAAACTTGTTGAGTGCCTTCGCAAAATTAGCCTGCATTTTGGTCTCCTTGGGCTTGACTGCGAGACTCATAACCGCCTCCGGGACAAACATGGAACTCATGGCCAAATTCATGGCTCCATCTGAGAAGGTGTCCATTGACTTACAGTCGACTCCAAAAATAGCACAGACTTCTCCAGCACCAGCCTCGGTGATTTCTTCCATATCGTCAGAGTGCATTCTTACAATGCGCGACAGCTTCACTTTTTTCGAATCATTCACGTTGTGAATGTGGTTGCCTTTTCTCATCGTTCCCTGATAGATTCGCATGTAAGTAAGCTGGCCGTAAGGAGTCTCTTCCAATTTAAAGGCTAGGGCTAGAAGGGAATCGTCACTATCTGAAGAGACCAAGACAGGCTCTTCATTGTTGTTTCGGTCCAAAGCATAGTTCGCCTTTTCGTGTGGCTCTGGCAAAAAGTGAGAGACACCATCCAATAAAGGTTGAACTCCTTTGTTTTTAAAGGCACTTCCCATAAAGACTGGTACGTAACTGCAAGCAATCGTCTGGCGTCGGATGGCTTCCTTCATTGTCTTCGCGTCAATCTCTTCTTCCATGAGGAATAATTCAGCAATCTCATCATCAACGTCGGCAAGTCGTTCAATCATTTCGTTGCGCTTTTCATCAAACAAATCTTTCAAATCCGCTGGAATTGCATCTGATTCTTTGATATTCTCTCCCTTTTCTCCTTCGAACAAATACGTCTTTTTCTCTATCAAATCGACGACACCTTCGTGGTTATTCTCCAAACCAACAGGAATTTGGACGGCAGCAGCATTCAGGCCCAATTGACTGCGTAGCTCTTTGACAACTTTCCAAGGATTAGATCCGGAACGATCTAATTTGTTAACAAAGGCAAGCCGGGGAACATTATATCGTTTCATTTGCCGATCAACTGTTAGCGATTGAGACTGCACACCAGAAACTCCACAAAGGACAAGAATACCTCCGTCAAGGACACGAAGCGCGCGTTCCACCTCAATCGTAAAATCAACGTGACCAGGTGTATCAATAACTGAAAATTAAACACGGCAGGGGAAATAATACGGGTTGGCAATCGGTTGCAGTTGCAAAAAGAAAACAGCAATTATGAAAAACACGAACGAATCCAAGACGCACTGTTAATATGAGTATCCTTCCACTTGCAAAAGGTAGCGGCTGATTGAATGGTAATTCCTTTTTCTCGTTCAAGATCCATGGAGTCCATCTTGGCGCCGACACCATCCTTTCCGCGAACATCATGAATGGAACTGATACGTCCCGTGTAGAAGAGAATACGTTCTGTCAGAGTTGTTTTCCCGCTATCAATATGGGCACTAATTCCAATGTTACGGTGCTTGACTCCATCGCTGGAACTCATCCATCGGTGTTGCTGTCCATGGAAAGAAGCAAAGCTGCCCGTTGGACTTGTACTACTTGGCAACGCCAATGAGAAAGTGCGAGTCGCAAAAGACGAAGTTTTTCGTGCGGCTTGCCCAAGGCGAAGCAGCCGGGTGGCTGTGGCCATTTCAAAGACCATAATTTACTTTAGTGGCTGCTATTGTGAAAATCGTGCAAGATCTTTTCATTCCGCCCCCTTAGGCGACAGTTTGAGCTGGTTTCTTTCTCTCCCCTTTTTTATTTTTTGTGGTCTGCGTAAGTCTTGTTGCAAAGCCAGTCATGAGTGCCGTTAAGGTTGAGGACAGAGAATAGGTAATGTTTCCAAGCGAACGCTACCGCGTTCTCTCGACTATGCCAGCTCTCTAGGGCTACGTTTGGCTAGGTAGGGTGGTTTGGAGAAACTCGGCAATTTACTAGGGCCGACCTTTTCTCCGTTCCGAGGCGC
>Ga0100402_1002240_pt1 | contig 21796 bp, 21 predicted proteins | sample CryGeyme20150102_FD_80419 | JGI IMG/M metagenome (GOLD analysis project Ga0100402, IMG submission 80419) | Groundwater microbial communities from Crystal Geyser aquifers in Utah, USA - Crystal Geyser metaG 2015-0102 | ecosystem: Environmental > Aquatic > Deep subsurface > Groundwater | place...
TGTTTATTATACCGCTGATACTGATTTTGGTCGCCTGGATTTTTATCGTGAACTCGCAATTATCTTGGGCTTGCAACCATCCTACCGTCGTTCTCAGCTGTGGCGAGATATTAAGGCACATATTGTGCACATGGCAACACAAAAAAATGTATTGCCTGTTATCACTATTGATGAAGCACACAACTTACCTTTTGAATTCTTCCGAGATTTTCCAGCTTTTTTGAATTTTATGTTTGATTCAAAAGAGTACATGACCGTTTGGCTTGTCGGCCACCCTGAACTGGCACGTAAAATCGACCGCCCTATAAACAGCGCGTTGCTTTCACGCATGCAGGCGCGTGTTGAATTACAACCCATTTTTGACCATAAGGACTTTAAACAGCTCGTCACACATGGGTTTTCTCAAGCTGGGTGCACGCATAGTTTGCTATCAGACTCAGGTATCGAATTGATTCGTATGGGATCTAAGGGAAATGCTCGACTGGCTCACCAAATCATTGTCACTGCTTTACGTTTGGCTTGTGATAAAAGCATCAATCACTTGCCAGATGACATCATCATGGAAGCCATTGGCATTCTAAAAAGTTCTTGAGTTGTTGTTCATCACCGGAGTTGATGAAATACATCTAAAAATTATCAAAAATAAGCATGTTCACTTATGCAGAAGTCAATAGGCTCCTAGCACACTTAAATTTGTGCAAACAAGCCTGTTGGCCCTCTGTATAAGTGAACACCTTCTCTGTTTGAACTATGCCCGACAATAGTAATGCTTTATTTTTGTTCTGGTAGCTTTCGTCTCACGTTAAATATTGCGGGACGAGATGGGTAAATTTACGTGAGCCATTACACTTATTCGATCGACTAGGCTCGAGTGAAGAAGAATTATTGGATGATATCGATTGCTTGGCGCTTTGTGAACGCACAGAGAGGGCAGCTTATAAACTTGGGGCAAGAGATACAAACCTTTGTTATGAGTATCGATTTGATCCCAACCAGGAATTTAAAGCTGCTGCCAAAAAGTACAAGGTTTTAGGACAAAAACGCGCTGATGGTGAAAATATTAGTGTTGAGGTCATCAAAAAAGATTCAAACCTTGCAAAGGGGTTGATTGTTTTGAAAACGGGCGAAGTATTAGAACGTGTTGTAACCTTAATCCCAGATGATTATATCAATCCAGATCCAATACCCGCAGCAATCGCAAGTGTTGCTGAGGCGTTTGCTCAAGATCGATTAGAACATACGGCCATTTATGATTTTTTGATGCGAAGAACGCCTAGAATTAAAGGGTTAAAGCGAGGCGATTCCATCGCACTAAGTCATGATTCATCGGAGCGATTGAATCAAATTATTTCTGCTATTAAAAACCTTGATAATAGCTATCTCACTATTCAAGGGCCACCAGGATCGGGTAAAAGTTACACCGCTAGGCATGCCATTGCTGAGCTTTTAAAGCAGGGCAAAAAAATTGGGATTTCATCAAATGGCAATAAGGCTATTAACCATTTACTTTTGAATACAGCCAAACACTGTAAAAATAAAGGGATTAAAGCATATTTTTCTTGCACAAAAGATACCGACGAAGCATTAAGTGAGTTTGATATCAAGATTTACAAAAATAAGGGAATGATAGCCAATTATTTGCCATCAAGTTGCGTGATCGGAACCACAGCCTGGGGATTCGCAAGATCCGAGCTTGAGCAAGCCTTTGACTATCTTTTTATTGATGAAGCGGGACAAGTGAGTGTTGCAAATTTAATTGCAATGAGTCAATCCACCAGAAATATCGTTTTAGTAGGTGATCAAATGCAATTGGGACAACCATCACAAGGTAGTCATCCAGAAGAAAGTGGTTTATCCATTCTTGATTATTTATTGCATACAACCCCAACCATCCCTGTAAATATGGGTGTTTTTCTTGGTACGACTTACCGCATGCATTCAGCCGTGAATCAATTTATTAGTGAAGCCATTTATGAAGGAAAATTGAATATCGATCTTAAAAATGATCGCCAACGTATTTTGGTACCAGATGGCTATCAAGGAATCTTGAATCAAGAAGCCGGCATTATTTCGGTTCCGGTTGTTCATGAGGGGAATACGCAAGCCAGTGATGAAGAAGTGACGTGTATTGTGAAGCTTACTAACGAATTGCTGGGTAGGACGTTTATCACAAAAGAGGACGAAGAAAGACTACTTAATTGGAGCGATATGTTGTTTGTGGCACCTTATAATCATCAGGTGAATAAATTACGCCTTGCGTTAGGTGAGCAGGCAAAAGTAGGCAGTGTTGATAAATTTCAAGGGCAAGAAGAAGTTGTTGTTTTTCTAAGTATGTGTGCCAGTCATGCGAATGAATCACCTCGTGGGGCTGATTTTTTGTTTAATAAGAATCGGCTTAATGTGGCGCTTTCAAGGGCTAAGTGTATGGCGGTGGTGGTGTATAGTCCGATGTTACTTGATGCTCGAGTTAGTCATATTGAACAGATGGAGGAAGTAAATTTATTTTCCAGAATGTCCATTTTTTAATGTTTTGGTGAATTCATTTAAACTTTAGTGTACAATATGTTGTCCATGTGGCGCGTAGAGTTGTTATTTCTATCGGAGGCAATCATGTTGCAGTTATTCATAGGTTATATTGTTTTTTTACTTTTGAAGGGTGCCAAGAATAGCTATAGCGACGGTTATGATGATGGATACGACGATGGATCTTGTGGCGGAGACGATTAATGCTAAAAGCGTTTTAATCCTTGGTTTATTGTTAAACAGAGATGAAATATCACGAATGAAAATTGAAGCGGCGATCATTGATGTTTTACATAAAGCAGGTATTCCATTGCATGCAAAGGCAATTACAGAACAAATGCTTAATGCTGGCCTTTGGAAGACGGCTGGAAAAACACCAGCTGCTACCGTAAGCGCTCGTATTTATTCAGATATCAAAAAAAACGGTGGTCAGTCAATTTTTATACAAGTAGCCCCTCAGACCTTTGCAATACGTAATCATCAGCAAAAAGTTGATAAGAATTTCCTCGTAGAACAGTCATTAGAGCAAAAAACTGAGCTTGAAATAGGCGGTTTTTCTTTTAAAGACTGCGCTCAAAAAGTGCTTGAAGAATTTAGCCATAACAAACCAATGCATTACAAACTCATTACAGAAAAAGCGTTGGCATTAGGCTGGCTTAAAACAGAAGGGAAAACACCTGATGCCACGATGTATGCACAGATTATTACAGAAAATAAACGCCAAAAACAAAATGGAAGCCAACCGCTGTTTACCTTACATGGTCGTGGTTATGTAGGGTTAGACCAATGGATAAAACCAGGCCTTGCTTTGCAAATTGAACAGCATAACCAACAAATACGTAAAACATTGCATGAGCACTTGTTGTCCATGAAGCCCGATGAATTTGAAGAGTTGATTTCATTGCTTTTGGGTGAAATGGGTTTTGATATGGTCGAGGTGACGAAGTACAGTAATGATGGCGGAATTGATGTGCGTGGCACGTTAGTTGTTGGCGGGGTTGTGCGTAATCAGATGGCTGTTCAGGTGAAAAGATGGAAGAATAATATCCAATCACCTACGATACAGCAAGTGAGAGGTAGTCTTGGCGTGCATGAGCAAGGCTTAATTATTACGACCAGTGATTTTAGTAAAGGTGCCATGAAAGAGGCAGCACAAACAGATAAAACACCGATTGCTCTGATGAATGGTGAGCAGCTCGTGAAGCAGTTGATGCAATTTAAGCTAGGGGTGCATCATTCAACGATGGAGTTGTATGAAGTTGATGAAGCATTTTTTACATAACGGATATCATGGATTTATAACGTATGACTGAACATGAATTCTTAAAAAGCCTGGAAACCAAGCTCTGGACTTCGGCTAATAAATTACTACCATCGTTGGATGCAGCAGTTTACAAGCACGTTGTGCTTGGTATCATCTTTTTAAAATATGTCTCGGACAGCTTCGAAACTCGCCGGGAAGAACTACGCGCGGCTTTTGTTAATCCTGAGCATGATTATTATCTGGGCGAAGATATCGAAGAGGATATTCTCAAAGAAGAATTAGAAACTCGAGATTACTACACCGAAAAAAACGTATTTTGGGTGCCAAGAGCTGCCCGCTGGAGTTATTTGCAGGACAACATCCGTTTGTCATTAGGCGCGCCCTTAGAGTTAGGCGGCGAGTTTAAGGGTGCTGCAAAACTGATTGATGATGCCATGGCATTGATTGAGGCAGAAAACCCTAAACTTAAAAGAATTCTGAAAAAAGACTTTTCCCAATTACAAATTGATCATTCCAAATTAGCTGACTTGCTGGATTTGGTTGCGACCATCCCATTTCACTATGACGGCATGGAATCAAAAGATATTTTAGGGCATGTGTATGAGTATTTTTTAGGCCAATTTGCTTCAGCCGAAGGTAAAAAAGGCGGTCAATTCTATACACCTAAATCGATCGTAAATTTGATTGTAGAAATGATACAGCCATTTAAAGGCCGCGTGTACGACCCTGCCATGGGTTCTGGTGGGTTTTTTATATCCTCTGAAAAATTTATTGAAGAACACAGCGGTAAGTTACGCGATATTTCAGTATATGGACAAGAATCAAACCCGACTACTTGGCGGTTAGCTGCTATGAACATGGCTATTCGTGGGATTGATTTTAACTTCGGTAAAGAGCCAGCTGATACCTTCACTAAAGATCAACACCCTGATTTACGCGCTGATTATGTTCTGGCTAATCCACCTTTTAACATGAAAGAGTGGTGGGACGGATCGCTCGATGGTGACAGCCGTTGGAAATATGGTCAACCCTGTTTGGGTAACGCCAACTTTGCCTGGATGCAGCACATGTTACACCACACCAGCCCGAATGGTGTGGTGGGTCTGGTGCTTTCTAATGGCTCGTTGAGCAGCAACACCAGTGGTGAAAAAGAGGTTCGCGAAGCTATCATTAAGGCGGACTTGGTCGAAGCCATCGTGGCTTTACCCGCTCAATTATTCAGCAATACACAAATCCCCGCTTGTATCTGGATATTAAATAAAAACAAGGCTCAAAAAGGCAAAACCCTGTTTGTTGATGCAAGGCATGTCGGGTATATGATTGACCGCAAGCAAAAACTTTTTTCGGATAATGATATTCGTGAGTTAGCCGAGGTATTTCATAAATGGCGTAAACAAGAAGGTTATGAAAATGTTGCTGGTAGATATTTTGAAGCAACAGTAGAGGAAATTGCCAAGCATGAATATATCTTAACGCCGGGGCGATATGTTGGGGCGGTGGATGTTGAAGACGATGGCGTGAGTTTTAATGAAAAGATGCAAGGTTTAACGAGTTTACTTGCTGAACAGTTTGTTGAGTCTGCCAAGCTTGAAGATCAGATTAGAAAGAATTTGATGGAGCTTGGTTATGTGCTCTAAGTTAAAAACATATCGGGTCGGTGATATAATAAACGTTACTGATTATGTTGCTAATGGGAGCTTTGCATCTTTAAAAAAGAATGTGACTTATTTAGACTATCCTGATTATGCAGTTCTTATACGCTTGGTTGATTATAATAATAATTGGAATGGTAATTTCATATATGTTGATAAAAATTCTTATGATTTTCTAAAAAAGAGTACCGTTTCACCAAATGATGTAATTATATCTAATGTTGGCGCTAATTTTGGTACAGTCTTTAAGGCGCCGGAATTAAATCAACCTATGACGCTAGGTCCAAATACCGTTTTACTAAAGCCTGATCCAAACTTTATAGATCAAGGATATCTTTACTACAGTTTTTATTCACCTCTTGGTCAACAAAAGATAGGTAATATTGTCTCAGGTAGTGCTCAACCTAAATTTAATAAAACGGACTTTAGAAATTTAACTATTGAATTACCACCTTTAAAGATACAAAAAGCGATAGCGTATGTCCTCTCAACCCTAGAAGACAAAATCGAACTCAACAAAAAAATTAATCAAACCTTGGAATCCATAGCGCAAGCCATGTTTAAATCTTGGTTTGTAGATTTTGACCCGATTCATGCCAAGGCCAATGCGAAGAGTGTTGATGAGTACGATGCGATTGCAAAAGATCTTGGCATTTCTAGAAAAATATTAAATTTATTTCCCAGTGAATTTGAAGAAAGTGAGCTTGGGGTGATTCCGAAGGGATGGAAAATTAATTCTCTATCGAATTTTATAACTGTGATAAAAGGAAAATCTTATAAAAGTTCTGAACTTCAACCATCCTCAACAGCGTTAGTTACTCTTAAATCATTTTTAAGAGGTGGTGGGTATAGATTAGACGGCCTAAAGCAATATGATGGTAAATATAAAAGTGAGCAAGAAGTTAAGCCGGGCGAATTAATTATTGCATACACAGATGTTACTCAAAATGCTGATGTAATTGGAAAGCCTGCTATTGTCATAGAAGATAAAAATATAGAAACATTAGTTGCATCTTTGGATGTTGGAATTGTTAGAATTATCAAAGAGCATTTTTCCATAGGCTATTTGTTTTTTTATTTTAAAACAGAATTATTTCAAAACTATATTTTAGGCTATACGTCTGGAACCACCGTATTACATCTATCAAAGAATTGGATTGAGAAGCATAGTATTTTAACTCCGCCAAAAAATATTATTGAGAGATTTGATAAATTTTGTCGGAATGTTTTTGAGCAGGTTAATGAAAATATTCAAGAAACCAACACATTAGATGATATAAAAACGTTATTATTACCAAAATTATTATCAGGCGAGATCGATGTCTCTAACTTAAACCTGGAGCCAGAAGATGATTAACGAAGATCAAGTTGAACAACTGGCTATCCAATGGTTTAAAGAACTGAGTTATGATTATTTATACGGTCCCGATATTGCTTATGATGGTGCAAACCCACAAAGAGCTGATTATCAATCAGTTTTGATTGAAGGCCGCTTAAACATAGCCTTAACTCGCCTAAATCCAGATGCACCTACAAGTGCCATTAGCGAAGCCATCGACAAATTGAAGAAACCTCAGAAAGCCAGTTTGATTCAAAATAACCTGTCTTTTCACCAGATGCTGACCCAAGGTATTCAGCTGGATGTAAAAACAGAAGAGGGCTGGCAAGCTGAGCGAATCAAGTTGATTGATTTTCATCGTCCCGAAAACAATGATTTTCTGATTGTGAATCAGTTTACGGTGAAAGGAACCAAGATGAATCGCCGACCTGATCTGGTCGTATTTATCAATGGTATCCCTATCAGCGTGATTGAATTGAAAAATCCAGCTGACGAATCAGCTGATATATTCAAAGCTTATAATCAAGTTGAAACCTATAAACAGGAAATTGAAGATTTATTCATCTTCAATGAAGCATGCGTCATCAGTGATGGCTTAAATGCGCGTATCGGGTCATTGACTGCTTCTGAAGAACGTTATATGTACTGGCGCACCGTCAAAGATGAAGCCGATCAGCCGTTGCTGGAATATCAACTTGAAACATTGATTCGTGGATTTTTTGATAAAGCGTTATTGCTGGATTATTTACAGTATTTTATTTTATTTGAAGATGACGGCAAAGATATTATTAAAAAAATTGCTGGTTATCATCAGTTTCATGCGGTTAGAGAAGCGGTGAGCTCAGCTATTGAGGCAGCCAACAAGAAACACCGTAAGGGAGGTGTAGTTTGGCATACCCAGGGTTCGGGTAAATCTATTTCCATGGTGTGTTTTGCCAGCAAGTTAACTAAACAGCCTGAAATGAAAAATCCAACCTTATTGGTAGTGACGGATCGTAATGATTTGGATGGGCAGTTATACAACACGTTTTGCAAATCCACCATGCTTCTTGGTCAGCAGCCAGTACAGGTGGATAGTATTGATTCGTTACGTGAAGTCTTGGCTAATAAACCGGCTGGCGGCATTATATTTACCACTATCCAAAAGTTTGCCTTGAAAAATAATGAAGGCCATTTTCCGATGTTATCTGACAGGGAAAATATTGTGGTGATTGCCGATGAAGCACACCGAAGTCAGTATGGTTTTGATGCCATGCTTCAAGATGATGGCAATTTTAAATATGGTTATGCCAAACATTTACGCGATGCAATTCCTAATGCCACCTTTCTTGGTTTTACCGGTACACCTATTGAGGGTGAAGATCGTGATACTCGCGCGGTATTTGGTGATTATATTTCAATTTATGATATTGAGGATGCCGTTAGGGATGGTGCAACAGTTCCCATCTACTATGAAAGCCGGTTGGCGAAGCTTGATTTAGATGCTGAGATCCTCAAAGAAATTGATGAAGACGTTGGCGAGCTGGTAGAAGACGAAGAACTGGCCAACCGTGAAAAATTCAAAAGCAAATGGGCGACGCTTGAAAAACTTGTCGGCGCTGAAAAGCGTGTTCAGCAGGTAGCCCACGATCTTGTTAATCACTTTGAAGAACGAACCGCTGCTACCCGCGGAAAAGGCATGATTGTGGCCATGAGCCGACATATCGCCGTACAACTGTATGATGCCATTATTGCCGAAAGACCGGATTGGCACAGTGAGGATCCACGTTACGGAAAAATTAAAATTATCATGACCGGATCTGCTAGTGATGATGCCGCTATGCAGCCTCATTTACATGCGAAAAAGGTTAAAGAGGATATCGAAAAGCGTTTTAAAGATTCAAGTGATGACTTACAACTGGTTATTGTTCGGGACATGTGGCTGACTGGGTTTGATGCTCCTTGTGCGCATACCATGTATATTGATAAACCCATGAAAGCCCACAACCTGATGCAGGCCATTACCCGTATCAATCGGGTCTTTAAAGATAAAAAAGGTGGCGTGGTTGTTGACTATATAGGTATTGCCAATGAGCTTAAATCAGCATTGAAAAATTATGCCAATGCTGGTGGCAAAGGCCGTACCACGGTTGATTTGAATGAGGCACTGGCGGAGTTTTTAAAGCGACTTGATATTGTACGTGATATGTATCACGGCTTTGATTATTCCAGTTATAGAACAAACGCGCATCAGCTATTAGCGCCTGCTGCAAACCACATCCTTGGTTTGGATGATGGAAAAAAACGTTATTTAGACGAAATATTGGCTTTATCAAAGGCGTTCAGCTTGTGCGGAACCTTGGATGAAGCACGCGCATGCAGAGAAGAAGTTGCATTTTTTCAAGCCATCAAATCAGTCATTCAAAAAGCTTCCCGAAGTGATCGCAAAGGCATCGATAAAAATTCAGCCATTAAGTTGATTATTGATAACGCTGTTATATCAGAGGGGATAGAAGATATTTTTGACTTGGCGGGATTGGAGAAACCTAATATTAGTATCTTGTCCGATGAGTTTTTAGAAGATGTGGCTAACATGCCTTATAAAAACTTAGCCGTTGAGTTATTGGAGAGATTACTTCATGACAATATTAAGGCCAAAACTCGAAACAATGTGGTTCAAGAAAAAAAATTCAGTGACCGCTTGCAGGCATCGTTAAGAAAATATCATAACCGAGCAATTGAGACAGCCAAAATTATTGAAGAGCTTATTCAAATGGCGAAGGAGTTTGCTGAAGCCAATAAGCATGGTGAAGAACTTGGTTTAAATGATGATGAATTGGCTTTTTATGATGCTTTAGCAGAAAACGAAAGCGCTATAAGAGAGTTGGGTGATGAAATTTTAAAAAAAATAGCCCAAGAGCTGACCCAAAAGTTACGTAGCAGCGTGAGTGTCGATTGGCAAAAAAGGGAGAGTGTGCGCGCAAAAATGCGTAACTTGATTCGTATTATATTACGACGATATAAATATCCACCAGATAAACAGGCTGATGCGATTAATTTGGTTATGGAGCAGGCCGCGGCTTTGAGTGAGCATTGGAGTAAAAATTAATGGCTTTTATACTGTAACTGGTGAATGAACATGGCGACTATAAAGACAACTGAAAAAGGGATTGACTATCTTCACAGAGTACTGCAAACAAAACCAAGGACGGTTACGAAAGCAGCTTTTTGGAAAATTCCCCATAAAAAAGAGCAGGAAGATATTTGCCTGAAAATTGGACGATATAATAAAAAAAGTTTTATGCCTAATGCTTTGGAAAATGAAAACCCTAAAAGTGAGCTAACATTAGACAATGAAGAGTTTCAAGAATTGCTCCATTTTATTGAGGAAAATTACGATCCGTTTAAAAAAGGGGTAAAAAAATATATTTCAATTGACCAAGAATTGGAGCAGGATGAAATTGATAATTTGAGATCAATTTTCGACGTTCCCGATAAACAAAAAGTTTTAGATTTTATTACCCAAAATAATATCTTGTCGGATGAGCTTGTCATTGGGCTTCAACATCGTTCGAGAATAAAGGCGGTTCAAGAGTTTGAAGCAATGCTTGAGCAGGATCTAGTCGAATACAAGTGGCAGGAGTGGTTCAATCGCAATAATTGGGTTTTGGGAAGTGAATTTGTAAGAATTTTGGACGAACGTAATATAGATACAGGCAATATTGCTGACTACTTGATGCAAGCATATGATGGATTTTTGGATATTGTAGAGATAAAAAGACCTGAAGGCGGTTTACAATTTTGGGCGAATAATAAAGACCATGGAAATTATGTACCGTCATCTGATTTAATAAAGGCCATCACCCAAGCTACAAAATACATTTATGAAGTTGAGCGCGAGGCTAATAGTTCGAAATTTTTGGAAAAAGTCGGTAATGTTAAAATTATAAAACCTCGTTGTGTTTTGATTTTCGGTCGATCAAATGACTGGAGCGACAAGCAAAATGAAGCATATCGTATTTTGAATTCTAGTTATCACAATTTATCGATAATGACTTATGATCATGTCTGGAGCCGAGCCAAACGTATTTTGGGATTTAATGAAACAGAAGATAATTAACATGTGTAAACTATAGTTTACAAAACTCTAATAAATCCAACAATGACTCCTATGACTTGATGCACACATCCTACTTCCCCCTGAATACTAGCCCAATTCTCATTCACCGCAATGAGCTCATATTTTTGTATAGGATTAGTGGCCGACAACTGCTTATAACGCCGCACAGTAACCCCATGACTATCCTGAAGCTGCACCACAACCAACCCACCTGGCCGAATAGCTTGATCTGGATCTACAATCAAAACATCACCAACATGAAGCTCTGGCGTCATGCTGTCATCTTGCATGCGCAATGCAAAGGCATTTTCTCCCAATCCTTGTGATAATTCAGGACTAAGCGGGATAAAAGAAGCGGAATCACCTGCACGATCTTCTTTTATTAATTGAATACACGCATGCGGATCACAGGCTTGCTCGGCGCTTAACAACGGCACCAACGCACCCAACCAAGGAAACTCTGTTTTTAGTTGTTTGTCATCGGTTAAACACATCAAATACCCAGGCGCAATGTCTAGTGCTTCGGCCAGTTGCTTAATTTCTCCTGGCCCTGGTGTTCTTAATCCACTTTCCCAATTAGCGATGCGTGAGGGCTTTAAATCATCTGTAAGCTCGGCAAGTGCTTTTCGAGTCAGCTGCTTAGCTTTTCGCTCTTCTAAAATTCGTTGTCCGATTTTTTCTTTAATGTTGATCACTAAAAATACCTTTTCCCAAAGTAATAAATTTAAACGTTGACAATGCACTTAATGTATAATATTGTCGTTGATAATTACACGTTAAGTGTAATTTTATTGTGATTATCTATTAATAAAGATAACACACAAATAAAATAATAACGAGATGTATAACCAGGATGATGCATTAATCATGGATTTTATGGTGAATAGTGAGGAGCTGGAAGCTATGAGTGGCTTATCTCATATCCAGCAACTGACTTATCTCAGAGGAATTAGGCCGTATATGGATACTAAAACAGGCGTGACAGGCATAAAACGACGTATCAGTTATCAATCGATCTCCGAGCAGCTTTATGTTGAGCCTCATCAGGGTCTTAAAAGCCAAAGTTTTTCACGTGATCAAGTGCGTCGTGCAGTGTCTGGTCTTGTGCGAGCGGGCATAATTGAGGTGCAGTCCAAGGGCATGCAACTTATTTTAAAATGCGTTTTGGCGACAAAGCCTTATTCCGTCCAAAATAAAGCCGCCATAAACCCGCCACAGCAAGCCGCCACAAAGCCATCCGAGAAAAACCCCGTAAACACTGGCCTTACAGAGATTGAGACGACAAAAGCCGTCATAGCCGAACCCCCAAAAGCCGCCATACCTCTAAAAGAAAATAATTATTTATATATTTTTTTACAGAAAAAGTTCGAGCAATTTTGGTTGCTTTACCCCGAGAAAAAATCTCGGAAACGTGCATTCGAAACCTTCAAGCAAATCAACCCAGATGAAGCATTACTCCGCATCATGCTGCAAGCACTTGAAATGCAAATCAAAGCACGAACAGCCAAAGAAGCACGCGGTGAATGGGTACCCCCTTGGAAATACGCTGCCAATTGGCTGCTACAAAAATGCTGGGAAGATGAAATCAAGATTGAAGTAAAACAGGAGAATAGAAATGCAAAGCGTCGCACACATACTCAAGCAACAGCCACTGATCCATTCTGGAACCCAGAAGCAGGAGCAGCAGACACAACAGACGACGGTGAAGATGAATGCAAACTCAGCGAATCAAACAACATCATCAACCTGCAAAGCTACCGATAGCAATAAACAGCGGATTGAGCAGCTATTTACTCGTTTTGCTGTCTTTTACGGGCATGTGTGGCGCAGCCAGTTCAAGAGCGATGGGTTTTTAGCGTTTGCGAAACAAGAATGGTTAGAAGGTTTAAAGCCTTTCAGTGATGACACGCTTAACCGAGCCATCATTGAGTGCCGCGATTTTTGTGAGATGCCGCCCACATTGCCACAGATGATTCGTTGTTGTCGTGAGATTAAAAAACGCACCACGTTTTATGTTGCACCCAAAGCCGTTATTCCTGCCTCAAAAGAAGTTGCGGCAGCCAGCATTAAACAGTGCAAAGCATTTTTATTTAAATAACCAAAAGGAGAAAACATATGTTGGTTTTAACAAGAAGAGTTGGAGAATCGGTGGTTATCAGTGACGACGTTTACTGCACGGTGGTCGGTTATCGGGATGGTGAAATCCGCCTGGCCTTTGATGCGCCCAAATCTATCCCGGTTCACCGTGATGAAATCCAACGACGTATCTTTCGCGAACGACAAAAAGACAATTGGTTTCGTGACGTAGCGTCTGAGAAAGAAAGCGTTGTTGACCGTTTAATCAGCAAGTTTAAGTGCAGGAATTAACCGTATGAAAGCGCAGGAAGAACAAGGGTTAACGGTTAAAGATCGAGCCCGTGAAAAGTTAAGGCGTGATTTAGGTGGCTTGATCGAAAACGCATTAAACGACCCAAAAACCGTTGAGATCATGCGTAATGCCGATGGCAAACTTTGGCAAGAACGGCTTGGCGAGACGATGCGCTGCATTGGTAGCATAAGTGAGGGCCGGGCCGAATCCATCATCAAAACTGTTGCAGGCTTTCACGGTAAAGAGGTGACGCGTTTTAAGCCGATGCTTGAGGGTGAATTGCCACTGGATGGCTCGCGCTTTGCAGGCCAGTTGCCGCCCGTGGTATCAAGCCCAACCTTCGCTATTCGTAAAAAGGCCATCGCTGTTTTTACACTCGATGACTATGTTCAATCTGGGATTATGACGGATGCGCAGTGTGAGGTGATTAAAAAAGCCGTGCTCACCCATAGAAATATTTTGGTCATTGGCGGCACGGGCTCAGGTAAAACCACGTTAGTGAATGCCATTATCAGTGACATGGTTAGAAGCGCACCTTCAGAGCGCGTTTTTATCATTGAAGATACCGGCGAAATTCAATGTGCGGCTGAAAACTGTGTTCAATACCACACCACACTTGATGTCAGCATGACGCAGCTTTTAAAAACCACGCTCAGGATGCGGCCCGACAGGATTCTTGTGGGTGAGGTGCGTGGCGCTGAAGCGCTTGATTTACTCGATGCCTGGAACACCGGTCATGAGGGAGGCGCTGCTACGTTACACGCCAACAACGCGCTTTCAGGGCTTCAGCGTTTGAAATCACTCATCAGCCGAAACTCAGCAGCCCCGGCTGACATTGAACCGTTGATTGCTGAGGCGGTTCACTGTGTGGTGCATATCGCACGAACGCCTACGGGACGAAAAATTCAAGACATTATGTCTATTCCTGGCTTTGAAAACGGCCAATACCAAATCGAAACATTTTTTTCAGGAGAAGATGCATGAACCCGACAGTTAATTTTAATCATAAAAAAATAGGGATGATGGGTTTTGTGCTCTTGCTTTTATTACTCATGACTCATCCAGCGCTTGCCTCCACCGCGGGTGGTGGACTTCCGTTTGATTCATGGCTGATGAAAATTCAAAAATCCATCACAGGGCCCTTTGCTTTTAGTGCTGCAATCATTGGGTTGGTTGCCGCCGGTGCCACGCTCATTTTTGGTGGTGATATGAACGGTTTCATGCGAACGCTGGTCTTTTTTGTGTTGGTGCTTTCATTCTTGGTCGCCGCTCAAAACACCATGACGGCCATTACCGGTAAAGGCGCTGAAATTTCGAAGCCATCGCCCACAGCCAACCTGATGGCATAGGAGTTGCAGCCATGAACCTTCGCACCATCCCGATACGTCAATGCGGGAATCGTCCAAGTCTCTTTATGGGCGGTGACCGTGAGTTGGTCATGTTTTTAGGATTATTATCAGCCATTTTAGTGTTCGCCGCTCAAGATTGGTTGGCGGCACTTGCGGGTATTGTTCTGTGGTTTTTATCGTTGAAAGGACTTCGCTTAATGGCGAAAGCCGATCCTCATATGCGCGCAATTTATCTCAGACAACGCGCTTACCAAGCCTATTACCCCCCGCGCTCAACCCCTTTTAGAAACAATCAACGAGGTTATTCATGCTGACGTTCATCCTTTTTTTAATCAGCATCACAGGGCTTAGCTTATTAGGTGTGTTGTTTTACCAGGTACGGCAAAAAAGCCAGGAACATCATGTAAAAAAACACCGTCAAAAACAAGCAGGCTTTGTTGATTTGCTCAATTATGCGGCCGTTGTGGATGAGGGGATCATTGTCGGTAAAAACGGTTCTTTCATGGCGGCGTGGCTGTATCAGGGTGACGATCAGGCCAATACCACGGATAAAGCACGCGAGATGGTGGCGTATCAAATCAATCAAGCATTATCAGCCATGGGTTCGGGCTGGATGATTCATGTAGATGCTATGCGACGTGCGGCGCCTAATTACAGTGATGAAGCGTATTCTTATTTTCCCGATCCTGTCTCCATGGCGGTGGATGAAGAACGAAGGCAACTGTTTGAAAATATCGGGACGCTGTATGAGGGCTATTTTGTGATTACCTTGACGTGGTACCCACCTGTGCTCGCGCAAAAGCGTTTTGTCGCCTTAATGTTTGATGATAGCCAGGCGCATTTAAGTCACAAAGCCAAAACGCATCAGTTAATTGATTCGTTTAAGCAAGCCTGTCGAGGCTTTGAGTCGCGTATGAGCTCGGCGGTTCATCTGGAACGATTGGCATCAGAAAAGCTTATCACCGAAGACGGCCAAACGGTAACGCACGATAATTTTCTAAGGCACATCCAGTATTGTGCAACAGGGCTTAATCATCCGGTTAATCTCCCTAAAAATCCCGTTTATCTGGATGCTTTAATCGGCGGTCAGGCGTTAATCCCGGGCATTACCCCCAAAATTGGACGAAAATTTATTCAGTGCGTGGCCATCGAGGGTTTTCCGATGGAGTCTTACCCTGGCATGTTAACCGCGCTCACGCACTTGCCGGTTGAGTACCGTTGGAACTCGCGTTTTATCTTTATGGATCCCCATGAAGCCGTGGCGCATTTCACCCAGTACCGCAAAAAGTGGAAACAGAAAATCAGAGGTTTTTTTGACCAGGTATTTAACACCCACTCCGGCGTGATTGATGAGGATGCGCTTAACATGGTGAATGATGCGCAATCGGCGATTGCAGAAACCAATTCAGGCATGGTGGGGCAGGGCTATTACACCTCGGTTGTCATTTTGATGGATGAAGACAGAGCTAAGGTTGAACAAGCTGCTTTGTTGATTGAAAAAAATATCAATGCCCTTGGATTTACCGCGCGTACAGAGACCATCAATACCATGGATGCCTTCATGGGTAGCCTGCCAGGGCATGGGGTTGAAAACATACGACGGCCTTTAATCAACACCATGAATTTAGCGGATTTGTTACCTACATCAAGCATCTGGACGGGCGAGAACAAAGCTCCTTGTCCGTTATTTCCGCCTATGTCACCGCCTTTAATGCATTGCATCACCAGCGGGAATGCTCCGTTTCGTTTGAATCTTCATGTAAGAGATTTAGGCCATGGGATCATGTTTGGTCCCACGCGCTCGGGTAAATCAACCCACCTTGGCTTAATTGCGCTGTCCTGGCGTCGCTATAAGGATGCGCGCATTTATTCTTTTGATAAAGGCATGTCCATGTATCCAACCTGCAAGGCGACCGGTGGTGAACACTACACCATTGCGGATAAAGACTCACGGCTTGCTTTCGCACCTTTGCAATTTTTAGCGACCAAAGCCGACCGAGCCTGGGCTATGGGATGGATTGATACGATTCTGGCTTTAAACGGTTTACATACCACACCTGCACAGCGTAATGAAATCGGTCACGCCGTTATCAGCATGCACCAAAGTGGTTCTAAAACCTTATCTGAATTTGTCATGACCATTCAGGATGAACCCATTCGTGAAACGCTAAAACAGTACACCATTGATGGCCTGATGGGGCACTTATTGGACGCCGAAAGCGATGGTTTAGATCTTTCCTCGTTCATGACCTTTGAAATTGAGCATCTCATGGGGTTGGGTGAAAAATTTGCTTTGCCTGTGTTGTTGTATTTGTTTCGACGCATTGAAACATCGTTGGATGGCCGTCCAACCTTAATCTTGCTCGATGAGGCGTGGCTTATGCTCGCGCATCCTGTCTTTAAAAACAAAATTGCGGAATGGCTTGATTCCATGGCGAAGAAAAATTGTGTGGTGTTTATGGCAACGCAGCATTTATCTCACGCGGCAGGTTCGGGCATTTTAGACATCATCGTTGAGTCGACCGCGACTAAAATATTTTTGCCTAATCTGTATGCAAACGATCCTGAAACCCGCGTGGTTTATGAGCGTATGGGCCTAAACCCGCGCCAGATTGACATCATCGCACAAGCACAGCCCAAACGTGATTACTACTACGTCAGCGAACAAGGACAGCGCTTGTATCAATTGGCATTAGGGCCTTTGGCACTAGCCTTTGTAGGTGCAACCGATCCCGATTCTATCACGCGGATGAAAGAACTTGAGATGCAATATGGGGACACGTGGGTGTCTCGCTGGATTTTAGAAAAAGGAGTCGATATGAATCAATTAGGAGTTACAGCATGAAAACAGCTAATCCTTATCTCAATGCCAAACGCGCCTGGAATGTCCATACCGCGGGGCTTATGAAATCTTTGCAGGTATGGCAATTCGTTGGCATGAGCTCACTGTTGGTGACGTTAGGCGCGGTGGGTGGGCTTATCGCGATGGGTAGCCAGTCTAAATTTATCCCTTTGGTGTTTCAGCAAGACGCCAGCGGCAATACGTTGTCTGTGACACGAGCTGACAGGGTTGGTAAGGCCAGCCTGGATGACTATCGCGCAGCAGCGACTCACTTCGTTGAAAACATCCGTATGGTGAGTACCGATGTTGAATTACAAAAAAAAGCGGTCTTTCAAGTTTACTCCTATTTGAACCAAAACGATGCGGCCTTAACGAAAATACAGGAATTTTATAACGACAAGCAGCATGCCAATCCTTTTGACAGAGCCATGCATGAAACGGTCAGCATTGAAATACGCTCGGTGCTTCAAGAGTCGGGGGATACCTGGCAGGTGGATTGGGTTGAAACGGTCAGAAACCGTGACGGTAGCCTCAAAGAAAAGCCCTACGTGATGAAAGCCATGGTGACGATGTATCAGGACAATACATTCCATGATGTCTCAAATGAATCCATGTTAAAAAATCCTCACTTGATTTATGTCCGCGATTTTAACTGGTCTTATGACTTAACGCATGGAGAAAATGTATGAAAAAAATCATGTGCGCCATCTGTTTGTTCGTACCACTGTCAGGTTTTGCTCATGAAAACGCTGATCTAGCGAAGCATTATTTTTCCGAAAGCGTACCCGCCTTGTCTCAGCAAGAACAACACGCGTTAAAGCTTGCGAAACGTTGGCAAGAAGGCGATAAAACCAGCAAGCCCTTTGCATCCACAGACGGATCGGTCAGTTTTGTTTATGGCACAGGCCAAATTGGCATTGTATGTGCGCCGTTGCAGGTTTGTGATGTTGCTTTGCAGCCAGGTGAGCAGTTTAATGACATGAATGTGGGCGATCCACGCTTTATCATTGAGCCTTCAATCACAGGTTCAGGCTTAAACCAGCAAATTCACCTTATCATTAAACCCAAAGATGTGGGGCTTGATTCTTCGCTGGTCGTCACCACCAACAAACGAACCTACCATTTTCGTTTAAAGTCAGAACGCTACGCGTTTATGCCGTATGTTTCGTTTATTTACCCCGATGAAGCACAAGCTAAATGGCAATTCATTCAGCATATGCAACAGGAAAAAAGAGAGGCCAATACCTTTCCTGAAACCCATGAATATTTAGGCAATCTTCATTTCAATTATCGCGTGCAAGGCCATGCGCGTTTTAAACCGGTTCGCGTGTATAACGATGGTGTTAAAACCATGATTGAAATTCCAAGTACCATGGCGCAAAGCGAAGCCCCAGCCTTGATGGTTTTAAGAAGCCAAGGTCTATTCAAAAAATCAGAATCTGTGATGGTCAATTATCGCCTGCAAGGCTGTCGCTATATTGTTGATAGCGTTTTCGACAAAGCTGTACTTGTTGTCGGAAGCGGTCGCTCTCAAGAAAAAATTACGATCACGAGGTGTTAACCGTGAAAAAATTAAGTGTTTTAGTTTTTGTTGTATTCTTATCGAGTTGCACAAGCATGCAGTATGGAAATTTTACCGTTGCGTCGCCAAGTAACGATGCTTACTTGGCGACAGACGCTGCATCTCAATTAGCACGTGTGTATCCGCCCGCGAGATATACCTTTCGTATCAGCCAAAAAATCTGTGATGGTTTTGGCAGACACTTGATTCAAGCCATGCGAACAAAAGGCTATGGCGTGATTGAAAACACACACGCAAGAAAACAAGCCAATTTTTTCTACGTGGTTGATGAGACGGAGCGCGATCATCTTTATCGCGTCAGCCTGTATGTTCACCACGAGAGTTTAAGTCGCATGTACGCAAAAACCCATGGAAAACTTGCCCCCATCAGCCCATGGTCGCATAAGGAGTCATGTCGATGAGCCAGGATAACGATTATTTATCACCTGATATGTCACCCAACAAGCTGCAAACCGCAGGTGTTAAGCGCGTGAATAACATGCCTTTAATTATCGCTGTGGGTGTGGTTAGCCTGTTTGTTGTGTTGATCGCGTTTGTTGCTCAAAAAAGGGCACATGCACAAAATGATGTTCCGGAAAACGTGACACAGCAAGCACCCAAAAAAAATACCATGAACCTGGCTTACGAAGTTGTGGGTCATCGTAACGTGGAGCAAACAGGCGAGCTCAACCCTGAAGAGCCCAAGGTTCAAGCGCCCTTACCCGAACCAGAGAATCGTGACAATCTTGGTATAACGGATGATGAACGTGAGCGTATTCGTCAAGAAAAAACACAAGCTTTTGAAGAGGCGCTCAAAGCCAAAACATCCATCATGATTGAGAACCCACGCGTCAGTCATGAACATAGTACAGAAGCAGAGCCAACAGAACATTTTCAACAAGCACTGGGTGGCGACGAGCATGTGACGCGTTGGCATTTAAACTCAAACCTCGAAAACCCGAACAGTCGCTATGAATTAAGAACGGGGAACGTGATTCCAGGGGTCATGATCAGCGGTATTTCATCCGAATTGCCCGGGCAGATTATCGGCCAGGTCTCTCAAAACGTGTTTGATACCGCAACGGGAAAATATCTTTTAATACCCCAAGGCACCAAGCTGGTTGGCGTTTACTCCAATGACGTGAGTTTTGGCCACAGCTCAATCTTAATCGCTTGGCAGCGTTTGGTGTTTCCCGATGGAAAAGCCTTAGATATTGGCTCAATGCCTGGCTCGGACAGCGCGGGTCTCACCGGATTTAGAGATAAAGTGAATCATCATTATGCAGAAGTGTATGGCTCAGCGTTGTTGATGTCTGGGATTGTGGCGGGGATGAGCTACAGCCAAAATATAAGACAGCCTAACCCGTATGGCTATAACCAACCTACGGCGGGCAGTGTTTTGAGCCAAGCATTAGGCCAACAAATGGGTGAGGTAGCTTCACAAATGATTTCAAAAAATCTCAATGTATCGCCCACGGTGCACATTCGTCCGGGTTATCGATTCAATGTCATTGTCGTCAAAGATTTAACGTTTAAACAACCGTATCGTCCGTTTTCTTATGCATGAAGGAGCAACCTATGAAGTTTAGATATTTACTTGTTTTTTTATGGAGTGTACCGGCTTTTTCAACCGGTGCACCGGTGTTTGATGTTGCCAACTGGTTACAAAATGCAAAAGTGATATTAAATCAGGCGAGCCAGTATAAAACTCAGCTTGAGCAATACAAAAATCAAGTCCGGCAATACCAAAACATGCTGGAAAACACGAAATCGCTGACATCATTTGAATGGGATAATGCCAACGGTATCATCAATAACCTGCTTAATGCGACCAATACACTTGATTATTACAAACAGGAAGCCGGGAGCATGCAAGCGTACCTCGATCGCTTTCAAAGCCAGGAGTATTATCAAAAGATACCTTGCTTCAACGCCCATGGTAGGTGTTCACCCGAAGAGCTGAAAAAAATAAATCAAACGAAAATCGCTGCATCCGTTGCTCAAAAGCGCGCGAACGATGCCATGCTCAAAGGTATTGATAAACAGCAACAAAATTTAAAACAAGATTCAAAAAAGCTAAGCATCTTGCAATCCAAGGCACAAACGGCGGCAGGACAAAAACAAGCACTCCAGGCAGCCTCTCAGTTGTCCAGCAATCAAGCGCATCAATTGTTACAAATTCGGGGATTATTGCTCGCTCAGCAAAACGCACAAGCAACCAAAGATGCAGCGAGCGAAAACAAAGAAGCCATACAAGCCGCCGGAGACGAGCGCTTTCGTGCCGGATCGTATCATAAAAGTTCCGGTAAAAAATGGTAAGGCATGAGTAATTTAATAACCAGGAGAAAACATATGAAAAATGTAACACTATTATCAGTAGCACTCTTAGCCTGTTTGCTTTCGGGGTGTGATAGCGCTGAAACCAAGGCGACAAAGAAAGCTGCGCATCTTGCTTCTTTGACCTGTGATAGTGCCAAAGCGGGTCGCTCACAAGAAGAATTGCAAGCCATTGGGGATGCCTGTTTTAAACGAGGCAGTTATTCCAAAAGCTCTAGTATACGCTGGTGAACTCATGAAAAAAATCACGTGCATTATGCTCTTGTTTTTAATTTTATTTTCTCTGAACAGTCATGCCCAAGGTGTGAGCATGGATAGCAGGGACTTGCTGGATAACATTCTTTATCATGGATTTTCATTAAGATAATTCAGGTAATTAAGGCGTACGCCACGCGAGCCATTTCCTAGGAAATTAAGTTTAATCACAGCCCAAATAAATCATAAAAAATACAATTAAAAGAA
>Ga0100402_1002249_pt1 | contig 21733 bp, 23 predicted proteins | sample CryGeyme20150102_FD_80419 | JGI IMG/M metagenome (GOLD analysis project Ga0100402, IMG submission 80419) | Groundwater microbial communities from Crystal Geyser aquifers in Utah, USA - Crystal Geyser metaG 2015-0102 | ecosystem: Environmental > Aquatic > Deep subsurface > Groundwater | place...
AAGCATTTTTTATGATTCCTTTTTTTTCTATATATAAACTTTTTTCTAAATCATTCTGCCAATATTTTGTTTTCGTTCCCCATATGTGTTCAAAAAAGTGAGCTAAGCCTAATTTATTTGGTTCATCATAGATTACTCCTCTTCTATAGACTACTTGAGCATAAGTTAAATCAAGAGTTGGAATTTCTATAATATGGGTCTTTATTCCATTTATAAGATATTGAGATATTTTTGTCTGCATAAAAAATTGTTTATCATTATTAATTATATTTATTATAGCATAATTTATTTTATGCAAAAAGTGAAGTATAAAATTAAACTCTCCCCCTACTTAAAAGAATCTTTGGAAGCATATTTTTTGTTTTTAATTTACTTAACAACTTGATCAAAATACTATTTTCAAGTATAATTTAAATGTACTCAAGTAAATAATTATTAAATTATGAGCTCATTAAAGGATATTCTAGAAAAGAGAATTGATACCCCACCACCACTTTTTTTAAAAGATGAACTTACATTGGATCAGGAAAAATATTTATCAGAAGTGTATGAAAAAGCATTTCATTGTTCTATCTTATCTCCTAGTCACAGTAATACTCAGCCAGTTAGATTTGCTTTCTTTGAAGAAATGAATCGAATTAAAGATTTGTTTTTATGGTTGGATAATAATTATTCAAAAGAATTTAAGCCTGGCAAATATAATTCTCTATCTGATTTTCATGGATCAAAAGTGAAAAGGGTTTTTATCCCCATATATAAAGTCTTAGATCGTGATGATGAGAAGAAGTCAAATCCTGAATGGGAATCCCAAGCAACTGCATCAATTGCTGTTAATAATGCTTGTGTATCTTTGAATCAATCTGATCCATTTATTACTAAAGATGGTAAGAAAATATTCCCAAGTATTCATTGGTGGTCTCAAGATATTATGTTGCCTTATAGTTTGGAATATCTTTACCAAAAAAACATTCTTGAAAGAGATGTAAAATATGGGAGCTTAGGAATAATGCTCGGGGGCTTTATCTCAGAAGAAATTAGAGAAAAATTTTATTTCCACCCTAAACATCAACAAAAACTTTCAATTAAAGAATTTGTTCTAAAAGTTTAGATAAATAAACAAGATTGAATTTATAAATTTCTACTTTACAAGTTATACTTTTATGAACCAAATTATACCAAATAAATTAAAAAAAGGAGATAAAATCATAGTAATTTCACCTTCCGACTCACTTTATTTTATGGGAGAAGAAATGCAAAAGATTGCAGAAAAAAGATTCCAAGAAATGGATTTAGAAGTAACTTATTCTAAGAATTCAAAAGAAGTAGATGCATTTGATTCATCTAGTATAGAATCAAGAGTATCAGATTTACATCAAGCTTTTTTAGATAAAAGTATAAAAGCTATATTTATTGCTTATGGAGGTTATTCAGTAAATCAACTTTTAAGTTATATAGATTGGAATATAATTAAAGAAAACCCTAAAATCCTAATGGGATATTCAGATATAACGGCTCTTAGTAATGCAATTTTAACAAAAACGGGCTTAATCACATATTCAGGACCTACATATTCTCAATTCGGGCAAAAATTATATTTTGAATATACTCAAGATTATATTTATAAAACTTTATTTGAAAACAAAGAGTATCAAATTTGTCCAAGTGAATTTTGGAGTGATGATAATTGGTATAAAGATCAAGATAATAGACATTTAATCAAAAATCAAGGTTGGTTAGTGATAAATGAAGGTGAAGCAGAAGGAAAAATTTTAGGAGGAAATCTCTCTACACTTAATCTATTACAAGGAACAGAATATTTTCCTGATTTAACAAATGTAATTTTGTTTTTAGAAGATGATAATGAATCTAATATAGGAATATTTGATAGGGATTTACAATCATTAATCCATCAACCTAATTTTGATAAGGTAAAAGCTCTTGTAATAGGTAGATTTCAAAAAGATAGCAAAGTTACAGATGAGCTTCTGATAAAATCTATTCAAACAAAAAAAGAATTACAAAACATACCCATTATTGCGAACTTAGATTTTGGACACACTCATCCTATGTTTGTATTTCCTATTGGGGGTAAAGTTAGTCTTAAAGTCAGTAAAGATAAATCTGAAATTATTGTAAAAAATTATTAATATTTAATTTCAAATTATACTCTATTTTCTCTTTCTCTATTATAAATGAATTTATTTCTTGTGTATAGTGAAAGTTTTTAACTTATTGTCCAAACTCTTTTTTATTAAAATCTTATTTTTCACGAAATGCTTGTTCAAGATTGATATTCATACAATTTGCAAAAAACAAAGATAAATTAAGATAGCATCCATTTATTCCCCAACATGGTGTGTATTAGAGTGAATATCTACATTCATTTTTTCTGCTTTTCTAATAGCCTTCTTGAACAATTACCCCGTCTCTTATCTAAACTTATTTGAAAATGTTTAAGTTTTGGGTTCTTAGATAATTGTGGCATCTTTTATATAAATTATGTAATATATTGTTCTCATCTTTTTCACAAATCACTCTATAAAAGAATAATACTCCGCTATAATTTCTGCTAATTTTAATCCAAAGTCATCTAAAAATAATAAAAGTTCTTCTTTTGTGAATGTAGGATTAATAGCTTGTTCTAATAAAATTTTCATTTGAGGTTCATATTCTGGGTAGTATTTGGAAAAATATCTATAACAATAGACTAAATCTCTTGTATATATCTTTTCTCTATCCATAAATAATGTCACACTTGCTCTTAATTATAGCTCTACAAATCCATTTTGTTCTATTTTTAAAACTTTGACCTGTTTCTTTTGCTAAAAATATTTTTGTCTTATTTATTAATTTTGGAATCCCATCCAAATTTAGAAGCAGATTTTTTATCAACTTTGAAATCTTGGATATCTGGAATTAAATTTTTTCCATAAAGGTGAACTGATTGAGTTTTTATACAAAAATGAGTAAAAAAATCATAATTAATATCCTGCAACTTATCAGTATGTAATAGTAGTAAATCCAACTTAAATATTGAATCTTTCCAAGTAAAATATTCCGGTAGATTTTCTAAAGGTTGGTTATGAATAATTATAAGATCAATATCTGAGTAATTTTCCACTTGAGAATTACTAGCAAAACTTCCTCTGACATAAATGGAGTCTATTTTATTTTGGTTGTTTAAAATGATATTCTTTACTACCTCATCGAGTATTAACTTTGATTCTTGATTAATATTTTTATATGTAAATGGGTTTTCAAAATAACCTACACAAAACAGATACTCATTAATTTCAATATTATAAATAATAACTTTAAAAATTCTATGGAAATCTTTAAAAATTCCAAGGATAAAGAGTTAAAAAAAATATATAATCAATTAGAAGAGTATTTGGATACAAAAACTCCTTAAATTCAAAGATATACTTATATTATTTAAAAATATTTTCTTTTACAAGAATGTCTAAGATCTCTTTTGTTTTTCTTTCTGTGATTTTTTTCCAATCTTCTTTATATATATCCTGATAAGCAGATACAAGATTATATCCTAAAGAATAACCTAACCATTGAGGATGTTTTTCATCACCAAAGAACACTCCCCTATATAATTCTTCTGATTCATCATCAATCATAAGTTTTAAAAAATCCCAATATTTTAAACAAGTTTCTCTAGAATTATATTTTACAAAAGGAGCTTTTTCTCCTCCCAATATACTTTCTCTAAAATGTTCAGCTAAACCTTCATATACAAATGTATCTCCCAAAGATTTCCAATCATTTTTTTTGTGAACTACAACATGGTGATACTCATGAGCAATTGTCTCAGCTAGTGCTAACTGCCAACCTTGAGTATTAGTATTTAAAGATATAATAATAGAAGATCCTCCAAAAGGGGCAAATCCTCCACATCCATTCATTTGCTCCAAAGTAAAAGCATCAAATGTAGGTAAAACAATAACTATTATATTTTCCAAAGAAAGAGTTTCATTGCATTTCTCTAATGTTTCTTTTATAATATTATTTATTAAATCTTTTTCATCAGGTATGATTTTATAATCTTCTGGGACATAACATCTATAATCAATTAACGACCAGTCATCTTCTGATAAAGAAATGTCTTTTAGAGCAGTTTCAACTTTGTTATACAAAATTTCCCCTATATCTTCTGATGATATTGAAGACTTTAATTCAGATATTAAATTGATTATATTATATTTCATAATAAATTTTATAATAATAACTTTATTATAGCATATATAATTTATTAAAAAAAGATATTTCTATTAGAAATACCTTTTTAATTCTAGATTAAATTTTATGAGAAAAAATGAGGTAAAGAAGGATACTTTCTTGCCCACTTCATAGATAAATTGAATGGTCTTTTATGGTAATAAGGCTCACATCCATGAGAGAAATTTAATGGCATTAATTTTTCTGAAAGCACTCTAACCACTGATAAAGGTTTTTTCTTACCTTTATTCATATTAACCCAAATTGGATCAAATTTTTTAATAAGATCTTCTAGAGTAAGAGATACTTCATCTGCTTTAACAATCATTTCCTTACTATTGATTAACCAATCAACTTTTTGTAGATTTTTTGGGTTCATATAGAAAACCCCATAATCTTCTGGTGTTTCAACTTTACTTTCATCCATCTCCAAGTCAACTTTTTCGTCTTGCCATGTTAACAACATTAACTCAGCTTCATTAAAAGCTTTGTAAATTGAACTTTTAAATGAAAACGATGCAGAGCATCCAGAAACTAAATAAGGGTGTTTTAATTTATTAACAATCAAAACCAAAACTACACATACACTGTCTACTGTAATATCTAAGACATATGTATTAAATCCATATTTATTCCAAATTTCTGATCTTTTTAGAACTGAAGTTGACCACATAGACTTAGGAATTTTGCTAACAACCCTCTTACAATACCAAAGAATTGATATCGCATCTCTTTCTATTAATTCAAGAAAAGCACTTTCAAAAGCTTGTTCTACATTACAATGTGCAGACACTCCTGTAGAAGAAGAAAACCCTAATAAATTTCTACCCAATTTTTCTTGATTAAAACCATAGAAAACTAAATCTACAGGGACAGGAACTATATCATCATCTATTTTTCTAGTACAGTGAACTGTTTCAAAAAATTTATCTTGATGTTCTAAAAAATCCAATATCCCTTTGTTTTTATAGAAATCTTCATGATAAGACAAGATTTTTTTAGGATTTATAAGATTAATCCCCTGTTCTTTTGTGTCCCACCAAATTGTAGATGAAACACTTCTTTCCACACCTTCTGCAATACTTTTAACATATGCTTCTGCAAGAAGTGTGCTTTTACCAAAAGCCTTATATTCACTAGAAACCTTTCCTTCAACAGAGTAATAGGAAACAACTGAAGTCAATGGTGTTTTGTATTCGTTATTATAAACTAAATCTAACACTTTTGTCTCTTTAATCAGTTTATCTTTTCCTACATAGAAATCACTGTAAAGAAAAGATTCTGTTACAAACTCTTGTCCTTCATTCTCATTACAATTAGGAATACCTACTACTAATGTTGTGTGTGGCAACAAATCTTGATTACCCACAATATCAAATGCTACTTTATCATCGAAGCCCCCAATCTCTACACATCCTAAATTCTCTAAAGAACAATAAATTATTGCATTTTGAATCATATGACCAGCTTCTAAAAAAGTGTATCTAAGTGATCTATTAGAATATTTCTGAGACACTTTTAAAGTATTTCCTGCTATCAGTAATATTGCTGAAGAATCTCTAACAAAAGATTTAGATCCAATTAATCTTTCAAGCCAATCATTACTAATATAATCATCTCCTTTATTATTATTCCACAAATGAAGTAACCCTGACTTTGAATCAAAAATATATAATCCTACAGGAATTTCATCTATTTGTTTTAATACAAAACAAAATACTTCAAGAGAATACATTCCTCCAGCAGAAGGTACACATCTATTTCCATTTACCTGTGTCATAGAGAAAAGTATTGAAAATAATTGTGATTTAGATATCTTCCTTGAACCATCAAATGATCTACAGCTTTGTCTGCTATTAAGAGCTTTTTCTAAAAAATATGGGATATCTGAGTTCCCACTGAATCCATTTTCTCTATCATAAAGAACATTTTCTTTCTGAGGAATAGATAAAATATCATCAAGACTAATATCTCTTGAATACTTTGTAGGATTTATTGAATTCATAAAAAATTCTTTAAATAATTCTCTAGAATCACAAATCCAATCTTCTTCAAAAGAAAATTTTGCTATTTCAAGTCCTAAGTCATTATCAAAATTACATTCATTAATAATTTCTAAAACTGTTAAATATCCATTACATTTTTTTAGAAAAGATTCAATTAACTTTGTATGATTTCCTGTAATTTCAGACTTCTTATTACCCGATATTATAATTATCTTATAATCAAGACTTTCATAAACACATTCCATGTAAACTATGAGTTTCGGTTGTAAAGAATTCAAATCAAGCACGGTTTAATACCTCTAAAATCTAATTTTAACTTAAAAGTACATTATGTATTATTTACATAATTCTATAAAATTATACCATAATAAATAAAAAAAGCAACTCTATCAAATAATAAAGTTGCATATAATATTCAATTAATGAATTATATTAATTGGATCTTGGGGTGAAAGACTTTGAACCTCCATCAGTTTTTCCACTGTTTGTTGAACATGTAGCAGCTTTCACTCCTTTATCAGATAACTCAGTACGAACAATTTTAATTTGTAACATGGATTTTAACCTCTAAATTAGGTATGTTATGAACCACAGATTTTATGTAACTTAATTACATAAATCTATATATAGAGTACCATTGAAATATTAACTTGTCAAGGATATAGGAATCCAATTATCATTATTCTCACATATCAAAGAATTACTCCCCCCACGACAACCAATAAATAAAGGTTCGCCATCTCCAGTAAGAGAACATGTGAAAAGCAACCTCAAATTAACTCCATTGACTTTTACACTTGGTAGAGGATAATCTTTCTGGAAAACAAAATTGTTATATAAGTCAAAAATGTCATCTTTTTTAGTAAACATAACACCATTTCCACCAAATTCATTAAATGGCTTAATCCATATACTGGAAATATCTTTTGGTATTACATCTAGGTCTATAAAAGTCTCTGCTAAATTTTGGCATTTATTTTGAAGAGTTATTTTTGACATTAAGCTTTTATCACTAAGATTCATACATAATTTAGAATTCCAATCAACTAATGATCTTTGTTCGATACAATTTTGATATAATTTATACGGCTCATTAAATCCATAAAAAGTAGTGTCGAATCTTAGTCTTGAAAAAACTGATGCATGATAAATCAAGTGAATATCTCTTATTAAATTTCCATTGCCATCAAATAAAGATACCTTACCATTTTTATCTAAATCATAATAAGTAGACTCAAAAGGAGTGAGACAACATTCATTCCCAATCTCTTGGAAAATAATTTTTCTAAAACTCTGATCTACCCATGCTTCTTCTAACCAAATAGGTGTAGCGAAATTAAGTTTTGACATACAAGAAAGATCTTTTCTTTTTGAATAGAGTTTCAAAATTTCATCAATTGAAATATTAGGATCCATTAATCCGAACATATTGTTAAATAAAGTATTTGCTACTGAACTTAACCAAAAGAATCCAGTGTCTGATGCATTTAACTCAATGATTTTTATATCATTTTTTTGTAAAGATCTATCTGTGTTGTAATTTATTGACAAATCAAACCTAACATCAAAAGGTAATTTCCCTTTATAATCAGGATTTACACATTCATCAATAAACACCTTATATGAATCTTTACAAACTTCTTTTATTTGATATATGCTTTCCTTATCCAAAAATATGGAATATGGGAATATTTCTTTCAATAAATTATTAGAATTTAATAATTTAAGAATAATTTCCTCTGAACAATAAGGGTATCTAGAAATTACATATTTAGAAAATCTGTTAAATAAATCTGTTTTTGAAATCATCATTATCCTGTTCATGCTAAAGTTCATAACATATGATAACATTTTTAATATTTAAAGTAAAGAAATTGTACGGGATGAGTAGATCGTAGACAAATTAGAAAGAAATTGGAAAGGAGAAAGAAGGTTAAGAGAATCATGAGGACGAATAGTAAGATATTCGGTTAACCATAAATTAAGTATACCATTAAGTTCATCAACATTACAAGTTAAACCAAATTTTGGTGACATAAATATCTCATCCTGTAATGTTCTATTAAACCTCTCACATTTACCATTATCTTTACTTACTCTTACCCTTGAATACCAATGTTTTAATCCCAAATTATTTATCTCTTTCTCAAAATATCCTGCAAATTCTGTTCCATTATCTGTATGTATATTCTTTATATTTTCTCCAAATAAATAATTTAATCTCATTAAGAAATCTCTTGCTGATTTACTACTATGATTCTTATATGCATGTACATAAGCTACTCTAGTATAAGAATCTACTGATGTTAATATATATATCTTTTTATCCTTTACTCTCATCTCCACAGTATCTAAATGTAATAGTAACCCAAACTGATTAATATCTCCTTTCCATTTAGTAATTCTCACTCTATTAGAACCTCTTTTTTTATTAGTATTAGCCCATTTTTTACCTCTTCTAGGTGGATATAAATTATATTCTTGTATTACTCTTTGAATATACCATAAAGTAATATTTTCTTTATGTTTTCTTTCATATAAAACTTTTAATTTTCTTTTACCATAATAAGGATATTCCTTTCTTAATAACTTAACTCTCATATCTTTAATTGGACAAAAAGAACGAGTTCTTTTTGTTTTGAGAGATTTATTCTTAGATTCTAAGGAAGAAATATTAAAAGGTTTAAATCTATTTTTCCATTTATACAAAGTAGATCTATGTATACCAAATTTTGAACAAATAATAGATACTTTTTCACCTTGATCTAATTGAATTAACCATTCTAATCTTAATCTAGCTTGTGTACTTAAATTATTTGCTTGTAATCTCCATCTATCGTACTTGCTTTTTAATTGAATTTGCTTTACTCTATACATAGGAAATAGTGTTAGTTAATAATTGTGGTCAACCTTTATTCTACACTATTTTCTAACAAATAAGGAGCCTTAAGGCTCCTTATTTGTTTATCTCTTTGGAAAAAGAAAAAACTTTTATTGATCTCTCCCCCTACTTAAAAGAATCTTTGGAAGCATATTTTCTAGTGTCTTTGGGGATTTTGAAAATAACTGAACTTCCTTGATCTTTGCCTTTGGATTCTATTGTAATATCTCCACCATGTTTTAATAAAATCATTTTTGCTAGATAAAGTCCTAATCCTGATCCATTTGGATTTATTAATGATGAATTTGTACCTCTCTCAAATTTCTTCCAGATTTTTTGGCTATCTTCTCTAGAAATTCCCACTCCATTATCTTTGAATTCTACATATATAAAATCTTTCTTTTTAGAATTAATTGTAAGCCAAATCATTCCTTTTCCATAATAGACTGCATTATCCAAAACATTATTGAATGCTTCCTTAATCTTCGGTTGATCTATTAAAATTTCTTGCTTTGGGCCCTCTTCTTTCAATACCACTGTAGTCTTCTTTTCATCTAAGAGATATTGCTTATCTTCTAAAATATTTTTTACTACAGTATTTAGAGAAACTTCATCTTTTATATTAAGAGTGAATTTACCCATATTTATATCTGTTGCAAAAAGAAGATCATTTATTATCTCATTTAAGTTCTTAGAACTGATATATACTTTCTCCAAATCTTCTCTTGTTTCTTTGGAAATTACATATTGCTTTTCATTTGGGTCTACTAACATAGATAGATATCCCATTACTACCGTTAATGGTGTTCTTAATTGATGAGAAGATACTTGCATAAAACTGTTTTTTACTTTCAAAAGAGAGTCTAATTGTACTTTTTTTCTATCTAATATAATTTGTTTTTTAGCTCCATAATATACTTCTCTCATTATAAATATATTTACTACTAAAAATACTAATATACTTACTAGATCAAATAAATTTAATTGTCCATTTTTTATAAAGCTAAATATTAATCTCACTATAAACATAGCCATAGTAAAGCTAAGTAGGATTAATGTATTAGAAATTTCCTTTTTTATACCAAAGATTTCATATTTATAAATAGCAAATATAACAGTTATTCCCATAAACATAAGAAACATTGGACCAGAATATGAAACATCCGAAGTTTTAAAAATAAATGGGATTAATAAATTAGATATTATAGCTAAAATACAAGAAAAATATATGGATTTAATCAAAACATTCATATATTGTTTGGTTCTATATAATCTTGTCTCATTATATTTCTTAGATATTATGAGATTAAATAAAGCAAAATACGATATAATATAAACCATATAAACAAAATGACCAAATGAACCTTTATTGGGTATTATATTATAATTGTAAATTACTAAACCATATTTCGGTATTATAGTTACCATAAGTACAATCAAAGTAGTCCATTTCAAAAAATTATACTTTTTAATATCAAAACTACCAGTAATGCCCCAAGTAATACCAAACATTAATAAAGTATAAATTGCTATTCCAGTAGAAGCATAAACTATAAATAAATTAATATATTCTAAATTATAGTTAAATAAATTATTAAAATTATTTTCTACAAAATACTTATGTCTAGTTAAACTCCAAGACCAAATAGCTAATCCGACAAAAGTATATGCTAGATATTTAGCTGATAAATAATATTTATGAGCTAATCTATATCCAAATATGTATATAAAAATAGCTATAATTAAATTTATCATTCCTATAAATAAAAGAGATCCTATGATTATCATATTATTTTTGAGTTTTAGGTAATATTATGGTGAATTTAGCTCCCTTATCCTCTCCTTTACTCTCAGCTATTATAGATCCTTGATGCAAATTAACTACTACTTTAGAGGTAAAGAGGCCTAGTCCTGATCCATTAGGATTCACATACAAAGCTCTTTTGCTTCTATAAGATTTATGCCAAATTCTTTCAAGGTCTTTTGCTTCTATCCCTATACCATTATCTATAAATTCTATTTTAATCGTTTCTCCAAGATCATATAAATTTATCCACACTTTACCCTTTCCATAAAAGATGGCATTATTAAGGATATTGGTGAATACATTTTTGATTCTCATTAAATCCACCATTGCATAAAAATCTTTACCTTTTTTTATATTTAAATATATCTTCATATTGTAATATTCTATAAAATAAGCTTTTTCCTCAATCATAAATTTAAGCTCATCCTCAAGATCTACCTTCTCTCTTATAGATATGCCGAATCTACCCGCATTAATAGCATTAACAGCAAGAATATCATTTACTATTTCAGCCAATCTCTGTATATTTAAATATACTAATAATATATCTTTTCTGGCTACATCATTCATTTTATTTTTTTCTTTCCAATTCTCCAGAGTCATAATTATTAACCCATTTAGTGAAGTGATCGGAGTTCTTAATTGATGAGATGTCATTCTTAGGAATATATCTTTTGATTCTATATTTTTAGATAGAATTCTAGTGGTTCTCTCTAAATCTTTAGACCTCTTGATAGACTCCTTTATAACTTTAGATAGTCTAAAAGCTACCATAATAAATAAAATAAATAAAATTAAACTCACCAAAAATTCTAAATAATCTTTGCTCAAAAGTATATATATAAACAAAGATATTGTAAGAATAGTAATTAAAATTTGTGATATAATAATCTTGATTTCAAATAAATGATATTTTAAGATAGCATATAAAGTGAATATAACTAAAAGAATTACCCCTGATTGACCTAACCAATTCAAAGCAAATATTCCTAACCAAGGCATAATCAAATTAGTAGTCAGAGCTATATTAGAAGATATAATAGAACCAATAATAATAAATAGATATTGTTTTTTATATAATCCTTCTTTAAGACTTTTATAATATACAAGCATATTATAAAAAGCCATAGAAAATATTACTATTTGATAAGATACATATAGAATAAAAAATCTACCAAAAATTATTCTATTTTCTAATAAAGGTCTTGTATATACATCTTTTATTATTAAATCTGAGAATAAAGTTAATAAAACTAAAATAACCGTAATAAATATCAATAATATTTTATTTTTTAATTCTAAATTTTGATTTGAAAATTTATTAACAAATAAATAAAATATATATGGTAAAAATATAGCTATTAGATACAAAATTTTTGTTATTAAATTTAAATCTCCTAAGATATTTAACCTATAACCTATGATAGCAATAGTCCATAAAAAAACAAAGAAAATAAATAGAGAGAATAACTTACCATATTTAGGAACATTTTTATTAAAAAAAATAAAGTAACTAAGAGATAAGTTTATTACAGCTAAAAATAGATTTACTGAGTTAATTATATCTAATTGTATTCCCATATATTTTTTTATTTAATTCTACTATTTTTATATGTATTACATCAGAATCTATTATAGCACAACAAGGTATAGATTTTCTATATGCTCCAGGGAAATCTGGAACTGCCCTACCTTTAACTCCTGATATGTGATATATTTTTGAATTATTATTATATATTTTATTTATAATATAATTTTTTGGTTCTGGGTAAACTTCGTTAAGGACAATAACTTTTTCATTAATATAATCAATATTCTCTACAATAGCTTTCTCACTAGCAAGATTCACTACTATAAATTTATCAATATTTTTATTATCTAATATTTTTTTCATTTTAATAGAATCTCCTTTATCTAGAGAAACAACATTATAATTATCTATTAAAATATCTTTTAACTTAGTCCCTATAAATCCTCCTCCACCTAATAGCAATAATTGTATATTTTTATCTAATATCTTTTCTATTGCTACTAAGCTGTCTATTGCTTTTTTTACAGCTTTTATTGTATTAATAGCTTCTACAGGAGATTCTGTATTTATATTTTTCTTAAATAATATACCTGGTAATCTTCCAGCAAAAGTCATCTGATCTACAGCTAATACATTTTTGATTGTATTCATTTTTAACCAAACTTTATTTAATTCAGAAAAATTATCATCATGTTCGAAATCCTTTTCTGTTGCAAATATACTTAATTGTATACCTATTTTATTATTTTGTATAAAAAAACCAACTATCCATATATCCCATATATTAATATTTTTATTATATATATTATATTGTTGTTTAATTTTTGGGTTATTAGAATAAACAAGAAAAATACTTTTAACAATTTTAAATCTTTTATTTATTATCCCTAAAATTGAGAGAGCTAACCTATTTCTAAAAAATATATTCAAATATAATATAAATAATTTCTTCCATCCGAAATAACTACCCCAAAGATAAGCAAACCAAAATAAATTTATAGCAAAGATTATAGTAAGGATCAAATCTCCAAACAATATATATCTATAGAATAAGAATCCAGACAGAAGCAATGATAAAAAATAAATATATAACTTATTTAGAAATACAGCCTTATTCTTAATCATATTATTTCAGTAACTTATTGATAGTATATATCACATTTTTATTATATCATTTTTTTCTACTTTAGTCAAAGTTTTACTTTAGTATGTATAGATGTACTTAATTTATCATTTATATCAGAAGAGAAAAAAGAAAAAATCATAATAATAAATGTGATGTGTTTATAAACTGATATTGAAGATGTATTAAATTCTCTAAAATATATTACTACAATAATTGTATAACTAATAAGAAAAAAAACACTAAAAATTCCACCTATAATTTCGCCTAAATATTTTTTATCTTTAATTTTAATTGATAAGAAAAATGTAACTATTAGTAATACCTGAACTAATAATTTAATGTCACTAAATATTATATTTAAACTTAATATTACTCCATACAAAATTAAAATATATTTCTTTTCTATATAAAAAGATTTTTCTATTTCCTCTTCATTACTTTTAAAAAATGGAATTATAGATATAATAATTAAATATCCTATATTATATATTGCAGAAAATTTATAATTAAAATTATCTACATCATTATATATATTAAATGAAAACCACATTATTACTAAACCTGATAAGTATTTAACATATTTTGGATGAATATATATAGACTTTAACCACACCAATGTTATTAAAATAATTATTCCTGTAGGTATCATATAGAATGGGTTCTCGTTATATTTCAAAAACCAGATTATATTTAGAATATGTAATAATACTATTGTAAATAATATATCATATTTTCTAAAAATCCAACTATTCTTCAACTTCGAAACAATCTCTAAAATTTTTTTCATAATGCTAATTTATTTAAATAAGGTTATTCTTATTATTATTTTTAATTAAAGAATTTATCATTAGAATAATTACAAGAAAGAAAATTATATATTTTGAAAAAAGTGGCTCATACATATAAATTATAGTCAATATAAGTAAATAAATTATTCCTAAACATATACTTTGTATTCTTTTTAATCTAAATTGGTAATTTTTTAATATCATTTCTCTTCTTAACAATTCTGATATTAATAATGTTAATACCATTGATGAAATTGCAAGAGAGAACCTTAGATTAATACTCTTTGTTATTAACATTACTACAATTATTGTTACATATATTGATATTATGATTATTAAAGAAATATTTTTAAATATATATTTCCTTAACCTACTTAATTGTGAGTCAATCGATGATTTTTTTAATTGAGTCATATATTCAATAATTTAAAGGTTTGTATAGGTTGATTACATACTAAACAAGCTCTTTTGTTAAGTATTGCTTATTCTTTCTTTGATTCAAAAAACTAAATACTGTCAAGCAAAATATTGAAAAAATGTACACTAATTTACTATAATAATTATTAGTATCATTATTTAATATAATAACTTCTATAAATGAATAGTATGTACATTAATATTAATAAAGCAGCTAAACTTATTAAATTTAATGCTATTAAAATAGAGTAACTTGTTATTAATAATATTTTAATGAATTTTTAGGAAATATCATTTCTTTCATAAGTTTTTATTTAAACAAGCTAGTGTTGTTTAAATAACACTAGCTTGTTTTTAATATAATTATTATCTACCAATCTTATTCTATTAAATTATTAACTTTTGGTTTAAATATAATGATAATTAAAATTATTAAAAAACTTAAGTTTATATGATTAAAATAATTTTCTTTTGGGAATAATATAACTATAGAATTAACATACATAACAAAAACTAAAGATAGCGCTATCAAATTTATATAATTTTTCCTTAATACATAAATATTTTCTGAAAATGCAATGGTGGTAAATGTTATTAAGTTAGGTATTAAAATTCTAAAGGCGAACGGTATTTGTCTACCAAAGTACATTTCAGTGTATATATAAATTAGATATATGTATATCATGTATTTACCTATATTATATTTTTTCATATTCTATATATATCATAAATTAATATCTACCTTTACAATAATGATCATGATAAGGCCAAAACCATACACCATAATAAAATATACTTACTCCTAAACACTGGTTTCTATGTTCTGCTTCGTTTGCTGCAGCTGCTAAGCCAGCATTATAACCAGCAAATACCGCAGCAATATATGGATTCGCAGCTACCATTGGTACACCACCTACAATAGCAACAATATTACCCGCAATACCAATAAAATGTGTTTCTGGCTTGTTGAACTTATAAAAACCACCACCAGACCTCCATTGCCACCAAGGATCAGCAGTCACAGGATAAACAGTACCTTTCACTTTGTGCTTTACTATTTGTACAATAGTATTTCCTTTTATCTCATAGTATGTCTCAATATCTTTTCCACTTCCATCTTTTGCCCATGGTGTATCTATCATTGCTATCAAATCACTTTGATCAGCTTTCAAGACTGCTATTCCTTTCTTTCCATCCATATTTTATTTAAATAAAGCTGTTCTAAATGAAAGGAATATTGTAATAAAAATAGACATAGTAACAAGTTCTTCCTGTCTATAAAAATATATTAATAATACTGGAATAACAAAGACCATATATATTACAAAGTAATCTACATTTATGAGTCTTTTTTGATTTGATAGAATTATTCTGATTATTAAACTAATAAGGAGCATTATATAAATATATATATAATTATTTGTTTCTAAAAATACTACTAATGGTAAATAAATTAAAGTCATAATAATTAGCTTTAACTTATTTAAATTTATTTCTTTCAAAATATTCTTTATGTTCATATAAGATTACTAAGAACTTACATAAAAGTATTATGTAAGTTCTTTAGGTTAATAATGTAATTAATATTTTGGACAATGTTGGTTATTCCAAGGAAACATATAAAATGTTCCATATTGTACATAGGCAGCAACACAAGCTCCTCTACTTTGTGACCAGTGAGCTGAACCAGATATTATAGTAGCAGCAGTAATAGCTGTTGCTGGATTAAGTCTACCTATAGGAGCAAGAGCTATCCATGGTGCATATATTAGATCATTTGTCTCTCTTCTATTAAACCAAACTATGAACTTTCCCCAAGATATTCTCTCAATAAACGGATCCGCACTCACCGGATAAACAGTACCTTTAACTTTATGCTTAACTATTTGGACAATAGTATTTCCTTTGATCTCATAATATGTCTCTATATCTTTTCCACTTCCATCTTTTGCCCATGGTGCATCTATCATTGCTATCAAATCACTTTGATAACTGTTCAAAACTGCTACTCCTTTCTTCCCATCTTCACCAAAGCTTTCTGTTAAGAAATATCCTCCCTTTATATCTAATTTATATTCATATCTTTCTGGGGCATTCTTATTTTCTATTACGGTCATTAACCTTATTCCATCTTTGGTCGGTTCTACTATATTTGTAAAGTTATCTTTACTTTCATATCCTACTACTCCATTCTTCTCTTTTGTTACTTTACTTCCTTTTGCTTGGGGCATTGTGATTTTTATATCTTCTGCCTTCTTTCCCGCCTTTGTATTAGCTAGATCTTTTCCTTTTAATACTATTGGCTCTGCTATATTCTTTGGTATTTCTACCTTTATATTCTCTTGTTCTAATTCTAATTTTCCTCCTGTATCTTTCATCTTATATTGTACCAAATTTGCTTTTGATTCTATTTGTACAGGAACTTGCTTCTGTACTTTTTCAGAATACTTATTTATCTCATTTACCGTTATCTCTTTTGCCTTTACATTTGTCCCAATTACAATACTTAACACAAATAAACCTGTTACGAAATTTTTAACTTTCATAAATTTTGACTTATTATTAATAAAGTTGTCTTAGGTATTTTCTATATAGCTATATTTATCTACCTATTCTAATTTTATTATTATTTTGTATTTCTGTCAAATATTTTTCTTTTTGTTATTTTTATTTATCAATTTGTTTTAATCTCTTTTTTGTTTATTTATAATGTTTTTTGATTTTATTTAACTCTCTATTCTCTTTGTTTTGTCAATCTCATATTTCTTGTTTTTTGCCTTGTTTTGGGGAGTTATCCACAGGTTTTATTATTTTTTATTATCTTTCTTATTCAAAATAAAGTATAAGTTTAAACTAATTAAAATTCCCAAACTATAAAATATTCCTGGACCAAATTTATACCAACTAGAGAGTTCACTATAACTAGTTGCATCGGCTTTATCAAATGCTTCTGAATATAAATAGGCTGCCATTATAAAAAACATCATTCCTGAAAAATATATTATTATACTTTTTTTATCTCTTTTAATAACAGATAATATTGTTATTATTATACTACCAACTGTTATATAAAACCCTGTAAATAGATTTATAACTCCCATTAAACTATTATCTCCTATAAATATAAGGTTTAGTCCTAATACTAAAATATTCAATATTATAATCTCATTTAGTTTCATAATATTGATTATTTCTCAGTTTATTTAAAAATATCATCGTAAATGATTTCTTCAAGAATAAGACTAGCATCTTCTGGTTCACGACATTTTAGAGATTCATCATTTATATCACATATTGTCTTTTTATAATTTCGTACATAATCAATTGTTGTTGCAAGTTGACTTTGTGTAGGATACCAATCTAATTCATATGTGTTTTCTGGTACAGAATATATATAATTTATATCTCCCAAATATTGTTCTATACTTTCTTTTTTCTTTAAAGAATCTTGATTTAAATCAGATTTTGTATTTCCAACATATAAAGACATTCCTATCTCAAAAGTATATGAATCTAATTCACCAACCTCTATTCTCTCTTGTGTTAAATCTTCTTTTGAAATTGTTTTATCTGATTTTAATTTGTTTTTATAGATATATCTAAATACTCTCATATCATCTTTAGAACGAATATTATTAAGTTCTTCAATCTTTTTATTAACCAAATCTTCCGTTAATTTTATCTCTGAAATTTTTTCTGTATTATCTACAATAAATTCTACTTTTTCTTCTTTATAACCTAATTTATTAATAAAATCTAAAGCCTCTGATTTATCTAATGGATTCAAAAAAACTATATTACTAGAGAAATTAATATTTTCATATTTCATATAATCAGTTTGTCCCATATATGAATCTCTTAAAAGAAATAACATAGTGGTTGAGAGTATAGTTCCAAAAAGAAAGTATATAAATATAATAGCCAATATTGTTAAGAATACAAATCTAGATAAACTATTTGTTTTATCTTGTATAATATTAGATTTATCAATAGTTTTATTTGTAAAAGAATATCTATTAATTGAATTCTGAACTGGTATAAATATTATGATATTTGATAAACTTAATAATATAGGTAGTATCATACTTAGTATTATCTCTGTATTGCCAGGCAAAACTATATTGGATTTTGATATAGCCCAAGATATTATACTTCCTAAAAATCCCATTAATATATATATTATCCATAAAAATAATGCTTTTATTGAACTATTTTTATTGTCTAAACCTATGTCTTTAAAAATTCTTTGGAATAAGAAAAAACTAAATATTAATGAGAAAAATGCTCTTACATACGAATAAATTTCTCTTCCTTCTGATATTTCAATTGCTCTCCAATTTCTATAAAACCAATATATTTGATATACTCCTAATGTAAAAATTGAATATATCACTAAATTCTTTATTGGGACTATATAATACTCTGGCTTAGCTGTGTTTTTCATAATTCTAATTATTTAAATATAACCAAAACCAAATACTTAGCAACTCTGGTTTTGGTTATATTAGTTATCTATTAAATCTAATCTGTATATAATTACAAATATAAGAACCTGTTATAAGTATGAAAGTTAATATATCAGATAACTCATATAATCTAAATGATTTTATGAATACATCAGCATATTCATCTGAGAATGTCCAAGTTAATATATATAGTATATATGCAATTAATATTAATGATAAACTTATTCTTGAGTATAAATATTTTGTTTTCTTTGATCTTATAGACCATAATATGCTGAGAATCCAAATTGGTATAGGAAAGAATAGTGTATAAAGTATTTTCATCATTATCATAACATTATACATATATTTAATTTTAATTAATTAACTAGGATTACATCTACTATTCCATTGCCTTCCACCAACCCACATCTCAGATACAACTGGTCTTGAAGCTTCTACATTCCACTCAGACTGAACAAGAACTCCCCATTTTGCATGACACTGCCACTGATAATACATTGACCAATATTCATTTCCTGAAGCCCAAATACCTGCTCTAATCATAGCATCATGAAATGACCTAGCAACATTATATTGTGCAAGAGCTCTTCCACATACTGTAGGTCTAGCATTTAATCTAGTCTTACCATTATATGTATCTGCATAAGAAGATTGTATATAATTAATACAGCTATATATATATATTTGTGGATCAGCACTAACAGGATAAACAGTACCTTTTACTTTGTGCTTTACTATTTGTACAATAGTATTTCCTTTGATCTCATAATATGTCTCTATATCTTTTCCACTTCCATCTTTTGCCCATGGTACATCTATCATTGCTATTAAATCACTTTGATCAGCTGTCAAAACTGCTATTCCTTTCTTTCCATCTTCACCAAAGCTCTCTGTCAAAACATATCCTCCCTTTATATCTAATTTATATTCATATCTTTCTGGGGCATTCTTATTCTCTATTACTGTCATTAACCTTATTCCATCTTTAGTTGGCTCTACCAAATTAGTAAAATTATCTTTGGATTCATAACCTACTACTCCATTCTTCTCTTTTGTTACTTTACTTCCTTTTGCTTGTGGTATTGTGATCTTTATATCTTCTGCCTTCTTCCCTGCCTTTGTATTCGCTTGTTCTTTTCCTTTTAATACTACTGGCTCTGATATATTCTTTGGTATTTCTACCTTTATATTTTCTTGTTCTAATTCTAGCTTTCCTCCTGTATCTTTTATCTTGTATTGCACCAAATTTGCTTTTGATTCTATTTGTACAGGTACTTGCTTCTGCGCTTTTTCTGCATATTGATTTATCTCAGCACCTGTTATTTCTTTTGCTTCGACATTATTACCCAGTATCAAGCTTGCCAATACAAATACACTGATTACAAAATTTCTATTTTGCATATATTTTATAATTAAAAAATATTAATTAACTTAGCAGGTATTTTTGTATGATCATACTTTTTCTACCTATACTAATTTTATTCCTATTTTTTACTTATGTCAAGTTTTTTTATTTTGTTATTTTTACTTATCAATTTATTTTAATCTCTTTTTTGTTTATTTATAATGTTTTTTGATTTTACTTAGCTCTCTATTCTCTTTATTTTGTCAATCTCATATTTCTTTATTTTTTCCCTTGTTTTGGGGAGTTATCCACAAGGATTATTTTTCCATACAACAACAATAGCCTATAAATAACTCTTTTTTTAAGTTATGTTCTATTTTTTCTAACAAGATATATTTGTAATATCATTATAATATATATAAATGTTGATATTACAAAGTAAATCCAATTATTTTGACCACCACTTAACCCATTATTATCCACATAAATAGCCTCCATATATGTGATTACTATAACTCCTACTATAAGAATAATTTCTGTTAAACTTAATATCAAATACTTATTTTTAAATTTTAGTGAATACATATAAATTCCTATAAAAAATAAAGTTGGCAATAAATAAGTATAAAGCAATCGAAATATTATTAAAAAATCTTTCATATTAAATTTTTAACTAGGGTTACAAAATGCTATTACTATTCTCCAATAAGCTATTTCAATTGAAAATTAGCTATTTTAGTCTGCATAAAAGCTTATTTATACTTATTAATTATCTTATTTTTAAATTCATTATCTGTAATGTTTTTGTGTATTAATAAATTTTGTAATAAAAGATATTCAGGAATTTTAGATAAAAAAGTATTTTTGTCTAATGAATCTAAAGAAATTAATCCTTCTAATGTTTGATTTTCTTTTGCTAAAAGTATTTCTTGAATATTTTTTCCTTCACCTAACATAGTCCCCAAAATATAATTTCTGGTTCCTAACTCAAATCCCATATAGAGATCTACTTCCCAAGCTGGTAGAAGATTTTCATCTATTATGGATGGATATAATTCTTCTATATAAAATTTATATTTTGCTAAGATGTAATATATTTCTGAGACGGAATAATTTTTAGTTTTCATATACCC
>Ga0100402_1002269_pt1 | contig 21653 bp, 24 predicted proteins | sample CryGeyme20150102_FD_80419 | JGI IMG/M metagenome (GOLD analysis project Ga0100402, IMG submission 80419) | Groundwater microbial communities from Crystal Geyser aquifers in Utah, USA - Crystal Geyser metaG 2015-0102 | ecosystem: Environmental > Aquatic > Deep subsurface > Groundwater | place...
CAAAACGATCGCTTGTTTAATTTAATCAACGATTCACCCTCAGTCATTGCTGCTGTTCTAACATGGTTTGTATTATCAGGCCCTGGTTTGGCCTGGGTTGTGTACATCACGGTCATGGTGAAATTCGCGGAAGTGATGTTTGCCTCCACAAGAGCCTATTTTGAAGTGACTCGCCTCGATCATCTTCGCGATAAATATCATGGCTATGATCGACAAACGCAACAAGATGCCGATTATCGTGAGCATTTAGATCGCTTGATTGCGCATGAAAAAGGTCGATTTATTACAACAGCCACCCATCATGGGCTTTTGTTATTTTGCTTAGCCTCGTTCACACCACCGATCACAGCATTAAGCCCATGGGTTGCGATTGTTGCGGCCCTTGTAGCCATGCTCGTGCTTGCCCTCCGCTTTGCAGATTTTCGGGATATATGGATTCCCGCGTACCCAAGCGATAATCTTCAGGTTTTATTCCATGATCGTTTCTTTAGACCACAACCAGAAGAACCAGCACAAGAACGGTCAGAGAGTCACGCAACAAGCTTGACAAGGCCCGGCGCTCCTGTTTCAATCTAAGTTACTTTTAGATGGCTTAAGTATCATTCATGAAGAACCCAACATGAAGAACCCAACATGAAAAACCGAAGACTCTTATTGATGATCACGCTCTCGGCATTTTTGGCTGCTTGCGCACCTATCACGTATAAAAAGCCACCGTATAATGCCCCCAGTAACGATGCCACCATCAAACTCGCTGAGGCCGCAACATCTATTAGCAACTCCATGCTTGAAATGGCACGTGTCGAAAAAGTGGTAACCCCAACGCGCGAAGATAATATTCAAACCATTCCAAGCACACGAGGCTTGCTTGAACATGCGTCGGTTGACTGGTCTGGCCCTATCGGTGAACTCGCTGAGCGCTTAGCCAAGGCTGCTGATCTTCGCCTACGTGTTTTAGGTCATCCTCCTGCGATTCCTGTTTTAGTCAGTTTAAATCAAACCGATCGCTCGATTGCAGAACTTTTACGTGACATCGATTACCAAGCGGGCAACAAAGCCTCCATTCATGTTTACCCTAACAGTCAGGTCGTCGAATTACGCTATGCGAAAACTTATTCGTAATCTTATAGTTTTTTTATTTGCGGGCCTCATCACGGCCTGCGCACCTAGGGTGTATGGTCCGATGGGTGATACCGAATCACTCGCCGGTTTAAAAGCCATGTCGACCACAAAACGCGGCAGTGAGCGCCGTGCAACCAAAGTATCAGAAAGCAAAATTCGCGAACAAGCACTTCGAGAAACAGCTTTAAGCTTAGGCGCGCAGGCAGCGCTTGCTGCACGCGCTAAAAGCATCGATGACCAACTCATCAAACAAGCTCGTCATCTTGACGCGATTTTTGATTTCAACGCGTTGATTTTAGATAATAATATTTTGCCGCCCGTGCTCGTACAAGGTAACAACGCACTGAATCTTGCCGACACACAAACCATTCGCATTTCTGACCGCACCTATAAGCTTATTAAGCAAGCACGCTTTATGACCACACCACCGAACTGGCGCCAATACCTCTGGCTTGATTATCAAAAACCTGAAGCGCCCCACGTCACCTTACTGCCTAATACCAAAGAAGAGCGTGAAGTCTGGTGTTACTACACTGAAAAAGGCTGGCAAAACGGCCTGGAGCAAGCCGATATTATTTTGGCCGAAAACGTTGCGCGCATCAAAGAAGATTTCACCGGCATGATTTTGTATCGCAAGCTGCTGGCCATGAACATGGTCTCACCCCCTTACGTTTCACACCTGGATTTGGGTGTCACCGGAGATGGTAATGAGCTTCATATTGATGATCAAGTGCTTCGTATTACGGCACTCCCAGCCTTAAACGTGAACAGCAACGAGTGGCGTGCAGCGGTTGCAAAAGATGAACGCTCGCTTGAAGCACTCACCCAAATGGAACAACGCATTCAAACAGCCAAAGTCGAGGCGAACAGCAATGCATGGCAACCGGTTATTCGCCCCATTCGCTAATTTAATCCTGGATTTTTTATCATGAATGATGCTGAACACTGCAATTTTATGCCCGATGAACCCACGCGGTTTACCTCGGTTTTTATGGAGCGTTTACTCGAGCACACCGAAGGCTTAAATGCCTCCGACATCACCATTCAAACAGGTGCCCCTGTATTTGCTGAGGTCTATGGAAAACTTCTACGTATCACCAAGCGCTCCCTATCTAACACTGAATTAGGTGATTTGATTAATGCAATTTATGGTCCCAATGCGACCACGCAGCTCTTATCCGGTCAAGATATCGATACCCATTACGAATTTAGGCCTAACCGTGGCGTACGTTACCGCTATCGCGTGAATGCAACCGCCTGCTTGGTTGAAGGGCATGACGCCATTCAAATTACCTTACGAACCATTCCAAGCACACCGCCTCAATTGGAAACCATGCAGTTGCCTCCGCATATTGTGGATGCACTTGCACCTCAAGAAGGAATCATATTTATCACCGGTGCGACAGGCTCGGGTAAATCAACCCTGCTCGCATCAATCATTCGTGATTTAATCGAAAAGAAAGATTCCAACCGAAAAGTATTAACCTATGAAGCGCCGATTGAGTTTGTTTATGACGAGATTGATACCATCTCGTCCATTGTGAGCCAATCTGAAATTCCGCGGCATCTGCCCTCATTTGCAGAAGGCGTACGTAACGCCCTTCGTCGTAAGCCACGCTTGATTATGGTCGGTGAGTGTCGTGATGCGCAAACCATCAGTGCAGCCCTTGAAGCAGCCCTCACAGGCCATCCAGTCTACACCACACTGCATACATCAGGCGTTGCCGAAACCATGCGCCGTCTTGTCACCTCGTTTGCCGGTGAAGAACGCCTGGGGCGGACCATTGATATTTTAGAAACCATTCGTTTGTGTATTTGGCAAAAACTGGCGCCCACAGTCGATGGCAAGCGCGTCGCACTTCGAGAGTACCTTGTTTTTGACGAAGCCGTGCGTGATATCTTACTCGAATCGGATCCGAACGATGTGACCCGTGTCACACGAAAACTCGTACGTGAGCGCGGGCGCTTGATGACCGTGGATGCGAAAGAAAAGTTTGAGGCGGGTATTATCAGTGAACGTACGTATCACCTCATCACAGCAGGTTCAAAAGATCCGGCTGACGGTTAAGGCTTCGTCAGCCAAATTGTTTCATCTACGGTTAGCTCCCTCCCCCACTTACGCCACCACCTGTGCTTTTACCGAACACCTTATCGGTCACTTTTTTCGCACCACCCATTGCTTCTTGTGCCAGACCTTTCTGTATCGCACCCATCGAACGATCGACGTCACCGGCCGCTTTATCTATTTTTCCTTTGGTATCCTGCGTCCACTGCGACGCTTGCTCACCAATGCTCTCGGGTTGCCCACCCACCCAACGCAACACTTTATCCGGCAACACCGCAATCAAACTGAAGGACTTTTCAACCAGGGTAAGATAAATCATCGTATAAATTACCACCACAAAAAAGAACCCAAATATACTGGCCCAAGGTATCGCCATACTTGAGATACTCCAGCCTTCTGTTACATGCCAAAGACTTGATGAATCTAAAAAGTCGAGAACCGTTGAAAACCCTGAATTTAAAAGCCAGACACCGATATAACACATCGCGATCGCGGCAATAAAACCAATCACCATCATGGCGGGCCTTAAAAACACATTCAGCAAAATCATGAGGCCTTGTTCACTTTTACCCATGGCATCATGGCCCTCGGGATGCGATATTCCCAAAGCAACCAGCGGTGCTGCCGCCATCGCCTCAACCACGGCAATAAACCATGCAAGCGCACCAAAGGTAAAGATCATATAAGGCAAGAAGGGGATGTAATAAGCCGTTATAAAGCCTATGCCAACCATAATACCAATCCACACCATGAAGAGTGGCATCACCAGCATGATAAATGCACCAATGCCAGGAATCAAACCAACCGTAAGTGTAACGAGCACAATACTTATCCAGGTATCCATCGACATATTAATGTATTTCACCCCCATCATCGCGAGCGCTAATACTGGGTTTGTTCCTGGTGCTGTGAGTACGGCCATCGATTCTTTAAAAATACTCATGAAATGATTCAGAGGAAGAATTAATATTTTGTTAACCGCCTCTTCAGCGATGACATTTATAAACGAGATTAAACCATTGGTAATATCTCGAAGCATATCCCAGCCTATTTTCTTCAAGTCTCTTTCTACACACCACTTCGACCCAAATAATTTAATATAAGCACCGCATCCAAGTTGGTTGTCGAGTGTCACCTTGTCCATATTCATCTTGAAGTTCATGGGTTCAAGCTGAATATCTAAATTTTTTGGTGTTAAGCCAATTTGTCCGGGTAAATCAATCAGCATAGCATTGTTGGCATAACCATAGACGGTTGATGCTGCTTCTGGCTGGATGATGGTATCTTCATTAGGTATACGAGCTAAATTACTTGAGGATAAATCGGCTTTAGGCACACTCAGCCCAGCTTCCCCAGTGAATAACGCTCTAATTTCCTTCGTTTTTTCTTCAGACGTCCCAAAAACATCACATAAAAAAGCATAGTTACCAGAACAAGTAGCGTTCAGGCCATCCAGATTGAACGTACTTTTACCCAAGCCGCTGTTGGCGTCGACATTGTCAGATGTTGCTATTGCGGAACCATTTAATGTGACGAGATTAAAGAAATAACTTCCTGCAAGAACCCAACCCGAACGTTTGGCCTCTTCAATAAAATCCCGGCCTGCAGCCACATTTTTTTGGTTTTGAACATCGCTCAACAATTTTAATGCCGGTTGCATCACCGAATGATAATCGGTAACAGCATCTTGTAATTCGGTTCCATCGAGCAAAAGAGGGGCCGAGCTTCCATCCACCTTGCCCCAATAAGGACAATCAGCACTCATGGTTAGACATTTACCGTTGAGTGACGTTTGTGGCACCCCAAATTGATAATCAGCAACAGGCGATGCATAACTTCCTGAATTACCACTGTTTGGCGTAATTTGGGGATCATTGCTCACGATGGCTCTAGCCGTTGAGGCAAGCGTGAGGTACATTTGCGCAATCGCTGCTGCACGTGATTTTTTAATGATATCTAAATCACCCTGCGAGAGCGTCATGATATTAGTACCTGAATCACTCGTTTTATTCAGCCATGTGACACCACCGCCACTGAATTCATAATCGACTTTACCACCTTTAAGGCTTGCTGAGCCGGCGTCACCGCTACCAGCACCAAAGCCAGGATCAGGCATGTTAGGCATGCCAGGAAGACCACCGCCGATGCCAGGAATTATACCGCCTAAACCGCCGCCACCGCCACCGCCGATGCCAGGAATTATACCGCCTAAACCACCGCCACCACCGCCGCCACCAGGAATTACACCGCCTAAACCGCCGCCGCCACCACCGCCGCCGCCCGTGCCAGGAATACCCAAAACTGCATACTGGTTACCCACAAGGCTGTCTGGCGTTGTAGCACGTGCTTGAAGCGGACCTGCCGCGTCAAGTTGTGCTTCTGACGCTTGCAGCGCACGGCCAATAAGCTCCGCTTGCTCACTCAGGCCCTCTTCCTCTTCTTCTTCGTTTTGAGCACCGCTATCCGTTAAAGCTGAAACATCGAAGCTATCCCATTGAAGCGTGCCACAAATGCCGTTGAGCTTGCTATAAGGCTCTGAGTCAAGATTAGGCATTTGAACAGAATATGTCTCGCCTGAGTTTTTCGAATATTCAGCAAGCGGATCAACACTACCGATAAAATCAGGCACTGAGTTATCACAATATTGCTGTATAACGGCTGAAGGCTGCCCTGCGCAAGGGCCTGTGTCTTCTTTTTTAGCATCTAAATCACGTTTACGTTGATTTTCAAGCTGCGTTTGTAAAGCCAACATGCACACTTGACCATAAAGAATCGTACTCGCACCATCAATCACACTGTTATCGTTCGAACCACCAACTCCAACCCCCGCTTGTCGTGCTGTTGTTGGGTCAACCTGTGCCTGCATGATGACACCACCTCGGTTGAGGTAGTCCAAGGCCGTGCCCCACACTTTGTCGGCAATCCCAACTCCTTGGACCACCACCCACATGACAAAAATTTGCATTAAACAATACCCGGATGACTTAGGTATGAGCAAAGCAAGCCCCATGGTGGCACGCACAGGCACCCATATTGAAGACCATTTTTGACCAAGCATTTGACCTTCGTGTGCTGTATTCATGGTCGAGACGATGATAATATACATCATCACAATACCACCCAACGCTAAAACAGCAGAGTTAAATACGTTAAAAATCACACCCATGATTTGACTGCCGCTGCCATGCAAAACACCGTCAACCAAACCAAAAAGATTACCTAAAAAAATAACGGAAAGATCGCTTGCTGGTGGGGCAAGACCTGTGGATCGCGTTGCATCAGAAACAACACCTGAAGAATCTGCGATGGAGATAATCTCGCTCTCGCCTGGAGCACCCCAGTCAGTCTTGGGGACGGGGACGGTAACATTACCGTCACCGTCGAGTCCAGGGGGACGAGGCATCGAGATACCAATACCGCCATCAAGATCCAAAAGCGCATACTGCTTCCCTACGGGGCTTTCTGATTGCGCACGTTGCATGGCTTCGCTGATCGCTTGAGCTTGCGTGTTAACACCCTCGGCGCCAACTATTGTTGAAAAAAACAACATAAATAGCGTTAGCATTAAACCTTGCCCACGTATCATCATGGTTGTTTTCTCCTCAATAATCCTTGATTAAACCACCTGCGTATCGAGCAACCCAATTTTTTTTGGCTGATTTGGAAATACCAAAAGTGGTATCGAAACGCAAAAGCAAAGGCAAGCAATGACACAATGAAGCTTAAAATAATCGCAAAAAAATAACCGTTAAAAACTTGATAAACCGTGTATCCCAGCATAAACAGTCCAAACATGCACATCAGCATGCTTAAACGAAACAGTGAGCGCTGTTGCGCTAGCAGCGCTTCGTCGGTCAAATGAAGACGCGACTGTACTTTTTTAAACGACTCTTTGGCTTCTTGGGTCTGTACAGTAAATAAACGTTGAAACAAACTTTTAATATAATCAAAAAAACTTTTAACGCGCTCGGCGTCAGACCAGTACTTAAATTTAAAAATACGGTTAAAAAGAGAGGTCATACGTGACTTAGCCGTATCCTGTGACTTACCTTGTGACGTACGTTTCATAAAGTCCCTTTAGTATGGTAGCTTAGCTTTCATCTTCTATTAATCTATGTTAATAATAATCACACATCATAAAAAAATGCAAATGCATGTAAAATTGACAGGTGAGCCAACCATGCCAAACCTAAGCCATGAAGCTTCTGCACAATATTGGTCTGATTTTAGAGACCCGTCCATTTATCGTGTGATTACCTTCATGGAAAGCGTTGAGGATTGGACGCTTGACGGCCATCCCGAGCTCGAACAAGCCATCGAAGCCCTCGGAGCAACACTGGATGATTTAGCTACGGTTGATCTGAATAAGCTTAACGAGCAGAAACGGTTTGTTGAACTTGCTGCAAACATTAAAACAGGACGCGGGCTACGCTTACTGCAAGCGATGGATGTAGCGCACCCAGGCAGTGCATCAAAAGTGCTGATGTATGCTGAAGAAAATAGTTTGGGCGGTACCGATCCATCCGGTTTTTTTCTCAAACGTAATATTGTATTCGAACGTCTACGTTTATTGTCACGCGCGTTTTCTGAAGCACGACTTAAGCTCGTATCACAAGCCCTCGAAGGAGAAGACTAATGCGTTTTTTTCGTTATGTGTTACCTTGCACCGTTTTAGCACTCGCGCTCAGTAGTCCGGTTTACGCCGCCGAACAGGTTGAAGACCCAGAAGATTATGATAGCATCAAAGATTTAATCAAACATTTTGGTGCTTACTTTGGATTTGACCTAACAAAACCACCAGAAAAAGAACCTGAACTTACCTTGCTCGATCCTGCAGCAGCAACCCTCACACAACAATATTCGTTCATTACATTTCTGGGCGCAAGGCCGGTGAATGCCAACAGCACGGCTTCGGCTGCCTTTGTTCCACCGAATACCAAAAACTATTCGGTTATCAACGACATGGCCAATTATAGTTTTCAAACACAGCCCAATGGCGGCTCATACAACAACCCCCAAGCCGGAAGCCAAGGGGGTATTAGTGTTTCGAGTCTCATCGACCAAACGAGCTACCAACGCGATCCAATTACGCAATCGGTGCTTAATATTCTTGGCACGCCAAATCATTCGTATTGCATGAATAATGACGAAACGGCCTGGCTCGATGATTGCCGGTATTTGTATGATAGGCAAGTGATGCATAATGTTGTTGGCAACATTCCTAATTCTCGTGACTTTTTTTCCTATGCCTACAACGAACCTGTGATACCTCAACTCAACGCTAATACGTTAATAGCGCCGTTGATGTATACCATGGAAAATAACGCCTCTTCGACGTCCAGTGCACCGAACAATAAATCCGATGAAAATGGACTGGTTGCCAAAACACAGGCACAAGAAGCCGAAAACTTCATTCGCTACGCCGCACAACTCGTCACACCACCCGAGCTTCCTAAAAAGAAAGCGTATGATGAAATTTACATAAAAACACTCGCAACAAAAGGATCCTCGATCAGTGAAAAAGATAAAAAATTAGCCGAGCAAGGCCTAGCCAAATACATCGCCAAGCTTCGAACTTTTTCGGCACAAAGTTCTGTGCCGATCAGTAATCTCTATGCCTTGTTATCGAAGCGTATTCCACAAGGCCAAGGAGGAGACGATAGCGCTAAAATAAGCCAAGCACTGAGCGAGTTTCAAATGGCCACGCGTCGTCTCTATGATCCGGCGAATAAAGACAAGAAACAATGGGTTGATCAAATCAACGAGGCATCTTCCGCCACTGTCGAAAAAGAAATTGCCATCCTGCTTGCAGAAATGAACTATCAACTCTATTTATCGCGTCAACAAGAAGAGCGTACGCTGCTGACCCTGTCCATGATGCTCATGCAAAGCTTGAAAGCACCTGATTTTAAAGAGACTGCAACGATAGACATCAATGATTAAATGTGATCACTCACGGTCGAGTACCTGAGGTAATACATGACTCAAACGCGCAATCACCGCATCCACCGAAACAAGTTGCATGGCCCAAGGTTCATGCACTTGTTTGCCCCAAGGTGCAGAATCAACCGTAAGCTTTAAACGCGCCAAGGCATCAGGATAGCTGTTTATAGCTAAATGCTTAAAAGCATACGGCCCTGAAATATCAAGATTAGTGACTGCATGCAGTGCCACGACCGGGGTTCCCATAGCCGTTGCCATGTGTGACGGCCCGGTATCGGGACATAACACCAACGCGGCGTGACCTATTAAGGCCAGCAATTGTTTCGGCCGAGTCTTACCGATTAAATTCAGCACCAAAGGTACTTCTGCCGCGATCGCGTCACCTAAAGCTTTATCCGATGCGCCCGGCCCTCCGGTTAACACAACCTGAACAGGCCATCGTGACAAAACAAAACGAATCACCTGAATATAACCTTCAGCAGACCAACTCCGTTCGGGCTTGCTCGCCGCGGGATTCACCACAAGGACCGGCTTCGATGCATCAGGAAGCTCCGCACAAGCCCAAGCCTTATGTTCAGGGCCGACAGGCATGTTCCAAACCGGCGCTTCTTTGACGATACCGAGTGCGGCACCAAATTTCAGAAAGCCATCCAGTGTATGCTCACGCCCGGGCTTAATCTGTTCGTTGATAAACCAGGTGTGGCCATCGTTACCGCGCGCTTTATCATAACCAATTTTACGTAAAGCTCGAATACACGGATAAAGCAAATTTGCACGCAAGCTTGCTTGAGCCGCAAGCAAGACATCAAAACGCCGATGGCGTAGGCTACGGTAAAAACGCCAATAATCCCGTACATTTTTAGGCTTATCTAAAACAATAAACTCAACACCGTCCATGCCTTCAACAAGCGTATACGCGAGCGGTGAAATCACCCAGGTTAATTGGGCGTCCGGATAATACCGCTGAAGTGCTCGTACCAACGGCACAAACATCAGCACATCACCCAAGGCTGACAAGCGCACCAGACAAATCGAGCGTATATTTTTATTCATGATTTAATCTGTTTTCAAAACAAACAACGTGCCACAATAAGGGCAGGTTGCTGTGCCATCATCCCCCATCGGCAAATAGACTTTTGGATGCGCATTCCATAAAGCCATTTCATCCATTGGGCAACTGAGCGGTAAATCTTCTCGACGTACGGTCTGTTTTTTCTTCGTGCATGCTGGTTTATGCTGTACTTTAATCATTGTCTATCCCCTTATGCTTCATCGTAAGAAATTCCATGATCTGCTCCAAACAACCTGGTTTTTCTGGATCAAAATAATATGCATGAGGCCATGAACGCAGCCAGGTTAACTGCCGTTTAGCCAGTTGTCGTGTTGCTGCAATGCCATGCTCACGGAATGCTGAATAATCGCACATCCCTGCACGATAATCCAATGCTTGACGATACCCCACACTGCGCATGGATGGATGTTCACGCGTTAAATCCCAACGCGCCAAGAGCATATCCACTTCATCAAGAAAACCAAGGGCTAACATTTCATCAAATCGCCTGGCAATACGTTCATGCAACCACGCGCGCTGCTCTGGAAAAAGGATCATATTAATAAAGCGATAAGGTATCACGGCGCGCGCTTCACCTAAAATATCAGACAGCGGTTGCCCCGTTAAAGCATACACTTCCAAAGCGCGCCCAATCCGCTGCGTGTCGTTCGGATGAAGCCGTGCAGCCGTTATTGGATCAAGCTTGGCAAGCTTTTGATGCATATGAACCCAGCTGTGATCGCGCGCTTCGCATGCTATTTTTTCTCGTACCTCAGGATTAGCCTCCGGTAAAACCGACAGCCCTTCTTGAAATGCACGAAAATACATCATCGTGCCACCTACCAGTAACGGTGTTTTTCCTGCATTCAAAATTTCTTCGCCGGCCTGATTTGCATCATCACAAAATTGTGCCGCAGAATATGACGCCGTGGGAGAGCAGATATCAATCAAACGATGCGGTGCCTGCTGTAAAATATCAGCCTCAGGTTTTGCTGTACCAATGTTCATATCGCGATAAATCATCGCCGAATCAACACTAATAATTTCATACGGCAGGTGCTTGACCAACTCGCAGGCTAAGCTCGTTTTTCCTGAGGCCGTCGGTCCCATCAAACAAATCACGTCACGCATGCTTTAAAACCTTTTTTTCAGTCTGTTTTTTCCAATAATCAAAAAGCTCTGTTTGTTCCTCGGCTGACATGCTCGTCACATGGAGTTGCTCGGCCTGCACAAAGGCACGTATCAAGTCTGTGTTACTTTGCACAGCTTGATCCGATAAACCCAAACATAAGGCTTGTAAATCTAATCCGGGTAAAGCGCAAGGAATTGTGCGTATCCGTATATTTTGCTCATCTAAACATTCAAGTTTTAAGCCGAATTTTTCTAAGCTTTCTTGATGAGCTTTGATCATGTTTAATTTAGACAAAGGCAATGTCATCATCACAGGGACTAACAAAGACCGTGCGTCCCATGGCGTTGGGGTATCAATCAAGTGCTCCAGAAGTCGTGCTTGATGCAGGGCGCGCGCAAAGTCTGCATTCGTCACCAACCACGATGCTTGCGACGATGCTTGCGACGATGATTGCCCATGGTCGGCATAAGACGGCTCTATCCATGCAGACCTCCTCTCATGGGATCGCCCGCGTGGGTATTCAGAAGTAGAAACAGAAGCAGGCACCGAAGCCACCACGTCGGTCAAACTCGAACGAATAAAATCATGCACTGCGCGTGCGTCACAAAATCTCACTTCGTGCTTAGTCGGGTGAACATTGACATCCACTTCATCTGCAGGCAGCGTAAGAAACAACACACAGCCAGGATAACGTCCCGGAGGCAACACCGCTTCATAGGCTTGTTTTACGGCATGCAGCACGAGTTTATCTCGAACCCACCGGTGATTAATATAAAACCATAATTTATCTTGCTGACTGCGCCCATACACAGCGCCCGTGACCCAGCCATGCAAGCGCATAGCACCCCGCGTGACATCAACGCTATGTGCATCATCAACAAAGGATTTTCCTAAAAGCTTGGTTAAACGTAAACGCCTGGCTTGATCCGATGGTGCTGCTGGTAAATTTAAGCGTTGTTGGCCATTATGGCTCAACGTTAATGCCAGATTCGTTTCACAAAATGCAATGCGTTTTACCAGCGCTTCGATGGCTTGATATTCCTGTCGCTCTGATTTTAGAAATTTTTTCCTCACCGGCGCATTAAAAAAAAGATCCGATACTTCAATGGTCGTACCCTGACTTCTGGCACATGGCACAAGGCGCATGCCGGATTCATCGGATTCAAGCCCCATCGCCTCCGCTTGATGTGCAGGGCACGATTGAATCGAGATCCGTGCCACAGAAGCAATGCTTGCCAAGGCCTCTCCTCGAAAACCCATGCTTTTAATCGCATTCAAATCATCCAATGATTGTAATTTGCTGGTCGCATGGGCGGCGATGGCAAGAGGCAGGTCTTCGGCGACGATGCCCTGTCCATCGTCACTGATTTTAATTTGATTTAAGCCACCAAAACCGATTTCAATATGGATGGTTTTTGCACCAGCATCTAAGGCATTTTCGAGTAATTCTTTCACGACGGATGCTGGACGCTCAATCACCTCACCGGCAGCAATTTGATTTGCAACATGTGCCGATAACGTGTGGATTCTCATGCAGCAGCTTGTTGATTTGAGGCATATGAAACAGCTGGCGGCACGCTCAATTTTTGGCCAGGAGAAAGATGCACACCTTGTATGCCATTCAACATCACCCAATCGGCTTCAGCGACTTGATACTGCTCGGCAAGAAGGGGTAATGTGTCACCTACACGCACCACATGCAAATGCGCATTGGCCATCACTTCAAACCGTGTGCCATGGGGCGGGTGATTCCAAAAATATTTTTTTAAACCCTCAAACATCGCTTGTGTTATGCGTGCTTGATAACGTGGATCATTAAGATTTTTTTCTTCTTTCACATTCGAAATAAAACCTGTTTCCACTAAAATCGATGGAATATCCGGTGATTTGAGCACCACAAACCGAGCTTGTTCAACTTTTTTGCTATGCAAGCTCGTCACATGATCTAAGCGCGTGAGCACTTGGGATCCCATTTCAACACTTGCCGTTGTTGTGGCGGTTTGTGATAAATCAATTAATACCGTGCGAATTAAATCATTTTCATCATCCAAGCCCGAAAGATCAACCCCGCCTAATTCTGAGTGATTTTCTTTTTCAGCAAGCCATTGTGCCGCTTCACTGGTCGCACCACGCTGAGATAAAGCAAACACCGAAACGCCTTTAGATTTTGGACTAATAAAAGCATCGGCATGAATCGAAATAAACACATCCGCTTCATGTTTACGAGCAATATTAAGCCGCTCGCGAAGCCCAACATAATAATCACCATCACGCGTTAAAACAGCGCGCATACCTGGCTGACGATCGATTAATTTTTTTAATCGCTTGGCAATTTCTAAAACAACCCGCTTTTCTTGACTTTTACGCGCCCCTAGCGCGCCTGGATCTTTTCCGCCATGCCCTGGATCAAGCACAATCACCACATCACGTAACACTTTAGGTGGCGCATGCTGAGCAACGATTGGTTTAAGCTCTGGCATTTTTTTTATCTCAGGCACCGTCTTAATTTCAGGTGTTTTTTTTATACTTGATTTTATATTCGTATGGGAAACAACCACCGGACGCTTAGACGTATTTTTCGGTTCAAGCTCAACCACTAACTCATGTACCCCATGCTTTTCAGCTAACTCCGCATGCACAACTTGCATAGCACCTGTGGCATCAAAAACCACACGAAGCGTACCCGTGCCGGAACGCCCTGTACGCATACCGGAGATCATGTGTTTTAAACCTTTTCGTGACATGCTATGTACGTTATTTTTAACCAAGGGAAAATCAAGAATGAGGCGGTTTGGATTAGGGAGTGTAAACACTTTGTATTCAAATGTATCCGATAACTTAAATCGAACCACTGCATGCTGATTATCTTCGTGCACCATGACCGCATCTAAGCTTGCAGCACACCCCATGGAAGAAACCAATAAACCTATAAGGCACCAAAAAATCTGCATCCCTGTGCTCTCCCTAGGAACGTTAATAAATCTTGTCCACGCTCACTTGAAGCCTTTGCCATCAAGGTTCGTCCTTCCGTATCAAGATTAAATTTAAAAACAAAGCTCACATCCACATGAGCCAATAAATCAGGGGCGCGCTCAGGCCATTCAACGCAGCACACCGCATCGGTCGAGAAGTAATCTCGAACCCCAATCGCTTCAAGCTCCGTTTCATCAGTGATACGATAGAGATCAAAATGATGCACGGCATAATCCGAGAGTTGATAGCTTTCAACAATAGAAAACGTTGGGCTTTTAATGGTAGATGTCACGCCTAAGGTACGTAGCATGCTACGAATAAGAGCGGTCTTACCAGCACCAAGATCACCGGAGAAGGTCAAAATGGCAGGTGATGTTAAGCCGTGCGCGAGCTTATTTGCTAACGCATCGGTTGCTTGTTCATTCGGTAATTCAAAGCACATTTTCATGCACACAGACCCTAAAGCATACGGATACGACCCGTCAAGCTACTTCACTAAACGCAAAGCAGGTTTACGCCCTGCACGGTGTTGAGAAGATCCTGAATCTGTCGGTGAAGGTAAATCGCCGTCCTCTTCACCAAACTCCATGCCTCGTCCATTCTCTTTGGCATAAATTGCCATCACAGCACCCGGCCCCAAAGCTAATTGGACCGTTCGCCCAGAAAAACGGGTGGTGAACACAATGCGATCATTATCAAGATGTAATCCACGACATGACGCCGGTGAAATGTTTAAGATAACACGTCCACCACTCACAAATTCCTGTGGAATTTCGACACCTGGGTACTCTGCATTCACAAGAATGTAGGGCGTCAGTTGATTATCCACAATCCAATCATAAATCGCACGAATCAAATAAGGCCTACTTGAGGTCATACTACGCATGACTAAGCCACCCTTAGCTGCCGCTCAGCATCGGTTAAACTACATTGAAAAGCATCTCGCAGAAACAAGCGCTCCATATAAGCTTGCAAAGCAAGTGCATTAGCCGGCAATTCAACACCTAACATCGGCAAGCGCCAAAGTAACGGTGCTAAAGCACAATCTAACAACGAATGCTCGTCACTCAAGAAAAACGGCTTATCAGCAAAGATAGGCTCTAAGCTACTTAAACTTTCGCTTAAATTATTTCGTAACGTAGCCAGCGTTTCGTCGGTTCCACCCGCTTGAATATCATGCAATAAGGTATACCAATCCTGCTCGATACGATACATCATCTTACGCGTTTCTGCGCGAGCTACAGGATAAACAGGCAACAAAGGCGGATGCGGAAAACGCTCATCTAAATATTCCATGATGATGCGCGCTTCATACAAAACAAGCTCGCGATCAATCAAAGTTGGAACGGTGTTGTAAGGATTAACCATTGATAATTCTTCCGGAAGCGAACCATCTTTCGCTGGAATAATATCAACATTGACACCTTTTTCAGCCAGTACAATGCGAACCTGGTGACTGTAAATGTCATCAGAATCAGAATATAATGACATGACAGTACGTTTTGCAATAATAGCCATCCTCACTCCTATAAATCACGAATCGCTCGTAACAATTCGTAATAGTCAATCGTTGGAAGGCCTATTATACCACAAATTATCAAAAAAGTGGTAAAAAAAACCCCGCAACAAGGCGGGGCCAAACAAAACGAAGGTTTATCGTTTTGAGTATTGGGTTGCACGACGTGCTTTTCGCAGACCCACTTTTTTCCGTTCAACACAACGTGAATCACGTGTTAATAAACCACGGGATCGTAATTGACGTCGGTATGAATCTGGGTGCAATCCTCGTGCTTCTTCACCTTCACCTGCATCACCTTCTTCATCATAGGCAACCAAAGCGCGAGCAATACCTAAACGAATAGCTCCCGCTTGACCTGAAATACCACCGCCTTTAACGGTAGCGTACACATCAAAACGTGCAAGTACGTCAACGGTTTCAAGCGGCTGGCGAACCATCATGCATGCCGTCTCACGACCAAAATAATCGGCTACCGGGCGTTGGTTAACGATAATTTCGCCTTTTCCAGGACGAAGAAAAACACGGGCAGTCGAACTTTTACGACGACCGGTTCCGTAATGCTGTGCTAATTCAGCCATATGACTACCCCTCAATCTCAAGTTTTGTAGGTTGCTGCGCTTCATGTGGGTGCACTGAACCTGCATATACTTTAAGCTTACGGTACATGTCACGACCCAATGAGTTTTTAGGAAGCATCCCTTTAATTGCAAGTTCAATAATCTTGGTTGGATTTTTCTCTTGCAGTTTATCAAACTGAATTTCTTTCATTCCACCTGGGTACCCAGAATGAGAATAATACGTTTTATCTTTAAATTTACGTCCTGTCACCCTAACTTTTTCTGCATTAATGACAATGATGTAATCCCCTGTATCTACATGCGGGGTATATTCGGCCTTATGTTTTCCGCGAAGACGACGTGCGGCTTCGGTCGCAAGCCGACCCAATATTTGCTCGCTCGCGTCAATAATATACCAACCCCGATTTACATCGGCGGCCTTGGCACTATAGGTTTTCATGTGCTGACTCCGTACGCCTAAAAGTTTTTGCAATACTGCTGAACGGGCGATTCTAACGAAAACCCGAGCAAGTCACAAGTATTTCACGATAATTTTTTGTTTTTTCTTATTTTTTCAAGTCTATTTTTCGCCTAAAACCGCACGAAATGATTTTATACGTGACATATAATCTAGCTTTTGGTAGTATTTCACGCTATTCGACCTCAATATTATATAATGGTTCTTAGGGTTTATGATACTGAAAAATTTACCTAATGCGTTCACCCTAACTCGGTTTGCCCTGATCGCTCCCTTTCTCATGTATTTGCATCAAGCAAACTACACAAGCGCACTCTATCTTTTTATCTTAGCAGGCTTGACCGATGGCTTTGACGGTTGGCTTGCACGCACGTTTCAATGGCAAAGCCGATTTGGATCCTTTCTTGACCCTTTAGCCGATAAATTATTAATCGCTTCAAGCTTCGTCTCACTCGCATTCATGAAACAACTGCCTTGGTGGTTGGTTATTTTGGTCTTCTGTCGCGATGTCACCATATCGCTCGGCGTGCTCATGTGGCATCGATTCGTTCCGCAGCAACGTATTGAATTTAAACCCACGATGCTCAGTAAAATTAACACCGCGCTGCAACTTGGCCTCGTTGTTTTTTGCTTAACTAAACTCGCCTTTGTCAACACCATCCCGCATGCAACAACATTAACCTACGTACTCATAGGCCTTACCTCGGTGACCACGACCACCAGTTATATTGACTACTTTTGGACGGGCGCCAAACATGCGTTCGCCAGCACGCCGACGCCACAATGAACCGTCAACTCGCACTCGCCATTCAACCCAACCTTGAGGCAACCTTTGCTGATTTTGGCTGGGGTGAAAATACATTACTTCAGCAAGAAATTACCTCTTCACTTTCAGGCGCCGGTGAACGCTTCATCTATGTATGGGGTGCAGCAGGAAGTGGGAAATCACATCTTTTACAAGCGTGTTGTCAACACTTATTAAGCCAAGATAAATCGAGCCTTTATTTGCCACTGGATACACTAAAAACATGGGATCCTGCGATTATTCATGATTTAGATGAGCATCAACTGCTGTGCATCGATGAACTTGATGCGATTACAGGCAACACCGCTTGGGAAGAAGCTTTATTTCATTTATATAATCGTATTCGTGATGCAGGCACAAGCACCATGATGATTGCAAGCTCACGACCGCCTCAGCATACGCCCATTGCTCTCCCTGACTTGCGTTCCCGACTCACATCCTGTCTTGTGATGCAAATTCACGAACTCAAAGACGCGGATAAAATTAAAACACTCCGTGCTCAGGCGCGTAAACGTGGTTTTGAATTACCCGAACCCGTTGCTCAATATTTAGTAAACCGCAGTGCGCGCAACATGCACGACTTACACACCTTGCTTGACCAGCTGGATCACGCCTCGCTCGCAGCACAACGTAAAATCACCATTCCTTTCGTAAAAACCACGCTAAATTGGTAACTTCACTTGATATTAACCACTCCCCTCAACTATAGTTCTTGAATAGACGATATTATTTTACACGGAACGTATGTATGGCTAAAACAGCACTTTATTTGGCCGGTGGTGGCGCTCGTGGGGCTTATCAAGCGGGGGTCCTAAAAGCCATTCATCATATTTTTCAAAGCAAAACGCTTCCCTTTAGCATGATAAGCGGCGTGAGCGTTGGCAGTATTAATGCGGCTATTCTTGCCGAAAATGCAGGTGACTTTGGTGCCGCCGTCAAAAAACTTGAAGCTTTGTGGCATGATATTCACTGTCAAGAAATTTACAATGCGAGCAATTATGAGCTCGGAAAGTCCGTCGCACGCAATTTAACACGCTTCATGATTAAACAGCGTAAATCCGGTTATCTACTGGACACCACACCTTTACATGCCTTTATACAAAAGCACATCGATTTTGAAAAAATTCATCAAAATATAGAAAATGGCTTACTTGAAACCATGGAGGTGATTACCAATTGCTACGAAACTCAGCGTACCGTCTCATTTTATCAACACCACGTTCCCCATTTTGATGATTGGTTCTACCCTCGTCATACCAGTCAGCGCACAACGCTTCGCGCGGATCACATCCTGGCATCCAGTGCCTTGCCCCTCTTTTTTCCCACCGTGACGGTTAATGGCCTGCATTACGGCGATGGCAGCATGGGCTTAGTTTCACCATTACGCGGCCCGCTTCGCTTCCATGTTGAAAAAATCTTAATCATCGGCACACGGCCTGTTCCCTCAGCCATTCAACCGGAAAAACTGCAGAGTAAAGACATTGGGTTTGCTCATATTCTAGGCAATATGCTCAACGGTTTATTTTTAGATAATCTGGATCGTGATATTGAGAACGTTAATCGCATGAACGACATTGCGCGTCTACTTTCTATCTGGAAAAAACGCCATTCACCGTGGCGTCCGGTTGAAACATGTCATCTTCGTCCAAGCACCAACGTCGCTCAAATGGCACAAAATAAATATCTAACCATGCCTACCTTATTGCGCGTGTGCTTAAATATGCTCGGCGCCCAAGAACACTCAGGGGACTTACTCAGTTTTCTTTTATTTGAAAAAGAATTTGCACAAGAACTTATAAAATTAGGCTATGAAGACACGCTGACGCAAGAGGCTAATCTTCATGCGTTTTTTAATTAATATAATTTTAGAGAGAAGCTATGATGCTTATAAAACAATGCAATATTGATAAAACCGACCGCATTAATCGCTCGATTATTGGCACTGCCATTTTTTTAGCTGCGCTATTCGGTATGAGCAAACTCTTTTTTATGATCTTGGGGGCTGTACTCGTGATTGAAGGCGTAATCGGCTGGTGTTCTATTCCCTACCTCATCAGCAAAATAAAACAAAAGCTCAATCAAGATTAAGCATCATGTCCAGCGCCTGTTGCCAGGAACGTGGATGTATACGCCGTACCTTTTTTTCGGTATTGCAACGTGCAGGTGACTTCATCACCGTTAGTCAGCACGACCTTATCCATTGCAAGATTGTAGTGATTGGCAATTGCATCTCCTGCTGCTCTTAAGTGCAACATTGGCTTAACTAACACAGCAAGATCGGAACATTTTGAAACCTTCATGCATTTCGCCTCACCCGCACTGCTGTCATGCGGTGAGCAGGCGGCCTGATTCATCATGTTAGCAGACATCAGTGAACGCGCCATACCATCGACAGCGGCTTGTTGAGTATTCGCTTGCAGCTCGATAAATCGAGGCACCACCACGATAGCAAGAATGCCTAAAATCATGATGACCATAACCAACTCAATCATGGTAAAGCCTTTTTGAATATTCATGGGGTTCACGCTCCTTAAAAAGCTTTTTATTCCCGTATTGCACTAAGTATAGTCTAAAACAACAAAGCAGGACTGCATCCAGCCCTGCTCTGTACCTCGCATTATCATTGATTATTATTTTTATTATTTTTATTATTTTAATGGTGTGATTTTATAATTAACATACTGATAACGTACGGTTTTGCCATTTGGCATCATGACATCCATCGTACCGTGATCTTTTACACCTTTGATTATACCTGATCGGTTGGTATGTAAATTCGTGATTTTATCACCTTTTCTGCATTCATGCTTATACATCATATCACCGTCATCAGAAACCATATGGCCTTTATCAACACCATCTAAAAATTCCACGTGATGTGTGTCTTTGTCATGCACCATATAATCGGGTTGATTGCCGTCATCCATCCCCCAACCAGCAACCGGTGCGACCATGGCATGTGTTGTGGTACCGAACCAATTGGCGACATCTTCTAACGGATCCGTCACAGGCGTAAACACTGAACCCGCACAAACTCCGGCACTTAAGGTCAATGAAGCGACCCCCATCATAACTTTAGATAAATTAAACATGTTGCTCATGATATTCTCCTTCAAGATTATCTTTTGCTGTAGATCTAAAAGCAGGCCTACATGTTCAATACTAGACCATAAAATCATCTCGTCAAGCTTAACTTAAGATAAAAAATTGACACAAGGGGATAATAATGTACAATGGCACGCATTAATTTTCAATCAATCAGGGGTTAAATTTATGATAAGCAACCATACAGCGTACCTTCCAACCGATAAATTTTATCATGTTCCCCAATACGAAGTTTACACTCAAGCAAAAGACAAACATCTTCTGACATTAGACCCCAGTTACTCAACGTATGATGCCCATCAAAAATGGCCTGTTCTGATGACGGCATTTACCAAAGCATTAGAACATTCACACATGCCTTATGATTTAACTCGGCAAAAATTACAAGATCAACTCGAAGAGTTTAAAAGCAAGCGTGAAGATACAGCCGAAAGCGAAAACAACTTGAGTCTGAAGCAATGCGTTAATTATTTTGAGAATTTTTATTTTTTATACACCACGACTAATTCAGAATATCAACTCAGAGATGCATCAAAAAAAAAATTTGCTAAACGCCATTCAAGAAGCCATGGGCGTATGCGAAACCGGCATCAATAGTCAATTTCGTGCCGTCTTGCAAGAATATAAAAAAGACAGCGATTGGATAAAAAATGAGCTTTCTAAAGCACGCTGCAATACCCTGCATGAACTCCACCTACAATATCAACAAAATCGGCAAACTTATTTAGATCAAATCGCTCAATTTTTTACTGAAGACACTCACAATGTTCATACTCTAAACACTCTAACCACTTCAGCAAATGAAGCGGATTTAGGCATTACCATCGAAGCAGAAATTTCAGATGCCTTCGCGTATCTATTTCCAACAAATAAAACCATCGCTTTTTTTCAAGAACATTACCC
>Ga0100402_1002272_pt1 | contig 21633 bp, 10 predicted proteins | sample CryGeyme20150102_FD_80419 | JGI IMG/M metagenome (GOLD analysis project Ga0100402, IMG submission 80419) | Groundwater microbial communities from Crystal Geyser aquifers in Utah, USA - Crystal Geyser metaG 2015-0102 | ecosystem: Environmental > Aquatic > Deep subsurface > Groundwater | place...
AACAGAATCCAGTGGTAGAGCAAAATAGGCTGGGTGCTGGTACCTGTGCTGTTAGCCAAACAGCAGGGCAGAGTGCAGTTTAAATCCTTACTCAGGGAGCCCCCCCCGCACCAAGGGGGATGGCAGCAGCAGTCGCAGTCGCCGTCATCGTCCCTGCCGTAACAACAATTATACCATGTTGTTGGGGGCGGTATCTGTAACCGGTATCGTTAGCGACGAATCCGAACATGACAGTGTCGCGAATAACATCCAACAATTACGACCTGTGGCAAGAGACAATTTTGGTAGAGTCCATGATGACATCACGAGCAGTATTGTCGAGGATGAAGAACAGCAGCAGCAGCAGCAGCAGCAACAATGGCCGTTGCATCCATCCCAAAGTGAGGGTAGGCCTGAACGTGAAGAAGTCTTGTTGGAGGCGACGTTGGTGGAAAATCACAATGATGCCTTCGTTGAGAGCAGCAACTGCAATAGTGATCGCAATAATTTTTCACAGGTTGCAGTGCTCTCTACCACCAGTGTCGTGGAAGCAGAAAAATTAATTTGTGGCTTTTCCAAACGACAGTGGCTCTATTTGGGAGCCTTGCTGACATGCTTCCTGGTAGTCTTGGCTGTGGCTGTTCCAAAGGGATTAGCTGTACAAGACAATAGCAGTAACAACAGCATAACAGCCACTGCAGCTGAACCTCTTGGGGATACAATAGCACCCACTGCTGCACCTCGACCAACTTTGGAACTTATTCAAGATCGGGGGATATTACGGTGTGGAATATTTCAAGAGACTCTCACCTTTTTCCAGTGGGCCGAGACGTATGATAGCCAAGAGGATCAGGTTGATTTTGTTTTGTGCAGAGCGTTCGCTGCTGCTATTTTAGGAAACGAGAGCTTGCACGAGATTGTTCTGGGCACCCAGGAGACAGATTTTGCGCAGTTACAAGACGGAACGGTGGATATGGTTCTGTCGCATCTCAAGACGGGCATGCAAAGGGATGTTTGGGAACCTGGCATAAATGCCGGATTCACGTTTACCATTCCTTATGTCTACTCTGATTTTGTCTATGGTGGCTTACCAGAGTACGTGGCATGCGCTGACGACAATATGAACAGTCGAGGAAACTGTAGTGGTCTTCGTATTTGCACCAATGACGATACATTTTATTCCAACGAGATCGCCAATGAACTCCCAGAAAGTTTCTTGATTAAACGTCAGGACACGCTGGATATTGTACTGGGTTTTATGGAAGGTGCATGCAACCTAATTCCTTCCGAGAATAGTGGCATCATGGAGTGGGGTCTAGAACTTTTGGGCTACCAAGAAGAGTACGTGAGGGGTACCACACTCTTTCAGAAGGATTGCGTTGGGGTGGCAACCCGTGATGACGACCCTCAGTTTTCCGATTTTGTCAACATTGTCCTGATGGGCCTCTTTGCGGCTGAGCAGGCCAATTTTACCAGAGACACGGCTCACGAAATGGCCACTGCGGCTGTTCTTGGTGAGGAAATAGTGGCCGCAGTTCGAGCCTCTGGAAGCTACAAAGATGTCTATGAGCAAGGAATCGAACCATTCCTTCACCGTCAAAGTTGGAATCTACTGAACGACGGTACCACTGGCTTGCTGTACACCTTAGTATTAGGAAAGGTAAACCAAGTCGGGCCAGGACCAGTGAAGGGTGGAACCTTACAACATATTTTAGATCGCCCAAATCCAAAGCTCAGATGCGGAATCCGACTGGATCGGCCTGGATTTGCATCTTTGGGCAGCGATGGGGTTCATACAGGGATTGATGTTGATTTTTGCATGGTGATAGCGGCTAGTGCTCTTTTTGGAGATGGACAGGCGATCGTATTTGTACCTGTTCGGGATGAAGCTGATGGATACAAAAAATTGCAAACAGGAAAAGTGGACGTGTTGGCAGGTTTCGAGTGGAACATTGTGAATGACTATCAAGAGCCGACCACTGGTGATGGCTTCGCTTTCTCTCAGCCCTATTTCTACAGACCTATTGGAGGCCCAAAGCAACAAAATGCTACGAATCTTTTATTTGATGGAGACAATCGCTGTTTGGTGACACGGCAAGATGATGCTCAGTTTTCTTCCTTTGTTTACTGGTCTGTTGCTGTTACTGTCTTTGCAGAAGAACGGGCAATTACTCAAGCTACAGCCAATGACATGCCTGATGTCAACATATTCGGCGAAGATTACCGTCGCATGTTCCGAGATGCAGTGTTTTTTGCGGGAAACTATGGTGAAGTGTACGAGAGAAATCTTGGTACTCTGCTCCCAGAGCGCGGTCGAAATACAATCAACAGTATAGAATCACCTGGACCTCAGATCTATGTACCGCCAGGATATTTTTGAAGGAAATTTACTGCGACAGTATAGAGTTCTCACTATTACAATTGCTATTACAAATCTGTTTTGTACAAGGGAACCATCGACTACGTAGAACTAAAAAGGTTACTGTGATCTCGCATGCTCTAGTACAGTAGTACGATTACAAGTTAGCAGTTGTAGCAGCACGTACTCAGGGTAGAAAGTTGTACTGTAGTACTGTACTGTACTACTACTGTACCAAATACTGTACAATACAGTACAGTGCATATGTCACTCGATTCAAAGCTCACTTTTTCAACGCCCCAAGAGAGGGCCAAAACGGACAAGATGCATGACAACAACTCCTCTCTCGGAACGGTGCCGTCAAAGTCAACATTTTCAGCAAATCAAATCAGATTGACATCAACTTTAAGCAATATCTGAAGCGAAAGGAAATGGACAAGACAGATGACGACCGGTACTATCCCAGGGCAGTCATGCCTTGGCAGAACCCGAAATGGGCCGACCAAAAAGCCTCCACCGCAAAGGGCGAGACTCCTGCCTTGATGGAACATCTTTACCAAAAAGTATTAAACGGCGACAACAACAATACTTCCACGGATAGTCCTTGGTGGGTTAACCCTGGTGTGGGATTCTCGGACGTGTACATGGTTGCTGTGGTGGTTATTTTCCTTGTTCCCGTTATTATCATTTTTTGGATACCTCTGTTCGTTCTTCTCTTGTCTCCAGTCCTACTTAATCGATGGTATATAGGATGGATCATTCCAGAGCCAGCAGAAGTTGTACCACGGGGGTCTCTTGGATGGAAATGCCACTGCCTCCTGCAATTTATACTTGCACTCCCTGCCGGCCTGTTGGTGGTGGGTATCTTGCTGTACTCCAACATTGTCATGGCCGTCACCGGCGGCCTCTATTTGGTGGTACATTCGATTCTTCATCTACGATCTCCTACAAATCGGCTATTTTCTAATCTGCAAGTGTTGCAACCCTATCAGAACGGACCGTCGCTGTTATGGCATTTCGAAGATTGCGTGATTGCTGTAGCTGGCTCTGTTTACAGACAGCACTTTTTCGAATTCATGAAGAGTTTCACGAACATGTTCTTCATCAATCCATGGATCAAATATTGGTTGACAGGAAATATTTATCTCGAGGATCTAGGAGAGCGCTTCCTTACTCAAATTGGCAAAGCCTTGGATGACATGGACCCTGCTGATATTGATACACATTTTCTTAAAGCTATATCACGTGCCAAACATACAGCTCCGAATCGGGACGAGATTGATGCAAAGACGTTTGCACCACACTATCCTTATCCGCCATTGGGCAAACGACAATATGCCATTGGGATGCAGTTTTCTTCCTCGCTGACAAACTTTGTGCATACAACACACTTTCGATGCCCGTACTCATCGGAAAATGGACCTGTTGCATCTTTATCAACATCAGCGGCTCTTCCTGTCTATCGAGTGTTGCTCTGGCGGAATAATCCATATCATATTTTTACAGGATACGTCGAAGCCAACATTTCCACTGGATGGCCGACTCAACCGCACAAACGGTACGGTGGCGAGCACCCCATGTGGCTGGTCAATTCTCACAACAAATTCGCAGCCGACCGAAACGTGAAGTGGTCGCTTGGGTATGTTGACAACTTTTTTGATGACCTCATTCCCCAAATTTCACATTTCATAAGGTTGAATGTCCGAGGAAGAGAGGTTGCCGATGCCTACTTGGTAGATGATAATCGACTGGGGTACGAACAGGAAAATCAAGTGGACTACCAAAAGATGGCAGAGTTTTGAGCCCGCACAAGCTTAACCATCGGGAACGAGAACGGACAAAACAAACTCTGAATCACTTCTATTATTATTCTTCAACTATATTTCATACAGAATTTCTACAATCCAACATCTTGAATTACTAGGCAAGATTGAGCATCATGTACAGTACAGGCAACCTAAGAAAACTGAATGATGATGATGTAATTATGTATTTATTGTAATTATGGCCCTTGTTATACGATATTGCTTGTAAGCTATCTCTGGACGGATTCCTTGTTGAGCATTCTTTGTAGCGACGCTACACTCAAATCGGCTTGGGCCCTGGAAGGACGGCGTTTAGGTCGCGTCTGTTTGGCTGCAGCTGATCCTTCCGTCAAGTGGCGCTCCAACAAGGATAGTCCATGACCACTGCGGTTTGCAGTCGAGTTATCCCATTTTTTGATACGAGACCCTCCCATGAAGGAATCACAGAGTCCTGATTTCGTTCGGACAGCACCACGCCGGGTTTTGGAACTGTTAGTCCTGGACGAGGCTTCCATGTTAGACTTTGCTCTAGCAACACCGCGTTGTCTGCGGCTTCTTCTCGATTGGCTACTTTCCGAGCCTGTGCTGGAAGTTCGCGGAGGAAGCATGGGTCCGACGTCGGTCCGGAGCACCCGGTTCTCGCTTACGTGTCCCGACTCTTTGCGGAGAATGCTGTCCCGCTTCATGCCTTGGGGGGTATTGCTGCGAGGAATGATGGCTTTGTTTTCTCGCAATTGAAGTGGTTCCATGGCCGATCTCAGGAGGGAACTGCTGCGACTACGACTGCGGCGGCGGCGGTGATCAGATCCCGACACAACTGAACTCTCGCAGTCACTTTCTCCGCCAAAGACCGACGAAGCATCTCCCCCCAGAAGCGGAATGGCGCCTGAGAGCCGCGAAACTTCAAGTGGAGCCGACGAAGCACGCGTTTGCTTCGAGAGATCCTCCATTCTCAAAGAGCTTCGCGAAGAACTGTACGAGAAATTCGGGTGACGTGAGGTACTATGCTCAGACTCGTCCAGTTCGCTCTTGATACTTGACAAGGACGAGTTTGAGCCGCGTTCTTTCGTCGACAGCATTCCCGGAGCACTGTTGCTTGTTCGATTGGTTCGTGCTGTGCGATTGGTCAGCGAAGTGCGAACCGACGATTGGTTGGAAGATCCCAAAGAGAGGGACTGGTTCGATTGAGAAATGGAAGTTACGTCCTCTGTGACAGACGTTGCAGTGTACGAGTCCGTTGACTTTTTCATTCCTCCACAGACAGGATCGTTGGCACAAGAATGCGTCGACAAGTACACAGACAATCCGCCGTATTTCACGCCAACCTCAGAAGACCCTTCCGTGTTGGAGGTCAGGACTGATTCTTCGCCCTCAGTATTTGTCTCGCTATCCTCAACAGGTCCAATATAAGAGCTGTAACCAGACACCATCGAGTTGGTTTCGTCATCCTCATCTTCCGAATACTCTTCTTCTGATTCGTCGTCCCGTGGAGCGAGGGAAATCGATTCTTCGCCAGCCTCTGTATAGTCATCCGCACCTGCTTCCGTTTCTGTTTCGGTCTCATCCTGCTCATCCTCGACCGCAACTTCGGTATCATAGGCTGTCTCAGATTCGGACTCTTCGTGGCCAGCACCAGTCTCCGTTTCCGTAGTATCATCATCATTTCCATGAATCGACGTTGTCAAAATGGTTGCAACATTCTCGGCAGCGACATTGGTTTTGGTCGTTACACTTGAAGATGTCACCGAACCAGCAAAGGTACTGCATTCACTCTCTTCGTCACTTTCCGAAGAATCTCCGGCAAAGGATCCACACGATGATAGCATGCTATTCTTGGATGCCAATAGTGAAACTGAGACCCGACTATGTTGCGACGTGCGACAGCTGTGCAGACTGGGTGATTCGCTAGCTTCTTCAATGGATTGGAGTTGTTGCTGTCGGTTTTGTTGTTGTTGTTGTTGTTGTTTGCTGTGATGGGACGATGCGGAGGAGTTACTGTTGAGAGAACCACGGTGCTTTTGCAACATTCGAATTTCCTTGGGCAGTCGAAAGCGATCATGGGGAATGTGACACATAATTTCGCGTTTGGTTCGTCGTTTCACAACCCGAGTGGCTCGAGTATCCTCCAGGGCTTGGTTAACAGCTCGTACAACATCTGGATTACGAAGAAGAAACTGAATCTTGTCCTCTTCCCTGGATGATATTTCCACCTTTAAGGTTTCAAATGTGATTTTCTCAGGCAGACTAGGGTCGGTTTGGTTGCTGTCTTGACTGCCTGTGCTCGTTCGACGAGCTGCACCATTATTTTGCTTGCTACCCTGGCTGCTACTACTTCTTCTTCTTGTACTAGTAGGCATGCTACTATTACCAAAGACCTCGGGAAGTTGGATGGAGTGTTCCGAAGACACACTTAATTCGTCTTTGCCATTAGACCCTCTCCTTGCACTCTTGTTCTCTCCATGCGAAGACGAACCAAAGAGAGCTCCCAATTGCGACCCAAAGGAGCCCCTCCTGTTGGCACATGTGTTTTCCTTTTCTAGGGTTTCCTTTGGTCGAAGGGATTTAATCTTAGGGTTATACTTCGCCCGTTGATTATATGTATTGGCAGCCTTGGAACTCACCAATACTTCTATGGGCAACGATGAGGTATGACCAGTCAGATTAGCTTGCTGTCGTCTGTAGTCTACTAAGATCTTCAAGGCTGTGTCTTCCTGTTTGGCAGAGGTGCGTGGGCGCTTCACGCCACCGCTATTTCTTCTGATGGCTCGAAGTGGCAAGGCCGTAGCACTGTGGTCACTACTGTTGCCAAGCGCCATGTTCTTACAACTTCTTGGCCGCTGTTGCTTGGATAATAAATTAAATGAATGTTCTTCTTGTTTTTCCATACCAGGTACTATTCCTACTACAAGCTACTGTAGTACTCTAGTAGCATTCAACAGGTACTACTCGGAGTATGCGACTACTCTACTACTAGTACTAGTAGTACTGGGTACTACGGTAGCTAGTAGTAGCTAGAGTAGCAATTAATCGTACCTGGTAAAATAGGAAGAGTAATAGCGTACCCCAGTAGAGTAATTATCAGTAGTAGTGTGTCTAGTAGTATGTTAGTAGTTTAGGAAGCCAGCTCAAGACTACCAGGTACTCTGTTACCAGTAGCTAAAACTTGAGATTTCCGGCCAGAAACCACTTAATCGAGTTCTTTCGCCGTCTTTACAAAAAATGGTTTGTCACTTCACTTGCCAAGTTGGACGTAATTCCATTTAGCACTCCCTTTGGCTTCGTATTCATCAGAGTCATCATTTGGTCATCGGACATTGTTCAACTAGTAATTAAACGGATCGCGACAACTAGTATCTTGCCTCAGAAACCAGTCACTCTTTTCGAACACCATCTCATCCCTTAATCGTAGATCTGTTACCAGCCGCGACATATTACTCGGAGAAATTGAATACTACCAGGTACAGTAGTAGACTAATAATATATATGATAAAAATATTTGCCATTTATTAACTGCCGGAACATCCCAGTAGTCTACTAATACTCGAGTACCTAGTAGTATTCTTGAATTGTTCTTACGGTAGTAGCTTTCTACGGTACTCTACTACCAGGTACCAGAATCTGTACTAGTAGTCTAATACCGGGAGTACTACTACTAGTCTAGTAGAGTTTGAGAAGGTTTGTATCAGCAGGTACATCAGGCGATTCTCTAGCTAGTAGGAGTAAAAACTACACTGACTTTCAGGATGAGTTGTTTTTCTCGTGCAGATGGCAGCAGGCCCTGCTCAAACTTGCTGGTTGGATGCCTCAAACCTTGAGCTCAAAAAGACCTCTCCGTAATAGTCGAGTATTATGTCGAAAGGCTACCAGCACTCGGGCCTCGCTGCCTTTTCTTTGGCTTCGCTACAAAATACTACTCTACAAAGCACTGTAGCTACCAGGTATTCCTACAATACTAGGTGCTTGATATTGTAAGTCGTGGTGTCCATCTTTTTCTTCTAACAAATTCTAAAAGAGGAGATTGCCGGGCACGAATAACAGGCGCAACAAATCATTCAATCTACTAACGTATGCTGTGCATTCCTCAAATATTTTAGTAGCTTCCCATAAAGAACCAAACACACTTCTTGTCTTTTTTCGCACACATAGTCCAAGGTTCAATAGATCCTTGCAAACGAGATTTCTCGTTTTCCGCTTGGTTTGCATGTCTAGTACCGGTAGACTAGTTACTTTAGTACGAGAGTAAAATTATCATGGGGATACCTCCGCTGTTTTCAAAGGGAAAATCGCTTACCATATTGCAGCTGAAACTACTGCGGTCAGAATTGATCGAGCATATCACTAGACTAGCTAGATTCTCGTGGCTTGCAATATTACTCTATTCAACGACAGCGGCATCGATCGCTTTAAGCTTGTATTCCTAGTCAAGGAGTTCCTATTTGTCTAGAACTAGACTAGATCTGTAGTAGGCTACTAATAGTTTTTTTTAGTCCCAAACTCTATTCACGGATAGCGTACCCTTTGCTTTTGTGCGTTTGTTTCCGAGAAAATCTTTCACCACCGTCACAGTCTATGTTTTGCTCGTTTAAGCGGCAGATCTTAGTCAGATCACATGAGCTTTTATCCGTAAAACTTAACCATGTAGAGGCAGGAAGGTTAATAATAGTATGCACCAGGTACCTGTTTCGTACTACAGATAAATCGCAGAGATAACTATTTTAAAAATGATGTCAGCGCCTTTTTTAGCATTGTTTATTTCGACACAAGTGATACTGATCGCTATCCATACTTCAACATTGAATGCATTTCAGCTACCTCGCATCGTCATTACTAAACAAAAACAACTTTGTACCGATCCGAATAGAGTCATCACCATGGCTACTTCAAATCCTACAGAGGATATACCAATAAAAGTCGCTGACAAACCGACTGCATCAAACCCCTGGTATTCCGATGCGTCTTTGAAGCGAGATCGAGAGAAAGTCATGGACAGACGGGAAACAAAGTGGGAATCTGTTAGCATGGAAACTTCCCGCTTTATTTTGGTAACGGACGAGGGAATGTATCATGAAAGAATGGAATCTGAGACATCTGTACCCAGTCCTTTATTTTTTACATTCGAAGAAGTATCAGCATTGGTGGGGAAGGACAGATTAAAGGAATCCTTACAAAGCAGCGACAAGAACAATCTCTTGGCGTGGGTTGGTGAACACGACAATCAAGATTATTGGGTCTATGCCACTGAAAAAGTAGATTTAGACAAAATTAGAGCACAAAACAATGCAAAAATCAATGTAGCAGGCTTGCGTGAATTTGGGGACAGCTTGCTCAACATGACGGATGCTGCCATTCTTGGTACCTGCAATGGACTTGTCGAATTTCACAAATCGCATTCCTTTTGTTCCAAGTGTGGAAATCCTACACGCACGAGTAAGGCTGGTGGCTCTCGAAAGTGCACTTCCAAAATCTGTGGTGCATCCGTTTATCCTAGGATTGACACTGCAGCAATTATGATTATTACGACGCAATGCGAAAATTATGCCTTGTTGGGACGAAAATCGAACTGGCCACAGGGACGGTACTCTACACTGGCAGGATTTGCAGAAATTGGAGAAACCATGGAACAATGCTGTGTTCGAGAAACGTTGGAGGAAAGTGGCATCGTTGTGGATCCAGGCAGTATGACATTTGTTTGCTCTCAGCCTTGGCCGTTTCCCCGATCCCTCATGGTAGGCTTTCGAGCCAAGGCACAGGAACCAGGACAACCCAGCATTCGCATTGATGAATTGGAAATGGAAGATATCCGATGGTTCCCGAGAGAGTACGTCCGAGAGCGTATTGAAGGTGGTTCTACCGCCATGAACTTTCAGCCCAACGAAAAGGAATCCGAGTTCCACATACCTGGACCAGCCAGTCTTGGGCGAATGCTGATTACCCAATGGGCCAATGAAATCTAGCTTGCTTGCTTGCTTGCGTATAGCCGGTATAGCCGGTGCATGACGTCAGAAGCCAGGGTTGCAGCTTTTTTCGAGCAGTATAAAAGGAAGAATAATACATTATTGATGTCACAAAGTGTGGCAGGACTATTCTAGTACATCCATACAGGTACCGGAATCGCAATCACGGACAGAAAACTACGAATTAGCAACTTTTATGACATTATGTGATTGCCAAGCTATGAGAATCGCATGACCTGTGGATGTTGGGAATATGCACTCATTGTAGCGATCCAGACCTAACTTCAATCCGTCCGTCCGCGACGGAGATTGCATAATTTTCAAAGCATGCAGTAGCCGCAGCAGGATCCATACGTGTGGATGTGGCAGAGATATACCAGTGCCAGGAGGCAACGTTGAATTTTTCAAGAACCTTCTAAATCCGAAGCCTTCCTGCAGAGCCGTTGGGAGAATACAACGGAATCTCTCTTTCTTTTCCTTCAGGTCATCCATTTGAGAACAAAGAAACAAGAGAAGGTTTAACCGAGTCGATCCAGACCTATGAGCTCGGCTTTGCCGACAAGGGCGAACACTCTTCCATCTGTCAGACATTCTTGAAGCTGGATGGCAGCCATACATTTATGACTGTTATCAGTGCTCGCCTGGAATTTCTTCGTATCCACGCTGAAAATCGCAAAACCGTTCAAGAGCATATTTCCCAGCAATGCACAGACAGACCAGCATGACCACAAATATTATGGTAAACCAGTTGAAGACGCTCTTTTGAACTTTAATTTGGCGCCGAGACTCGGATAGATCCGCGCATCTTAAGCTCCAAGAGCAATATCCAGACATGCAGTCCGCGTCCGCGTTGCATCTGGCATCCATGGGAAGCAAAGCCTCACATATTCGTCGTGGATTGACACCCTTGCAGCGTCCCGAGCGACAATCCTCGTTCGAAAAGCAACCACAGTTTTCGTCCATTAGCTGTCCTGGGCCGGTACAACGGAATGCAAGACACTTGCCACTCTTGCAATCAGAATTCTCAGCACACGGCTGGCAGGAACCTGATGTTGGAGTGCATTCTCCGTTGTTACAGTTGTTGTAGTCACAGTCCTGATCCTCGTTGCATTCGTTTGCCGTGCATCGTGTTCTACTCAGGCCATTCTCCCCCTTACATTTACCGCTTGCGCATTCGGCATCTATGGAGCACAAGGATCCATTACAAAATCCATCGGTAGGAATGGGCTTGCTAATGTATTTCTTTTTCGACCCTTTCAGCGGAGCACTCCTTTCTTCTTTGACCTTTCCATCGGCTTTTTGCAATTCAGACAGTGTCGTGTTGGTACTGTGCTTCATTAAGGTGACAATTCGATCAATATATCCTCCCATAGTGCTGTCGGTGGCATTGTGATTTGTTTTCATAAAATGCGATTTAAATGTGCCGTCAGTCGGTTCAAGGTTGGTGTGATTGTCCAAACCCAAATACGCCACACCTTTTGTGTCGTCTCCCAACACAAGAAAGTGACCCCAGCATTCAGTACCCCTTCCCGGTGTAAAGGGAACCGGATCGTACGTGATACTACTACTACCACCCAATTGATGAGAAGTTCTGCTGTTAACCCATCGGTACCATCTTTCGGTGGCAATAAAAGGACAACCCGGGGCCAATGTTGGTGGTTGACCGTAGGTAAAAACGTAGGGATTTAAATCGGCAAGAATAATGGCAGCAATAGTAGCAACGGCACCACCTTGTGAATGACCAGTCAAAATAATGCATTCGTCTGGATTGATACAATCCATAGAGCAGCGACGAATTGCTTTTTCAAAGTCTTGATAGTAATTGGTATAATAGGCATCGTAGAATTCTGTTCGCACCGTACAGCAAACCGCCGGCCTGTCATTATCGTTGTTGTTGTTGTTGTCGTGTGCGCTGTTATCATTGTCGTTCTCAAGAACGCGATCACTTCCACATATTTCAGAACTAAGCAAGGCCGATGTTTGACTCCAATTGTTCGGTGTTACTAATGTGGCACCACGAAATACTCCGTAACAGTACCCATCTTTCTTGGTCACCAAAGTTTGAAAGGGTTCTGATATGATCATTGTGTGACAATTTCAGTGATTACGATTTGAAAAAAAGACAAGGTTAGATTTGGATACTGAAAAAAAACACGGATTGACCGATTGACAGATTGACCCCCCTTGGGGTATACAAAATTAATGTTAAACAGTTTTACCATCGATAAATGATTTCATCATATCAAATCCATCTACTGAAGGATTCGATTCGTACGCCAGTAGTGACAATTCGGCTGCCGTTAGTGTCAGCTTCATGGACTTTTGATCCAGTACAACTTCGACATTGCTGTTGCTGTTGCCGTTGTTGTTGCTGCTGCTGCTGCTTGTGGTAGCAGTTGCCAGTAGTACGAGAAGGACGAAGAAAAAATAATGATTTTGTAATGGTAGAACACTGTTCCTGGACGAGGACAGATTCAACATCATCATGATGATAATAGTCGTACGATAATAGTCGTATGATAATAGTCGTATTAGCACAGCAGCAGCAGCAGCAGCTTTTGCCTGAAGACTGCTCGAGTACGGGAAACAGGAAATCACAAACAAAAATAATGAACAAGAAATAATGAGAAGAACGCGCAAAAAATAATAAATCCAAGAACCTTCCAAAAAAAAAGATGATTCACAAAATCTCGTTTGACGGAAAGACGTTGATCAACCACCTTGTTTCGTCCATTATTATTAATTTTTTCTTCTGAATCTCTTTGGTAACAAGATTCAAGCAACTCTCATCTCATCATCATACGAGTACCATACGAATGCTGATTTTGAGTACCGGAGCTGTACACGAGTACGAATACGAACACGAGTGCGAGTAACTACTCCTTATTACAGTATTTTTTAGTACTGGTAGTGGTAGTAAAGAAGCAAACAGCGGCTACTAAACAAACCACGAGTACTGCCTAGCTAGCTAGTATGCTACCGTAGCAAGTACTCATCTCTTCCAAAACAATAAAAATAAAATAAATTATTCTGCTTCCGTAACTCTCTTAGACTGTAACTGCAACATACAATACTGCACTAAAATAACGCAAGCAGTAGATCCCCTACGGTTCAAGTGGCGAGCACACGTTTGTTGTTGCTACTACAAGCTAGACACCAGACGCGTCTTTTGTGTGTGAATAAAAAAGGAATAGTGCAAATAATTACTTCATCCCAACAATTCATCCCATCAATTCATCCATCGCAATCAATCAACAACAAAATGAAATGCATGGCTCCACCATCGCCCTCTTCCTCTCAGGCGGAGAATGTGGCTCGTCAAGTTGAAGCTTCTACTTCAAACATGAGGTCTCACCACAATAACAATGACAACAACAACAACTACAATGGCACAACAACAATGACTTCCTCGCCAGAACCAACAGCAACTTTCAACAGCAACAACAACAACAACAACACGACAATCGATGCACCTGTACCCATCATCAGTCAAGATTCGGCTCTCAAACGTCTTGGACGACGTTTACGATTTCGATCACGTCGTGCTTTGAGTGCACCACCAGGATTGTGCAGTCGACGACGATTATTACAACAAGGGCGAGGACGGCAACAGCAACAACAACAACAACAAGGTGGAGGAACACGATCATCATCGTCCAGTCCCAGCAATAAGAACAACAATAAACGCAGAAAAAATAAGAATATCATGCTCCAAGAACATTATCGTCTCGATCAATCAGACGACAAACAACCGGTGGTGCTGCCAGGATTGCCTTCGCAGAGTGATAATTGGGCCCGTGATTTGCACGATTTTTTCAATCTCATTTGTTTGGTACCCGTCGTAGCGACCAATGCCATGAATTGGAATTGGGACTTACTGTTGCACCACTTTCACAACTTCAACAACAATTATTATATTGACAATCATCATCATCATCACCACCATCATATTCATCAACAACAACAACAGCAACCAGCCTTTTACAATACCATGGCAGATGCTTGGACGGGTGATTACTTTAATGCCTTTTTCTATTCGACGGTGGCATACTTTGTAACAGATTTATTGTGGATGGTAGTAGCACCACACTGTGTTCGAAGTCCCATGGTCATTGTGCAACACCACACGGCGACGTTGTTGTATATTTGTATCCCCTACCAAATGCCACACGTTCATTGGCTCATGGGAGCATGTATGTGCGTGGAAGTCAATACGTGGCTCCTTATTGCAAGACGAGTGTTTAACAAACAAGGATTTCCACCATGGACCATTGTCGATATGAGCTTTCTGAGCATTCGCATTAAAATGATTTCCATTCTCTTTTACGTTACGTGGATCGCCATCCGGTGTTTGTTATATCCCTACCTGATGGTACCTATTTGGACGTTGTATCAGGAACATACCAAACAAGTCGGTACTCACTGGAACTTGCTCCTCGTGTGCTTTCCTTTGCACGGTATTTTTTGCGCTCTCAATCTCAAGTGGACGTACGATTTACTCATGTCCAAAGTACGGTACTGGAGGCGCATCAGAAGTGGAGGAGCAGGAGCAGGAGAAGAAGACAATGCCAAAGATAAGGGTTTGTAGGTGGAAGAAGAACGAATCTGTGTGAGGAAGAAAGACAACAGATTCTCTGCGAGAGTCTGTATTGATGGTGATACAAGAAATAAAAAATAATGTCTTCCAAAAAATCCATCTGCAATGATGATTGAAAAAAATCTTGCAGAAAACCAACGCTTTATGAATGTTTTACAGCGTTCCACACATGATGTTACCGTGCTATATATTTTTGCCTTTGGACGTGCAGTAAGTTCTTGCTGCAGCAGTAGCAGCGATGGGAAAGAAACAACAACAATACCAAAAACATGGATCACGAATTATTGTCAATCAACCTGTACTACTACCTGGTAGTACTCGTATTGCTTACTGTTCAGTCTGCTATTCTTCTTTGAAAGTTGTACAACAATACATTTATATTGAAAAAAGAATCAAAGTATACTAACAAACTACAGTAACTACTTGTTGTACTAGTTCACAGGCATGGACTGCATGCAGAACTAATTCACATCTCAAGAAGTGCAGCTTACCCCTACTTCTACTTAGTAGCTCGCTAAATTAGACGTTCAATTTTTTTACTTGTAGCTCGCCAGTATTATCGATAGGTTAGAATATTCATTGCAGTAACTTTTTGTGCTTGCATAAGTATGGTTAACTACTAGTAGAGGCTGCCTACCTATTCGCCGAGGTCTATTAGAGTACGAGTGGTAGCTACTGCTAGCTAGTAGAGGAGTAGAACAAAATACTAAATAGACCTACTCTACTACCATACTTAATGTTGTATGACACCATTAGCGGTAAAACTTGAATATGAAATTCCCACCCGGAGCGATCACTGGAATATCCGCCACCCGGACATTCGACGCTTGTAAGTTCAAACAGCGCGCACACACGATCAACCCTATTAAATGCATGATTTGAACGCCAAAATGAGCGGGTGTGCGGCCTGGCGTGGTGCAAAAATTCTTTCGAGATTCAAGACCAGCCAAGTGGAATTGTGTACTGCTTTCTACTGGGCACAGCATCAATCCCAAAAAGAAAAAATCAACGATCAAAAATCAAACAAAACCATTCCTTTCACTGCATAATACCGGTAACACGAGGCAGTGTTGGTCCAAAAGCACGATAGCGATACGCACTGTTGCTCAGGATACATTGTTGTCATTTTCTCACTTGTTTTGTTCTACGATACATAGAAAATATAACACCATGGTCGGCACTAAGACAGAAGAGGCCGGAAAGCCCACAAAGGAAGAACCCAAGGTTGTCGATGAAGCCACCAACGAAGCCACTGCGGCCGTTAAAAAAGACGACACGACTACCACCGCCGCCAGCACCACCACCACCACCACCACCAGTACTACCGTCGCCCCTGCAACTGGTACAGCCACTGGTGCGGCTTCGGCTGCCGCTACTACTACGACTGCGACTACTCCTACTCTCCCGCCAATGCCACCCATTGTTCTCAAGGACATTAATGGCAAGATTGTCAAGCCCGACAACGAACGCAAGGAAATTCCCAAACGCAAAGGAGAAGTTCTCAAGCGTCCACAGGATGCTTCTACTGTCGTTACGCGCAACGGAAAAACGTGGGATCAAATGTTTGATGTCCTCGTCGAGTACAAGGCCAAGAACGACGGCAGTACGCAGGTTCCCGATCGGTACAAGACAGATGATGGTGTCTGTCTAGGGTTGTGGGTTCGCAATCAGCGTCGTCGCAAGGAATCGCTCACGGAAGATCAGCGTTCAAGATTGACGGAATTGGGAATCGATTGGCAAACTCAAAACGAACGCTTCGATAATGTTTGGCACGAACGGTACGCCAAACTGACCGAATATCGCGTCGAACATGGAGATTGCCGTGTCCCGTACACGTACAAACCCGATCCTGCCTTGGCCAAGTGGGTTTCTCAACAGGTACGCCCGTTTGTGATGTTATTTATATATTATCATATGTTTGGTTGTGTGTGTGTGTGCTGTCTATATTTTGGTGAAGCAACAAAATCTTACCGTCACTTTCTTCTCGTTTTTTTTTTGGTCATTCGTGTTCAATTCACTTAATAAAAAACACCACATAGAGAGCCCAACAAGCCCAAGGACGATTGGCCCCGGAGCGCAAGGCGAAACTTGATGCTATCGACTTTAGCTGGAAACTCAATACTGTAAAGAATCGCAACACCAAAACGGAAGACAAAAAATGGCAGCGTCAATTTGAAAAGCTTCAGGCTTACAAAAAGGTCCATGGACATTGTAAGGTTCCCGATCGTTACAGGGAAGACAAGCCATTGGGTACCTGGGTCAAGAAGCAGGTACGTTTGTGTTCACAAGTAGTATTCTTTGTGCACTATAGTTTGTAGTCTTGGCATTATTACGAGTATTGGTTATTTATAGGAATTTACTTATTACCGGCCGACTTGTTGTTTACACTTCCAATCGCCCGCCACCTGAAAAAAAACAGCGTCTTGCCAATGCCTGTGGTCAGCTCAAGGAAGATCGCAAAAAGATGCTGGACGAGCTCGGCTTTGTTTGGCGCATTACCGACAAGACAGACAGTGCTAAGTGGGAGGGTATGTTCCAACAGCTCAAGAAATTCCAAGACGACCACGGAACCTGTCATGTTTCTCGCACCGTCGCCGATACGGACTTGAAGCCTTTGGCTCGTTGGGTCAAGACGCAGCGAGCCTTGTACAAGTCGGGAAAAATCTTGAAGGATCGCGAGGCAAAATTGAATTCCATCAATTTTGTTTGGGATGGGACTCAGCTTCCGATCAAGCGCAAGCGCCGTCGCACCAGTGATGAAGGTATTGATGATGCCACTACCGCTGCAGCCAAGGCCATGGCGGCGGCGGCGGTATCTCCTGTCGTTGTGCCACAAAAGGCAAAGGCAATGCCAGCTTTGGCACCACCTACGGTGACAGTAGCAGCGTCACCAGTAGTGACAGCAGCTGCCAAGAAGGTGGAAGCCCCCGAAGCCAAGGTTGTTGATAAGGCTGTTGTCACTCAGGCTGAACCAGAATCTGCCGATAAAGCTGATACTGCCACCGCTGACAACGCAGAAGGTGCCGAGACACCTGGTCGTCGCAGCAAGCGTTCCAAGATTCCCACCCAGTCACCGAAAGTCGAAGAAATCAAAGAAGAGACCGGGGGAGCCAACAAGCGAACCAAGAAGGATCCTACCGTGTTTGTCTAGTTGAGAAAAACAAGGGAGTGAGTGATGGCGTCATACTTGTTCGATTTGATTTTAGTTGATTCGAAGTTTGGCAGGAACAGTAATTACTGGGAACGCTGTCATTATTTTTGTTCTACAGTGAGAATGAGGAAAAATGTGCCAAATGTCTTTTGTCCAGTGAATCGGGCGACGATGAGTAATTGTATTTTGTTGAAGCGAAAAATGGTGCATTAAAAGATTTTTCCGACAGGACTTGACCGATTGCGCACGCTACAGTAGATGACACATACTTGAACGTAGTTTGACTTTGTGTAATTCGCGTAATAATAGTATCAACGGTGAATCGACTATGCAAGTTTATGAATTCTAAACAATGTGAATAAGGTAGTATCATCTCATGCTGCTCGGCTTAAACGTAGAACTCCAGCTTCCGTTCTGGCCGTCGCCGTGTGAGAAAAGATACCAGTGATGTGTCTTGCCCTGCGGTCTTCCTTCGTCTTGGGATACGCAGCAGCTTCATCAGCCTTTCCCATCCGCCGAGCAAAGACTTTGGCATTCAAGCAAAAGACAAGAGACACTTCTCTCAATTGCTGTGCCTTTTGGTCTGCTGGTAGTCCTTTGAGATGGGCCTGAGTCTGCCCCAAGAGTACAGCTCGGATGGCATTCAACCGCTCTTCCTTACGCTCTTTGTAATGAGGTTTGCTTGTAAATCGCTCTATACCCCGTTGATTGGAATGCCTGACAAATTCGTTCAGACTCTTTTGGACGTTCTCTTTAGGATCGCTGAACGACCCGTCGATAAGTTTGTCGTAACCGTCTTTTCTGCCTTGTTTGCCGTCTTCTCTAGCAGCCTTTCGTGTCATTTCATAAACGGATGGATCCTCCCATAAAACATCTGTAGAGCGACTAGGGAAGACATATCGTTGATCATTGTCATGAAAGGTTACTGTCTTCTTGGAGTGCTGCAGCATGTTGGAAATGTTGCTGAATTCTTTATGTATTTAAGTTTGAAGTTTCAAGTGCCGGCAATTTTTGTGCCTTTCATCGTTTTTGTGAGATTTGTGGATCAGCTCGATCTACGTTTAGAAGCGCCACCTCATCATACAAGCAGTCTTTTTGTGCTGAAAAAAAATCACAGGCAACAAATAATAATAATAGCCAGAGTAAATTGAAGATCAGAGGCGCGTTTAAAGGGTTGCTTCTTTCAATTTATTTTCGTCTTTTTAAGTTCGTTCACTCTTAAATAGGAGGTCATTAATGACTTCGACATTTTTTATGAGAAAAAGATTAGTCAGGCGACACGTCAGGAATTCTTTTCGCTTTATTTGAATTCTTTAAATCTGTCTCTGACATTCTTCTGAATCTTCAGTTACTACTATTGTAGCGGTCGTACTACCAGGTACTGTACCTGGTACAGTAGTAATTTTGGAGCCTAGCAGTACGGTACTACCTAATACAGTAGTACCACCAGGTAGCACTAGTAGTAGGTTGTAGTAACAGTACCTGGTAGCTAGTATTACCAGTACCAGTACCAGTAACTACTACTCTATTAGAGTACTAGTATCACTGATAAAAAATACCAGGTAAATGGAAAACTTTCGGAAACTCCGAACGGTACTTACTGATGATGGTAGTTCAGTGCAATTGGCAACTTTCTGTAGTGTCACCACCAGTCCTCTGGTGGCACAGTACAGTACTGGTATCAAGTTGCCGAGTTCTCGCAATCATTCGGAGTTTCAGATCATCTACTTCTGGTAGTAGTAAATAGAACGTGTGTTTCATTCAAACTCTGCCTTTTGCCGCGGCAATTGTAACATCTAAAAAGCAAAGCGACTAGGCAGCTTTGGAATTCGTTGCAAGAAAAGGCAATGAAAGGTGGGGTGAAGCGCATGCATATTGAAAGGACCATCCTATTCTCGGCTTATTCTCAACTCATTCTCTGCATTATTGGCACAGTCAGGTAGAAGTTCCAACACGTGCATTGGCGCGTCGCTAGAAGCTTCAAAACTTGTCTCGAGAACTTAATTGTTGCCAAATATCTAGAATTTACCAGGGCACCAAGATCCGTGGAACTGATAAGTAATGTGGCTGTCGAGGCTTAGCAAGGCCAATTGCCTCATGGAGCTGGCATCCAATATACAGATATCTGATCGGTGTTCGTCGGAACGATAAATCTGAGATAAAATGTACCCATCATCTTCTTTCTCGGCATTTGCTTTCGGAATAAAGATAGGGTTCCCCGCGAAGGACGTTGCGCCAAAGGAAACTACATTGCTGTGGTTCTCCCCCTTTTCCAGGTCCACTTTTTGGAGACTGTCCAGCCATCCAGAGTCTTCGGTGCGGGTATTAGTCCAGACATATCGTTTGCGATATCCAATAGCAGTATTCACATCAGGTAATTCGCACAGTTCGGTGCTGGGTGCCACCTGGCGACTATAAATAATTTTCTGAGAGACCACATTAGCTCTGTATTCCATTATTAGACATATTGGTAGCCTGGAATGCGTGTACAAGTTTTTAAAACCAGATTCGAGCTGGCCGCGTGATTCGGGAGGTTCATGAACCAAGGTTCGAAACGTAAGAAAATTGGAATCTTCTGAATCTTCGAATGCGTCTATAGTATGATACGTCGATAGTAGAGGGAGCGGTATCTTAGCCACGCATTCCATGGAATCTTTGGAAAATATCAACGCTACTGCTTGTGGCAATGTCTCATCGGGTGCCCATTCGAGCTTCTGACCCAGCGGATCGCCTCCAAGTACACTCGATAACAAGCTTATCGAAGGGCACTTGTAGGGTTGAACAATCAGTGTAAGGTAACTTTCGGAAAGAAAGCTGTCATGTATAAACGTGACAGACGACTCGCCTGGAAGTTCTGTCTTGTGTTGTTTCAAGAGCTCTCCCGTTTCGGAGAGCTTTACAACGTTCACTAGTGTCCCTGCGACCGGGTCCAGTACTACACCATGATTGTACACGTCTCCAGTGACGGGATCCTTCTTGTAGTGAGCCGAGAAAAAAGATGATACAGTTTCGTCCTTCTCAGAATTAGAAAAGGGCTTGGCCACGTCAATGGTGTTAAGGGTATTCGGGTCGAGTTCCACTGGATCGCCACCTTCGGCCACGGCAAATAATCGTTTGGGCATTTTGTTGTCTTTGCCATTGAGAAAAAGTACATTGGTATTGGACGGATTGGTAGGAATAGCAAATATGTTTTCCCAACAATTTCCTCGTCCACGTTTTGTCCATGCACCTGCAGTAGCCATGGGAACACTGCCAGTGGTTTGTGGTATTTTTTGTTGAGCTACAAATCGTTCCGTTTCGACGTACTTGGCCATGAAGGTCGCCTTTTGAGTTTGCCCATCGATGCAGAGCCGGGACACCACACCATCCGAATCAAACCAGTGTCCATATTGAGTGTCACCGATACGGATCCGACCCGGTCCGTTCCGACATAACATTCCCTGAAGATCTGACGGGATTTGTCCTTCGATTATTTTGGCTTCGTGTAATGGAATACCCTCCACTGGAATGGGCTCGAGACCTCCTCTCCAGGGTTCCTCTTGGATGCGAGAGAGAAATTTATCAGAAGGAGGATCGGAGAGACTTTTAACTCTGTCCAGATCACTCCAAAAGGGTAACAAGGAAGACGATGAAGATCCTTGGCTTGAAATGATGGTTGCAGCAGGTAAGGGGTAAATATTATTATTTTATGTTAAATTGTGAACCTAGTTTTGGTAAAATGAACCTGTTCCACATTATGAGCGATCCATAAGTCTTTTAGCGAGTGGCTCGCTCAAACTGCCATTGCC
>Ga0100402_1002274_pt1 | contig 21624 bp, 16 predicted proteins | sample CryGeyme20150102_FD_80419 | JGI IMG/M metagenome (GOLD analysis project Ga0100402, IMG submission 80419) | Groundwater microbial communities from Crystal Geyser aquifers in Utah, USA - Crystal Geyser metaG 2015-0102 | ecosystem: Environmental > Aquatic > Deep subsurface > Groundwater | place...
CCTGCCCACAAAGTAAGCGGCAATATCTGCAGCCCAAACACCAAGCAATGCACCTGATAAAAACAAAATACCACCTTCCAATCGGTGTACAGTAATCAGCGTATAGATAAAAAGCATAATCAACACTGTCATTGCCTGGGCATAAGCCAGCCTGGAAAAGGATTCAGCAGTACTGGCAAAACGATGTGTGCTTACATACAACAACACCCATAACACCATAGGCATGAGCAGCGGAAAAATTAAAGGGATAGTAGCTTCACTCCACACCCAAAAAAGGCTTGGTATCGCCAGTGTAATCACATAAAGCAAACCCATTGGCAGCGAAACCATGCCAATAAGCTCAACCACAGCGAGCAAACCAAAGACCAAAGCAATGAGATTAAACAAACCTTCAGTTGTATAAAACATCCAATATACGGCGCCCACTAGCAACACAACAGCGGTGATGAAACGTTTACTTAACTCACTCATTTTGTTTCATCCTTAGTATCATGGTCGCTTTCGGGATGTAGATTTTGAACTTGCTCACTTGTTTTGCCAAACCTACGTTCGCGGCTGGCATAATCCTCAATAGCAGTCATCAAATCATGTTTGGAATATGCAGGCCAATTGGTATCAGAAAAATAAAGCTCGGCATAAGCAGCATCCCACAAATGGAAATTAGAAATACGCTTTTCCCCACCCGTGCGAATCAGCAAATCAACAGGTAAAATTTCATCACGTTGCAAATATTCAGAGAAACGTTCAGGGGTTAAATCGGCCAAGGCTTTGGCCAAATCCTTCTGATCATCAAAGCTTTGGAAAAAATGACGCATACCATCAATGATTTCCTGATGACCGCCATAATTCAGGCATAAAATCACATCAATACCCGAATTTTGTTCTGTCGCCTTACAAGCTTTTTGAAGGGCACGTCTTGCCAGCCAAGGTAGTTTTGAGATATCGCCCAAAGTGAGTAAGCGGGCATTTTTTTCCTGCATTTTAGGTACTTCAAGCGGCAACAATGTTGCCATTAAAGTCATGAGGGCAGTGACCTCAAGCTTGGGGCGTTTCCAATTTTCAGTGGAGAAGGCAAACAGCGAAACCTGTTTAACACCAGCATCTTTGGCCCATTCAATCACATCACGCACACGTTTGGCGCCTTGTTTATGGCCTTCCACACGGGATAGACCCTGAGCTTTCGCCCAGCGTCCGTTTCCATCCATAATTATGGCAACATGTTTGGGCGCACGTTGCAGTGGCAAGCCTTCAGAAGAAGACATTAAACCGTGAGGATATCCTGTTCTTTTTTATCAATCACTTGATCGACTTCGATAATATAACGATCGGTGATTTTTTGAATTTCATCCTGCAAACGCTTGGATTCATCTTCTGGCAGGGCATCGTCTTTGACTTGTTTCTTGACAGCTTCGTTGGCGTCACGACGCAAATTACGAATCGAAATTTTCGCTTTTTCACTCATGCTACGGGCATGTTTCACAAACTCTTTGCGGCGCTCTTCATTAAGCTCTGGCAACACCAGACGAATCACTTCACCATCGTTGGATGGATTTAAGCCCAAATCCGCAGAAAGCAAAGCTTTCTCCAAATCTTTAAGCACACTTTTTTCCCAAGGCGAAATCATCAAAATACGTGGCTCAGGCACTGAAATACTTCCCACTTGGCTTACCGGTACATCTGAGCCGTAATATGGTACACGCACATGATCCAAAAGTGCGGCGTTCGCACGACCTGTACGGATGGTGGCCAAATCTGATTTCAAAGCATGGATAGCTTTGCCCATGCGTTCTTCAAGTTGTTCAAACATTTCAATCCTCCCGGACTAGTGTTCCTACAGCTTCACCCTTCATGGCTCTGAGCATTTGCCCACGGGTGGTGACATCAAAAACAACAATTGGCATTTTATTGTCACGGCAAAGTGACATAGCGGTGGCATCCATGACACCCAATTGCTTGGTGAGTGCTTCAGTAAATGTAAGGGTTTCATAACGAACTGCATCAGGGTTTTTCACAGGGTCAGACGTATATACGCCATCGACCTTGGTACCTTTAAGTACGATGTCAGCTTGAATTTCCATAGCGCGCAAACTTGCGGCCGTGTCGGTTGTAAAATAAGGATTACCTGTGCCTGCGGCAAAGATGAGAATGCGACCTTTTTCTAGGTGGCGTACTGCACGGCGGCGAATATAAGGCTCTGCCACTTCTTTAATATGCAATGCAGAAATCACACGGCAATTTTGTCCTTGGCGTTCCAAGGCATCTTGCAAGGCAATGGCATTCATAATCGTTGCCATCATCCCCATATAATCAGCACTTGCTCTATCCATACCAGAGGCTGTGCCCATCATACCGCGAAAGATATTGCCGCCTCCGATGACGATAGCTAAATCAACATCGTGGCGGCGCACATCTATCAATTCGGCCGCAAGACGATTGATGGTATCAGGGTCAATGCCGTAACCACTATCGCCCATCAAAACTTCTCCGGAAAGCTTCAGTAATACGCGCTTGTATCGGCAAGTATTTACTTTTGAAGTTTCAGTTGAACTTGATGTCATGCGAACCTCTTTTCAAACGTTTTTTGTTTAACCGTTAATTTGAGCTGCAACTTCTGCTGCGAAATCAGAAACCACTTTCTCAATGCCTTCACCCAATGCAAAGCGAACAACGCCAACAACTTTAGCGCCAGCTTGCACATCAGATACAGCTTTACTTACGATTTTATCCGTATCCATCACAAATGCTTGGTCAAGCAAGCAGTTTTCTGAATAAAACTTTTGCATTTGACCAGCAACAATTTTATCCACGATTTCTTTAGGCTTGCCGCTTTCAAGTGCACGCTCAGTCAACACAGCGCGTTCGCGCTCGATGACATCAGGAGTGACTTGGTCGCGAGATACAAACATTGGATTAGCTGCAGCCACATGCATAGCCACGCCACGAGCGATATCCGCCAATGCATCGTTGCTTTGGCCTTGAACAGCAACCAATACGCCGATTTTACCAGCACCGTGGATATAGTTGGCAACAACGCCGTCACACTCAAGCACTTGGAAGCGACGAATGCTCATGTTTTCGCCAATTTTAGCGATCAATTGTGACAACGATTGCTCAACAGTTAAGTCGCCATCAAAAGGCATCGCCAAAAGCGCATCAACATCTGCAGGGCGTTTATCCAAGATGAATGCATTGACATTGTCAGCAAAAGCTACGAATTGGTCATTTTTGCTCACGAAATCAGTTTCAGCGTTAAGTTCCAAAATCACAGCCACATTGCCTTGTGATTTTGTTGCCACGATTCCTTCAGCGGCCACGCGGCCAGCTTTTTTAGACGCAGCAGCCAAACCTTTGGTGCGCAAGTAATCAACAGCAGCATCAAAGTTGCCATCAACTTCGCCCAAAGCTTTTTTGCAGTCCATCATGCCTGCGCCCGTGGCTTCGCGTAATTTTTTTACATCTGCAGCAGTAATTGCCATTTTATTTCTCCAATTAAAAAGGGGCGCCGACCGGCGCCCAGAGTCTATTTTTGGTTATTTTAAAAAGCGATTATGCTTTTCCAGCTTCTTCAGTTTCCACTGTTGCAGCAACTTCTTCAGTAACTGCGGCTGCTTCTGCAGCTTCAGCTTGGCGAACCATAGCTTCTACCACATCTTCATCTTCAGCTGCGTTTTCCAGTGTCCAGCTTTCGGTGCCTTCCAAAATTGCATCTGCAATTTTGCTGCAGAACAAAGATACAGCACGAATCGCATCATCATTACCAGGTACAACATAATCAACGCCAACTGGGCTACAGTTAGAGTCAACTACAGCTACAACTGGGATACCCAATTTTTGCGCTTCTTTCACTGCCAATTCTTCTTTCATCACGTCAATCACGAAGATACAGTCAGGTAAACGGCTCATTTCTTGAACGCCACCAAGTGTGCGCTCCAATTTCTCAAGCTCGCCCATCAATTTTAATGCTTCTTTTTTGGTCAAAAGCTCAAGCAAACCTTCTTCTTTTTTGCGTTGAAGCTCTTTCATTTTACGTACAGATGCTTGTACGGTTTGGAAGTTGGTCAACATGCCGCCCAACCAACGGTGATTTACATAATATTGGCCAGCACGAACTGCTTCAGTTTTGATTGCTTCGCGTGCTTGACGCTTGGTACCTACGAACAAGATACGGCCGCCAGCTGTTGCTAGCTCACGCATAAAGTCATAAGACTCGTTTGCAAGGCGAAGTGTTTTTTGTAGGTCGATAATATGGATGCCGTTACGTGAGCCAAAAATATATGGCGCCATTTTAGGATTCCAGCGACGAGTTTGGTGACCAAAGTGCACCCCTGCTTCAAGCAGTTGTTTCATAGTAAATTGAGACATATGTCCTCCGATTGTTGTTCCTCCACGCTTTAAATCCCTGCATTTGCAAGGCACAACGGAAAAAGCGTGTGCGAATTGGCGGCGGTTTCTACTCATTATGCCCCAAGTGTCAATGACCAAGGCCAAACACCCTAATTTTGAAGTGTTTACAATGTTTTTTTGATTTCCGTTGCTTTTCTGCCAACGTTCGCCCATGTCAACGCCAGCTAATCAGCCCCCTAAACTCCTGTTCCTCCATGGCTGGGGACAATCACCGCAAATCTGGTGTCAGCAGATTCATTATTTTTCACCGATAACCAACACTGCAACCTTACAGCTACCCGGACATGCTGGCAGCCCAGATACTGAAGCCCCTTTTTGGTTGGAATACATATATAATAACATATTGCAGGAAGCTGATGGCGAAGATTTTGTCTTGGTCGCATGGTCTCTTGGCGGCCAAATCGCCCTCTCTTTAGCAAGGTCCCTGCAACAACTATCAAATTTCAAAGGATGGGTTTTGGTTTCAACCACACCATGCTTTCGCCAACAACCCGACTGGTCTTTTGGTTGTGCAGATGATGTATGGCAAGGCTTTAGCGATGCCGCATCAACAGGTGATACTAAACTGATGCAGCGTTTTTTTCGCCTGATGTTGCATGGCAATAACATTGATCGCCAATCCTTTAACCACCTTGCCCACATCGCCATTAACAAACTAGCGCCACCAACGCTTGCTGGCTTAAAAGCGGGCTTAGACTTACTTTCTTCGCTAGATGAACGCGCTAACCTTAGTGATGTTTGCTGCCCCACCCTCATTTTCCATGGCAGCAACGATGCTATTGTGCCAGCAACTGCAGGACGAGATTTGGCAAAGCAAATCAATGGCGCGCAATACCGTGAGCTTAAAGAATGTGGACACGCGCCATTTCTCACCCATGATACCGCCTTCAATCAAACATTGGAGTTATGGTGGAAGAATTTATCAGCGTAAGCCAAGTGCGCCGCTCGTTTTCTGGCGCAACCAGCCATTATGATACGCATGCAGAATTACAGCGTGAAATAGGCAGAAGGCTTTTGGGCCATCTCAATTTCACCAAAATCGAACCCAAAGCTATTCTCGACATCGGATGCGGCACAGGTTTTTTCACTCGTTTACTTGCTGAAAAGTATAAAAAATCAAACATTTACGCCGTTGATTTATCTGAACCCATGGTCAAACATACCAAAGCTCACCATGAGCGGCGTTGGCCATGGCAAGGCAAACATCATCATGCAGCTTGTGATGCCATTGCCCTGCCTTTTCAAGATGCATCATTTGATTTGGTCACTTCCAATTTGGCCATGCAATGGGTGCCTGATGTTGAAAGAATGATGAAAGAAATGCGCCGCGTTTTAAAGCCTGGCGGATTAATCCTTTTTTCCACCTTTGGTCGCCGCACCCTTATCGAGCTTAAACAAACCCTTGCCAGCATTAATGCCGAGCGCACCAATTCTGTTTTGTCTTTCCCTGATGTGATGAGCCTAGGCAATAGCTTGAGCACCGTGGCTGTTGAAATGCCCGTCACCGATGCCGACTTATTCACGCTCACATATCCCGACACCATGAGCCTGGTGCGCGAGCTTAAAGGTATCGGCGCTTCTGCATCGGCCATTCAAGGGCGCTCTGGCGGGCTGTATGGACGAGCATTGCTGCGCAATCTTGATACCCATTACAAGGCCAACTACATGGATGACGACCAACGTATTTATGCCACTTTTGAGGCTTTATATGCCCAAGCATGGTACAAACCAGCAAGCTTTGCTGACCGCGAAAACGTGATTCCCATCCAATTGATTTGAGCATGTCTTCAACAATTCCTCATCTTAATCTTCTTATTCCTAATCAAACAAATCGCAACATTTGCCCCATCACAGATTCAAGGTGGCATAAAACCATACCGATGATAATGTGTGTCTGGTGATTGAAATAAACAATCACATCTCACCCCGCGCGCAGTAAAAAGCATCGAAGGAGCAAGGCGTAATGCTATCAAAGTTCATCCATTCTCAACCCATTTCCATGGCAAACCTTCACCTGACCCTCACCTTCACCTTACTGCTTTTGACCCCTACTTTGGCGTTAGCTGAACCTAAACTCATAGATAGTATTGATAAGGCGCAATTCCCTGGCATCAAAGTCAATGCCATTTCATCCATGACTGCTGCTGAAAGTGGATTATGGATTACCGATGCATCTCGCAATGTTCACCAATGGGCCTATGGTAAACCACCAATCACCAGCACATTGTCTGACAAAAATAGCGACCAACGTATCTCAAAAATCATCCCTATGCCGCAAGACCGTTTTTTACTTACCGATAGCGGTGATGAAAAAATTTGGGTCGGCAAAGATGGCGATTGGAAATCCATAGCCAATGAGGGTGAGTTAGAGGGTGAAATCAAAGATCCTGTTGCTGCAGCTTGGTCAGACCAAGGCATTATCTATGTCGCTGAAAACGGCAACAATCGTATTTCAGCATTCACCGAACAGGGATTATTCTTATTCACTTTTGGTAATGATGCTACATCTCCTGAAAATAATTTGAAGCGCATTACTGATATCAGCCTTGACCGCCTTGGCCGAGTATATGTACTTGATGAAAGTGATGGGGGCCGCATTTTGGTCTACTCGGATGTAGGCGTGCTTGATAAAGTGATTGGCAAAGATGAATTTAAAAAGCTCATCGATGATTCTCCGCGCATTACAGCCATAGCCATACGCCCTGATGGCATCATGATTTTGGCCGACAAAAAGAGTGGCAAAATATATGAAATCGATTGGGAAAATATGGAGCTTCTTTCCAGCTTTGGCACGGTTGGTAAAGGGCGTGGTCAGTTTCAACGGGTGAGCAGCATCAGCTTGGATCATGCTGGTAAGCTTTATGTTGCCGATCAGGGCAATGAAAAAATTGAAGTCTTTCAACTTGATGGCCAACAAGCGCCATGGATGCAACAAGATGCCGATAAGCTAAGCATTCGCCTATCATCTGTGCTTCGTTCAGCTTGTCAGGTCAGTTATATTTATGCAGCCGAGCAAGTCCTCTGCCTCAACCAAAATGATGATACTGTTACTTTACGTTCGCATGATGGTGCGGTCTTGCAAACACTGAATGCTAAATTTAATGACCCCATTCGAGCTGTCTTTGACCAAGAAGAAATCTTAGTGCTTGATGACAATGACGTAAAAGTTTTTGATGCTGCGGGGCAATACAAGTTCACATTTGGCGGTAACGGACGACGCGACGGTGAGTTTTTAGAAGCCAAAGATTTGGACATAACGCCAAGTGCCGTTTATATCGCCGATACTGGCAATAAACGAGTACAAGTCTTTAGTCGTAACGGACTATTTCTACGCGTGTTTGGTGATGCAACCTTGCAAGACCCACAAAGTATCAGCGTCGATCAGCGCAGTAATATTTATGTGGCTGATAGTGTGCTCAAACGCGTGATCGCTTTCTCTCCCAGCGGCGACATTCTCTCTATCCTTGGTTTCCCACAAGAACACCCCCATGAATTTCTAAAAATCTATGACGTGATGACTGACCAAGACAACATCCTCTATTTTGTTACTAAAACACCAAACAATCCCTTAAGTGTCTGGCTTTATAAAGATAACAAATTTATGTATCGCTTTTCACCCAAAGCCCAAGAACCGGCTGCTGGTTTTGATGCACTTTGGTCTGGCGCTTTCCGTAGTAACCCCGATGGCTCGTTGGCTGACTTATTTAAAGCTGCAACACTTGCCCAACAAAGCGTTACCGAAATCAGCATCGATATGACGCAAGAGCCGATGAAAAAGTTATTTGCATCTGAAGCAGGCTTCTTTAGTGATGAGCAATGGATGTTTAACAGCATCACCAACAATCCAACAGCATTTTCACTTGTGGATTTAACCAATCATGCGCGTTATACCTTTGATATCCTTCGCGCGCCTAAGCAAGTGCGTAATGTACTGATATCCGGCAATGAAACTGACGTACGTTTAGACTGGCTCGCTGAAAGCAAAAGCTTTTCCGGTTATTACAACGTATATGGTCGATCCGATATTTCGCAGCCTTTCACCCTGCTGAAGCAAACCGTACTTCCGCAAGTGAACCTTGGTCGTAAAGATGGAAACATTACAGAATACCGTGTATCTGCGGTAAGCCCCTTGGGCAAAGAAAGTGAAAAATCTTCAGTGTATCAAGACTATTTCTTACTGGGTTTGAAAGCATATCAAAACAAGGACTGGCAAGAAGCGAAAGCGCAAATGGTGCAAGCAACAGCACTTAACCCAGAACATGCCTTAGCGCAACTGTATCTGGGTAAAACATGGATGGCTTTACAAGCCTATGATGAAGCCATTCAAACATTCCAGCCTCTTACACAAACTGAAGGTTTCAAAAGCGAAGCCATCCATTACCAAGCCGATGCCATGATGCAAAAGCAAGCTTGGCTGGATGTGAAATCGCTTGTGGATTTAGCGGAAAAAGAGCAGCTCGTGGATGCATCACTCTATAGTCTTGCTGCCCAAGCTTTGATTCAACTTGATGATATCCCCAGCGCGATTTATTACCTGAGCCAAGCCGTGGCTCTTGAGCCTAGTTCGGCGCTGTGGCATTTATCGCTTGCTGATGCCAACTTTGAATTGGGTGCAACAGAGGCTGCCATAGCAGAGCTTCTCAATGCCACACAACTTTCTGGCAGTGATGCACAGTCTTGGCTGGCAGTTGCTAGAGCCTATAAGAAACACAACATGCTTGATGATGCGGCATCAGCTTATGAAGGCGCATTAAAAATAGAGCCATCTCACCCAGAAGCTTTGCCTGAATTGGCGCTGCTTTATTTAGAGCAAAACAATTTGGCAGCATCACGCAGTATTGCCACCCAGATGGCAAGCGTTGAAAGCTTAAAACCAAAATCTTATTTCATCCTTGGCCGTGTTGCGCTGGCTGAAAGCAATGCACCGCTAGCCTTAGCGATGCTGGCAAAAGCTGGCCAAGATGAGCCTAACGATCCCGCCATTTGGATAGCCATGGCCGATGCATACTTAGCCATCAACAAACCAGACCGTGAAGTCGAATACCTGAACAAAGCCGTTGCTTTGGATGCTACTGACTTTGCTGTACACATGCGGTTGGGCAACGCTTGCACATTAGCGCAAGACAATACCTGCGCACGTGACCATTTTGAACAAGCTGCGCTTATCAACGATAAAGATGCCCAAGCACAAGTGGCGCTAGCGACTGCACTTATGCAAACTGGTGAACTCAATGAGGCTGACATCCATGCTGCCAGAGCACTCCAACTGGCACCCAAATCAATTCCTGCGCACATTGTGCTGGCAGATATTCAAAACCAACGCGGCATGATTCCTGACAGTATCAACACCCTTAAAAAAGCCATGCTTATTGACGAAACCAACATGGATGTTCACTTAAGTTTAACACACGCATACATGGCCAATCATATGTACAACGAAGCTATGGAAATCACCGATAAGGCCATGTTGCTGGATGTGCGTAATGCTGCCCCCGTATTGCTTGCTGGCAGCATTTATCTGGCCCGCCAATCCTTTGATGAAGCCATCACTGCTTTCCAAAAAGCAGTAGAGCTAGCTCCTGACAATGCCAAATACCGACAACAACTCAACATGGCTTACCTACAAAAGAAACGATTGGTGGATGCTGGTGGAAGCTTACTTGGCCCGAAACTCAAACAACTTCAATTTTCACGCGTTTTCTCAGCAGCATACAAGCAATATACAGACAAACCGGTTGGCAAACTGACGTTGAGCAACGAAGCGGCTGTGGACTACACCAATATCAAAATCTCGCTTTTAGTGAAAGAATATATGGACTTCCCCACTACCATGGTGGTTGAGCGCATTCCAGCCAACGGTGAAATTGATATTGATTTACTGGCAGCCTTTAACAACCGCATCTTGGATATCGATGAAGATACAGGTGTGCAAACAGAAGTGCGCGCTGAATATTATCTCGCTGGTAAGCCGCACACTGAAACGCTGAACGAATCCATGACCATTTATGGCAAGAACGCCATCGTTTGGGATCAGCTTGATATGGTTGGTTCTTTTGCTACGCCCAAAGATGATGCTCTGGCTGTGTTTATTCGCCAACTGGTTAATGCCTACAACCCCAAAAAAGGCGCCGTCAATGAGCGTATATCTAAAGCCATGACCGTTTATAATGGCTTATCTGCTTATGGCATCCAATACTTGGTTGATCCCAATACCCCATATGGAAAATTAGGTGCTACACAACTTGATACCATTCAGTTTCCTCGCGAAACACTTCGTCAGCGCAGTGGTGATTGCGACGACCTTTCTATCTTACTTGCTGCAGCGCTAGCCAACTTAGGCATTGAGACAGCCATCTTGGATGTGCCTGAGCATCTGCTGATGATGTTTAATACAGGTGTACCCGAAGCACAACAAGACTCCATCAGCCTGCATGATGAAGCACTAGCAATCATTGATGGCGAAGTTTGGATTCCTCTTGAAGCAACCTTGATTGCCACCAGCTTTACAGAAGCTTGGGCAGAAGGGGCGAGGAAATATCATAACTTTGGCAAGCAAGATAAATTGAAAATTATGCCTTTAGCCACAGCTTGGGAAACTTACCCGCCGGTAACGCTTCCACCTGCTGAATTTTCTTTAACTATTCCTTCAGCAGCGCAACTTGGTGATAAAATCAATAAAGAATGGGGTATTTTATCGGTTAAGGCACTGGAGAGGCAGGTTCATCCATACCGTTTGATGCTTTCACTGGATCCGAGCAATATTCAAGCACAGATGCAGATTGCTGTGGTATATGCTCGAAATGGTCTTTTTGAACAAGCCATTGCTGAGCTGGAAGATATTCGCAGCAAAGATGCCAACAATGTTGCCGCGCTCAACAACCTGGGGAATATCCACTTCTTGCGCGGTGATTTTGCTAAAGCGCAATCGATGTATACCCAAGCGCTGAACATTGATACACGAAATGTCGATATCATGGTAAATATCGCTATTGTTCAATATAAACTCGGTGATGTCATGGCCGCCAAACTCTTGTTTGCCCAAGCCAGCAAAACCGATGAACAAGTGCCAGAACGATATGGATCATTGGCTTTGTTGCTGAGCCAATAAGTTGACTCAGCTCACAGCCAAACGCATTTGAAGCAGTACACTGTAACAAGCTTCAAAAGGGAGATTTTTTATGAAATATATGCTCATTTTAACCTTTTCAATACTCACGCTAACCAGCGGCTTATCACCTCAGGCAGCCGATGCCGAAGAAGCAAAAAAAGCATCTACCTACCAAGTGGTGAAGTCTGAGTCTTCATTTTTCGGTTCGTTATGGACGCGCATCAAACGCATCATCCCGCGCAACAGTGCAACCACCAACGCAACAGCCACAGCAGTATTGGGTGTACGCGGAGCTGAAACCACAGAAAGCGCTCTCATGCCGCATTGGGAAGGCGATATGACCAACGATGCCAATTTCCAAAATGACATCAAACAGTTCGAAGACGGCACCAAACTTTGCGAATCCGAGACCCCAGGTCAGGGTGAAGGCGCCTTTGAGTCATTACTCAAGACTTCAAACAACGATATGCTAAAAGCCAATACACTTATCGCATTAGCCTCTTGTTATGCGCAACATGGCGATGAAACCAAAGGCCGAGAACATCTTCAAACATTCCTTGAAAAGTACCCGCAACACCCTATGCATAGCGAAGTAAAAACATGGCTAGCCTCAAGTAAATAAATTATTCAAGGTGTATTGAATATTCTAATTTTTATGAATTTTTTCAGTAACTTTGACTTCTTTTATTACAAGCCCTATTTTTAGGACATGTTAGCTATTGACGGCCACACTTCACTTTATGGCATCCTGGGCCACCCCGTTGCCCACTCCCTATCCCCACTTTTCCAAAATGCTTTTTTAAAAGACTCGGGCATGAATGGGGCGTACCTGGCTTTTGATATTGAACCTGAAAACCTCAAGACATCACTGGATGGTCTTTATGCGCTTAAAGCGCTTGGCTGCAACATCACAGTACCCCACAAAGAAGATGTACTGAGCTGGGTTGAAGCTGATGAGGATGCATTACTTATTGGCGCTGTGAATACCATCAAATGGTCAGACCAAGGCTGGCAAGCTACCAATACCGACTGGCTGGGATTTTCTTTGGTACTGCAAGGGCTGGAAGTGAACCTTAAAACCACTTCTGTTTTATTGTTTGGTGCAGGTGGCACCTCAAAAGCTATTTGTCATGCTCTTTTTCACATGGGTGCTGAGCATATCGTGATTTGCAATCGTAATGAAGAAAGAGCAAAAGCACTCTCTGAAACAATCGCACTACATTATCCCAACATCAAAACAACGATTATTAGCTGGCAAGACAGTGATTTGGTGCAACAATATATCCAAACATGTGGCCTTCTCATCAACGCCACAAGCATCGGCCTTCATGACAATGAATCCTTCCCTTTTCTACTCAATGGCGTTGGCAAAGCGCTCGATGTGGTCTATAAACCTTCAGGAAAGACAGTTTTTGGTGAAGCTACGAAAGCGGGAGACTATGTGTTTGCTGATGGCCTTCCTATGCTCATTGCCCAAGGCATTGCCGCTTTTGAATATTGGCATGAAGAAGAAATTGAAAATGGCGCATGCCTATTGCCAGACCTTTTACAATCTTTACAGTGGGTTGAAGATAAACTTGGGCGGGAAGCTTTGGTTTTACCAGGCTGGAGGGGTTTAAGATGAAAAAAACGCGTTTGGGCGACATCCTGCTTCGCAAAAATGCCATTACTGTTGAGCAGCTAGAAAGCGCACAACAAAGCATGAAGCTTAACGGTGAAACACTTACTCACGCCCTGGTTAAACTCGGCGTATTTAGTGAAGATGAACTCGTGAAGTTTATCAGCCAAAGCTTTGGCCGCCCTGCCATCGACTTAAAGTCCATCGAAATCGATCGTAACCTCACAAAAATCCCAGTTGAAGTGATGCAAAAGAACCAAGCTATTCCTGTCAAACGCAAAGGAAGCATTATTACGCTGGCCGTTGCTGACCCCTACGACATCAACAGCATGGATGAAATGGCTTTTATTACTGGCTGTCAAATTGACGCTGTGATTGTTCGAGAGTCTGAGCTTTCTGTTAAACTCGAGGAGCTAACTGGATCCACCCAAGCGCTAGATGATGTTATGGCAGAAATGGGGGCCAGCGACCTTGAAGTGGTCAACGCCGAAGAATTTCAAAATGATAGCGGCCTGCTTGCAACTGAAAGTGAGGAAGCACCCGTTGTTAAGCTGGTAAACCTCATTTTGCTTGATGCCATTAAACGCGGCGCGTCTGATATTCATATCGAACCTTATGAAAAAGTATTACGCGTTCGTTATCGCGTCGATGGTGTGTTGATGGAAATCATGCGTCCGCCAATGCATATGCGCGACGCCATTGTGTCGCGTTTAAAAATTCAAGCTCAGCTTGATATTACGGAACGTCGCGTACCCCAAGATGGACGAATCAAATTACGGATATCCAAAGCAAAAACAGTGGATTTCCGTGTTTCTGTGCTACCTACACTTTTTGGTGAAAAAGTTGTTATGCGTCTTTTGGATCAGTCTAATTTGCAAACAGACATGACCAAGCTCGGGTATGAACCTGAAGATTTGGCAAAATTCCAACATGCAATTCACTTGCCTTACGGCATGGTCTTGGTCACTGGGCCTACTGGTTCGGGTAAAACAGTAAGTCTTTATTCAGCGGTTGCCGAAGTAAATGAACCTGGCATTAATATTTCTACTGCCGAAGATCCAGTAGAGTTTAACTTTATGGGCATTAATCAGGTGAATGTAAATCCAGCAGTTGGCATGGACTTCCCGGCCGCCCTCAAATCGTTTCTACGTCAAGATCCTGATGTTATTCTCATCGGGGAAATTCGGGATTATGATACAGCAGCTATTGGCATTAAGGCAGCTCTTACAGGTCACTTGGTGTTAGCAACATTACATACCAATGATGCCCCATCAACGATGACTAGGATGATTAATATGGGCATCGAATCATTCTTGGTAGGCTCTGCTGTGAATTTGGTAACTGCACAACGTTTAGGGCGCCGTGTCTGCAGCGAATGCGCTGAACCCATCAAGCTTGACCCACATGCTCTTATTGAAGCGGGCATTAAAAAGGATGAAATTGATTCCTTCACTCCAATGCATGGTAAGGGATGTAGTGTTTGTAATGGCACGGGCTACAAAGGTCGGGTTGGTATTTACCAAGTTATGCCCGTATCAGATAGTATTCGCGATGCTGTATATGCAGGAAGAAACTCCGATGAAATCAATGAAATCGCTATTGCCGATGGCGTCAACACACTGCGCATGGCTGCACTGACCAAAGTGAAACAAGGGGTACTCACCCTCGAAGAATGTCTTAGGGTCACGGTCGGAGACTAATTATGCCAATTTACCTATACACCGCTAAAACGCGCCAAGGAAAGCCCAAAGCCGGTGAGTTTGATATGGTCAATAAAGATGTGGCAACTGCTGCATTAAGACGCCAAGGCTACACCGATATTAAAATCAAAAGAAAACCGATTGAAATAAAAATCGGTGGTGACCCCAAAGTCACAGATAAAGACATTAGTATTTTCTTCCGTTTGCTATCCACCATGATTAATGCTGGTTTACCCTTAGTTCAGTGTTTTGAACTGCTTCGCAAGGGAACAGACCACAAAGGATTACTTAAGCTCTTGACCAGCATTCAAAATGAATTGGAAAGCGGCTCCCCATTTGGTGAAACATTACGAAAATTCCCAAAAGAATTTGACCGCTTGACTTGCTCTCTGGTCGAAGCCGGCGAAAAAGGCGGCATCCTTGATGCAATATTATTGCGTATTTGTGAATACAAAGAGAAGTCGCTTTCTTTAAAAGGGAAAATCAAATCTGCAATGGTATACCCAGCATCGATTTTATTTATTTCATTCATCGTTACATCGGTGTTGATGATTTTTGTGGTTCCCGTTTTTGCAGAAATGTTCTCCTCATTTGGCGCAGAACTGCCTGGTCCAACAAAAATCGTGATGGCGATATCCAATGGTTTTGTTGAATATTGGTATCTTGTATTTGGAACACCCATTGCCATCGTTATGGCAATTAAAGCAGTTTACAAGACACCAACTGGCCAATACCAACTAGATAAGCTAATGCTCAACCTACCTGCTATTGGGGATGTCATGAGAAAAGGTGCTGTAGCTCGTTTCACAAGAACTTTCTCAACATTAAGTGCCGCAGGCGTACCCATTCTTGAAGCTATGGATACCGTGGCTGAAACCTCTGGTAACGTCGTGATTGAGCGCGTGATTATTGGGGCAAAAGAATCCATCAGTCAGGGGAAATCATTAAGCCAACCCTTAGAAGAAAGTGGGGTATTCCCAATCATGGTAACACAGATGATAGGAATTGGTGAACAAACTGGTGCCATGGAAGAGATGCTAGGAAAAATTGCCGACTTTTATGAAGAAGAGGTCGACACTGCCGTAGATAATATGACAGCACTCATGGAGCCGGCAATTATGGCCTTCTTAGGTATCGTCATTGGTGGGCTCGTTATTGCTATGTACTTACCAATCTTCATGATGGCATCGGTGGTTTAATAAACACCCTAACCCATGGCAGACCATAACCCATTAGTAATGGATCAGTTTAATTTGCAACGCTTAAAGATTTTACTTCTTTTTAGAGCGTTAGCATCGTTATCTCTGTTCGCAATTTTGTTTTGGATGAACAACGTTGTAAATTTTTCATCAACAATATTGTTAACTCAGGTTTCTGTTTTTTGGCTAGCATTTACTGCAATTCAAGTGTTGGGCATGCGGCTTGTAAATTCTTATTCTATTAACCTTCTGGTTCAATTCACCTCTGACCTTATACTAATCTGTTTCTTAATTTATGGCAGTGGAGGTTTAGAAAGTCCTTTTATATTTTTATTGGGCTTGGTAATTGTCGTAGCAGGCAGCCAATCTCGTGTATTGGTTGTTCTGACAGTTGCAGTACTTGCATCTATTGCCTATCTCACAGCGATTTATACATATGCTAATGTTCATGACTTTGAAATCATTAAGGAAAACGTCTTAAGAATTTTACTGCAAACCTCAGTCTTCTTTCTTGCTGGCGGCATGATGGCGCATATCGCAAGTAAGCATGCCGCTTTACAAAAAGAATCTGAACAAGCCATAACAAAGCATAAAAATTTAAAAGAGCTTTATGCTCAGGTTCTATCCACCATGGAAGAAGGTATTATTATTCTCAATCAAAGCATGCAAATTCAGGACTTTAATGCAGCTGCAGCCAACATTATCGGTATTTCCAATCATCAAAAAGGGTTTAGCATCAAAAGCTTTATTCAATTATCGCCATCATTCATCCAGCATCTTCAAATGTATGCTGAAGGTACTTATCAAACCGAGCATCAGCACCAAAATCTAACCCTGCTCTTGCGTTTAAACCGAATCATGGGCGAGGAAACTTCTTGGCTGTTAACCATTATTGACATCACTGAGAACAGAAAATTAGCACAACAACTCGCTGAACGTGATAAATTGGCCTCTATTGGCCAAATGGCAGCTATGTTGGCCCACGAAATACGTAATCCCATGCAAACTGTAGCGCAAGCCGTAGAGCTAATGGGATTAAAATCTGAGGACAAGAAACTTGAAAATATTATTACTCATGAAATATCTCGCCTGAACCGTCTCGTTTCAGATATGCTCGATTACGCCAACCCTTTGCACCCCCACCTTTTGCAATCGCATATCCAAACCTTGATTCATCAATCGGTAGAGCAACAGGATTTAAGTAATAAACATAAAATTATTGTAACGTGCGAAGATGTGAACATAGAGGTAGACCCTGATCACTTCCGTTTGGTTCTTGATAACTTGTTAAGAAATGCCATTTTTTCCAGCCCAGAGCCAGCTTCAATCAAAATCTCATTCAATCTCATCAATGATGTTTGGCAACTCATTGTTCGCGATCATGGTAAAGGTATAGCACCTCAATTACGTAATAATATGTTTGAACCATTTCGAACCGGTAGCAAGCAAGGTACTGGCCTTGGTTTAGCCACAGTTTGGCAAGTCTGCCATATCAATCATTGGGATATTTCAATCGATAATGATATTGATGATGGTGCCTGCTTTATAGTCCGCGGTAATGCTAACATCGCTATGCGAGGGTAATAATATGGCTCAAATACTTCTCGTCGAAGATGAAGTAAATGTCAGGGAAATTCTTTCATTATCGTTGGCCTCTCATGGCCATGACGTCATCGCCTGCGCGGATATTGATGAAGCAGAAGTTGCTATGCGGAAAAATTCATTCCAAATTATTCTCACTGATTTACGCATGCGTGGTGAAGATATGGGGCTAGATGTCATTCAATTAGCCAAAGAAATCCAACCCAATGCACATGCTATCCTACTCACAGCATATGCCAGCGCTGAAACTGCAGTTGAAGCCATGCGTCATGGGGCTTTTGATTATATCACCAAGCCTGTTTCTCGTACTGAACTTGGTGAAGTGATAGAGCGCGCATTATCTGAACCGATTGGGGGCCCCGCACTTAAAAAAGACAAAGTTAAGAATTTAAGTGGCAATCCGCGTGCTCTCATTGGTCAATCCACAGCTATGCAGCGCGTACGTGATCGCATTGAACGTTCAGCCAAACGCAACTTCACAGTACTCATTTCAGGTGAATCAGGCACTGGTAAAGAACTGGCTGCTTTTTACCTTCATACCGCATCCGATCGCACCTCAAAACCCTTTGTTCCCGTGCATTGCGGAGCTATCCCAGAAAACTTATTTGAGTCCGAATTATTTGGCCATGTAAAAGGCGCGTTTACTGGGGCTGATACCGACAAAATGGGGCTTATTGAAAGCGCAGATGGCGGCACGCTCTTCCTTGATGAAATCGGAGAAATGCCATTGCTCATTCAAGTAAAATTGTTGCGGGTTTTGCAAGATATGAAAGTGCGGCGTGTGGGTAGTGAAGTTGAAAAACAAGTGAATGTTCGCGTTGTAGCTGCAACGAACAGGGATTTAGATGCAGAAGTGAAGCATGGCAACTTCCGCGAAGATTTGTTTTACCGACTCAATGTTATACCCCTACATATGCCAGCTCTTCGTCAGCGTAGAGAAGACATCCCTGAATTGGTACATCTTTTCTTAAAAGTACATGGCGGAGCAAACCTTAACATTACTGATACTTGCCTAAAGACATTAAGTGAGCTGCCGCTCAATGGTAATGTTAGAGAGCTGGAAAACCTCGTTCAGCGTTTAATGGCTTTATCCGATCAAGACACGCTTGATGAACACCTTTTATCAGAGATTCTGATTCAACAAACCTCACCCGATCAAGTCACGCTTGATGACTTACAAGCTAAAGATCTATCACTCGATGATTACTTGGAACAAACCGAAAAATCATTTGTTCAAGAAGCCTTGCAACGCACACGCGGCAACGCAACCAAGGCTGCCAAGTTACTAAAAATAAGCTTTCGCTCAATGCGCTATCGTTTGGAAAAATTAGGTATCAAGGAAGATAAAGACTGATATGGATTTACAACTTTTCGCCACACTTTCCATGGGTTTACTTGGTATCTTATTTGGAAGCTTTTCCAATGTATGCGTACACCGCATTCCTTTGGGTCAGTCCATTGTCACCCCGGGTAGTCATTGCCCACAATGTAAAAATGATATTGCTTGGTATGATAATATCCCACTCATATCTTGGGTGCTATTGGGCCGAAAATGCAGACATTGTAATCTAGCAATATCATGGCGTTATCCACTGTTAGAACTAAGTATGGGTGGTTTATGGGCACTTATCACTTGGTTCACACCAATAGCACCACAAACATCGGTATATCTACTTCAAGCTATAGTTTTGGTAAGTTTATTATGGATTTTAACGCTTATCGATCTGGAAACCTTTTTACTACCCAACGCCCTAACCTTTCCGGGCATAGCTTCAGGATTACTATTTGCATGGCACTTTGATTATCTCTTAGATGCCTTGATTGGTGTTATTTCTGGTTATGGCTTCTTTTGGTTGATAGCTTTTTTATTTTATAAAGCAACAGGCAAAGAAGGTATGGGGCAAGGCGACTTTAAACTGCTTGCGATGTTGGGCGCATTTATGGGCTGGCAAGCGCTTCCATTCATTGTTCTTGTGTCATCTGTAGTCGGTGCAATCATCGGTAGCATTATTCTGCTATTACAACGGAAAGGACTCAGAAGCGAAATTCCTTTTGGACCCTATTTGGCTATGGCAAGCGTCGTATGGTTTTTCTTTGGCACACAAATATTAGATTGGTACCAAAGCTTATGGATGTCATGACTAAGTTCTATGGTTTAACGGGAGGCATAGGCAGCGGCAAATCTACAGTTTGTAGTATGTTCAACGCACTGGGTGTGCCTAGTCTCGATCTTGATCAAGTCGGCAAGCTTCTCTTAACCCAAGACAAGCAACTACAGCAACAACTTATTCAAACTTTCGGCGTAGAAATTTGTAACGCTTCGGGAACAATAGAGCCCAAGAAATTGGCTGCACTAGCTTTTCTAACGCAACAGTCTACGCAACAGTTAAATGCAACCATGCACCCAGCTATTCAAAGATATGAAGTATTATGGCGCAGGCAACAAACGTCTTCTTACGCCATCATTGAAGCATCCGTATTAATCGAGTCCAAGGGAACGTCCCGTATGGATGGGTTGATTGTGGTTTTTGCCAATCTATCGTTAAGAAAATCACGCGTACTCAGCCGAGGCAAACAAAACGAAAGTATCTTTGAATCAATCATTCAACAGCAATGCAGCGATGGGCAACGAAAAGCACTCGCCGACTATATCATTCACAACAATGACAGCTTAACCAATCTGCAACTACAAGTGAGCGAGCTGCACAAACAACTGAGCAACAACTAATTTTTTTCTTAATCTCTTTCCAGCATAAAAAAAGGGAGCCCGAAGGGCTCCCTTTCTCATTATTGAACAAATTAACCTGTAAAGGAAAACTTAGTAAACGTACTCAAGTTCAAGAATGCTTTGTGCTACAGCTGAAGAGCCATCTGTCTTAGTAGAAGAGTACTCATAGTTGATTGCAATGTTTTGCGCCAAGTCATACCAGCCGCCCAAGATAAGACGGTTTGTAGTCACATCAGAAGCGCCGCTTGCATCAGTTGCAGTGTCAAAACCAAGTTGTACGCCTGCTGCATGCGTAAGGTTGTAGTTACCATAAAGTTGGAAACCAGTTACATCATTTGATGCAGAAACTACGATTGGCATATAAACACCAAGTAGGTTGCCACCAACTTCACCTTGCATTTGCAAATCGATACCAGTTACATCAGCAGTAGTACCGTCACCATTGAAGCCACTGTTCAATACTGCGGCGTCAAGGTTAATACCTTTGCCATCAACAGCTGCGTAGAACACACCGATAATTGAATCAAAACCAGCAACATCACCCAACCATGCTGCACGAGCATAATTACCCATGTTTTTCAATTGTACAACGTCGGCGTTACCATTACCAAAACCACCTACTGCATCAACCAAACCTGCTGCGAAGTAGATAGAGTCATTCATGTAACCATAAACACCCAAACCAGTAGCCGCATCATGAATCATTGGTTGCGTGCTCAATGCCATAGAACGTGATTGAATACCACGTGTGTTACGAGAGATAGCATTTGAAGGATCATTGAAGATTGAAGGTGCACCCAACGCATCAGAAGTACCGATTGCGAATGCCAAAATACCAGCATCCAAATCGTTGACGTATGCGAATTTACCGCCCAACATTTCACCAGAGATTACGTCCCATTCTTGCAAACCACCAGCGTGTTCGCCAAAACGGCCACCGAACAACAATGCTGATTCATCAGGCCATTGGATGTTGCCATCACGGCCGCCGGTTTTGTCATCATAACGGATACGTGCTTTCATTAGCAATGAAGCGTTGAATGCCAAAGGAATTGACAAATGTTCATCTTCAAGAAGTTCAGCTGAAGTGTCGCGGAAACCGTTCATACGGAATTCACGGCCCATTTGAGCAAGACGTGGGATTGCGCCAAAGTGGCAGTTCAAGCAAGCAGCGCCAGTTTGGCGTGCGAATGCTGGTACAGCTTCAGAAGTAGTTGGAGCAACTGATACAGAAGCAACAGCAGCAACAGCTAGAGAAGCAGCAG
>Ga0100402_1002276_pt1 | contig 21615 bp, 18 predicted proteins | sample CryGeyme20150102_FD_80419 | JGI IMG/M metagenome (GOLD analysis project Ga0100402, IMG submission 80419) | Groundwater microbial communities from Crystal Geyser aquifers in Utah, USA - Crystal Geyser metaG 2015-0102 | ecosystem: Environmental > Aquatic > Deep subsurface > Groundwater | place...
GCTTCAGGGACACCCTGGCTGTCTGCAATAGAGTCAGCATCAGGGTCAGAGTCATCGTAATCATCATCATCTCCACCACCATTTCCACCGTTTCCATAGCCTCCAGTACCAGTTCCTACGGGTCTGTAGGAGTCCGCATCATCGTCATCATCATCGCGCCCGGCGCGATGCGCGCGAGATGCGCGAGTAGTACGCTGAGTCTTCTTCTTGGGTTGGGGTTCAAACTGTTCCGGTTCCAGGTGTTCCGGATTCGCGAGAACTGGGTCACTACCACCGGCACGAGCGATTCCCCCGGCAGTAACATGGACGCAAGACATGGGGTCCACAAGCTCGTTGGCATCGACAACAGCAGCACGAGACTTGCGAGGTTTGCGAGCCGTAGAAGTGACCGTCTTAGGACGACCTTTAGGCTTAGCAGTAGGCGTCACAGCAGGCTTCTTCGCGTCGTCCGAATCGGAGTCCATATCGCGATCGCGAGGAGCCTGCTTCGTTCCAGTAAGTACAGGAACAGCAACGACAGGGGGTGGGTCCTTCAAAGCACCGGTATTCGGACGTCCTGCAAACAAGTCGTCGGTTACAGGAACAGGATCGTTCGTAGTAACGTCAGGATCGACCGAATCGATTGTACGTTCGTTCGTTCCGGTGGTACGTCCTGTAGCGACAGCGACGTTCGTTCCGGTACAACTCTGCGAACGAGTCTTGATGATAGATGAGGTCTTGGTGGTCTTGGTAAGGGCCATGGTGGAAAGGTTTGAGAGTAAAGGGGTGGGTGGGTGGTTATTCCTGTGGAATAAAGGCAACAAAGTAGAGTAAAGATATTCAGTAGTTTGGGGTATATTGCAAAAACAATGAGTAATTCAATGCAGGAAAACTGAATTCGAAGTACAGGAAATACTTCCATGATGATACTGGCAAACCAGTTTAGGTGCCAGTGGCTTCGCATCGATTGGTTGTACTGGGTTGTACATGAATCGTAGTAGGTGTCATGAAGATATGGTAGTGGGTGTCATGAAGATATGGGCCGTTGGGCGTAGACATTTGACAAGTCATCAGGCAAGTTCCCATTCAGAGGATATTTGGCCAACGAATGGGGGTCGGTGTCAATCGGTGTCAGCGTGGGTGTCCAGTACTTAGGAGAGGGGTGTTTGTCCTGGACTGATGTTGGTGTCAAGGGGGTGCGCGATGCGATGCGAAGTTTGTCTCCTGCGAGGTGTCGGTTTGCGAGATGGTCTCGTCGTTCCGGTAGGAGCAGGAGTAGCCTCAATGGGATGTGGTGTCCTACGAGGCATGTCAATCGCAACAAGGCGATGATCTCCTCGTCCGGTAGTGGGAGTAGTCCTGAATCCAGGGTGTATCTCCAGTGGTTCCAGTAGACTGAAGCGTCCCTCAGTCTGTAGTGTCCGGTCCTGCCGGTCAATGGCTTGCTGGAAGACAAGACCAAAAGTCCATGTGGCAGGGGCTTGTTCCATTGTCGTCGTGGTAGACTGTAGTAGGCTTGTCGTCCTTTCGGGTAGACGTGTGGTAGTAGTAGATGGAAAGGCACAACGTGTGCTTCTTCCATTCGGTTTGGCGAGCGAACGAATCCCTCGCATGTGCATTGACTCCTCGTCTCCGGTAGGTGGAAGCGAATACGAGGCTGCGAATATGAATATCGTGCGCAGTGTCTTGTGCAATAAATTTGCAGGGCTCCACTAGTTAAAAGCAAGCTAAAAAGAGCCCTGCAATTTTAGTGCACACCATAAGACAAGACCAATATGAATATGATTGGGCGGTGTGCCTAAATTCCCAGGGGGTCCACTAGACTAGGCTGCGAATATGAATATCGTGCCGTGCGCACCAGTGTCTCGTGCAATAAATTTGCAGGGCTCCACAAGTTAAAGCAAGCTTAAAAGAGCCCTGCAATTTTAGTGCACACTATATGAGAGCGACGAGGCGAATATGAATATCGTGCAGTGTGCACTAAATTCCCAGGGGGTCCACTAGTTAAAAGCAGGCTTAAAATTGCCTTGCGATTTTAGTGCACGATATAGTAATCGCTGTCGTTCAACACACTCCTATATCCCAGTTGCTGTCTGGCTTGAAATCAAAGATTACATGACAATTGAATTTGTATAGCCAACAGGAACAATCTCACCATCTTGCTTCCAGTACCTTGAAAGCAACTCCCACAGCACTCATTTCCTTCTTCAGTGCATTGAGAGTGTGTGGGACCCACCATCTGCTGGTTCCTGTTGGAGTTGATTGGCAAAAACATATTCTACTACTTCCACAGAAAAAAAATTGAATATCTAATGAACGGGGATCACAACTATGGCGCCCGCAGGGCGCCAAGGTTACCCGAAGGCAACCATTGGCACCCCAAAGGGTGACAGAGTTAATCACAACCGGACCACACCCTCCATGAAGGAGGATAGGATCTGCTATTTAAGTTGGGTGACACGCACCCGGGGTTTGAGTTACAATTGGTGGGTTGTGGAAGTTGGAGGATTTGGTTTGGTATAAAACATTTCCTAGGGGCTCCATGCCCCACCAATAGTCAATCTGCAGTCAGGGCTGTATTGTAACTCCTCTTTGTCAAAATAGACATATACGTATTGATCCAACACCTCATAAGGTTGCCCTTGAGCTGGAGCACTGTTTCTATAGGCTGGTCTAGAATATATTGGAACTCTGGAAGTACTTCGTCCTTCATTTCATATAGTAGCTGTTGAATCTCCCTTACAGCTTGTCTGGTGGCTGCAGTTTGTCTAGTTGCAGCATCATGGCCACGTCTGTCGTCATTTCTGGCCTGCCAGGCCATAAGGTATCCTTGGAGGTATGTGTATCTGCGGGGTTGGTTGTCCAGATTTGGCCATTGGAGGTCTTGGTGACTTCTTCCAGGTTCTCATCTATGTATTGTGTAAATTTCTGTGTGAGTCTGGCTCTCATCATGTTGTCTAGGCCAATCAGTTGTTGTGAGAACCAAGCCTATTCTACTACTTCCACAGGATGTGATTCTTTCCTACAAATCCTGCAGCTTGATCCACTCTGTCTTTTCGTCATTCCATTGGATGCAAAACTTCCAGCCTTTTGTTGTTCTTTTGTTCCTAGTCTGGCCATTCTTGGTGGTATGTGTGGCATCAGATATTGGAATGGCTGTATCATCCTTCTTGTGATCAATGATGTCCTTCATGATGAATGCAGCCATGGCAGATTCTGCCGCAGCAATCTGATTGGATGTATCTAGGTTTCCACTTCTCCTGTATCAAATAGGAGAAGTGTCCTCCACTGGAATCTTGTGAGGGGTGCCAATCAGGTTTCCATCTGCATCTCTCTTCCTTCTTGCCAGTGTACCATAAGCCTTCTTGTCTCCTTGGGGGTATGCAAACTCTGACAGTAGTAATGAGCTTGTCATAAGCTTCTGCCTCAGCATCAACTGCTTCAGCTAATTCAGGTAATGATGGTATTGAGCAGGGTTGACAGACTCCAAGGAATTTTTCTTTGGGCGCTTGTTGGAAAAATTCCTATTGGAATTGTTATTTTTGTTGTTCTTGGGCGTGCTGCACTTGCTAGAGTGGTTGGAGGAGTTGTTGTTGTTGTTGTTTGAAACTGTGGTAGTGGCTGCCAGCCACTAGAAATCTTTCAGTGAAAGTATCTCTGAGCACTGCTGGGAACAAACAGACACAGAGAGATGGTTGGTTTCATTGGCAGGCATAGGCAGTTGTATCATATGCAGCAGCCCTTTCAAAATTTCTTGTATTTCGCATCGATCTGTGTCTGGCGTCGTACGATGGATGTAGTATGTAGTATGTAGTACTCCCCTGTCGGTAGGGAGATCCTCTTCCCGTTGCAGTGGAAGAAGAAGTAGATTAACTTGGTGTAGCTATACAGCCGGCTTTGATCCCATGGTCAAAGTCTTTTGAGCTTGTTGGTCGATTTCGATGGATTCATGAAAAAAATTCGATCGATCTCGTTCGTTTCTGACTCGCGTCGCAGTAAGTAAGTAACTCATGATTTACTACGTTACTAAACTAGCAACAGCCAACTGAACTGGCTGTTAACCACACCGTAGCAGTAGCTCAACCGACTGTAGCCGTACTGCAGTAGAGCGCCATGGTGACTGATAACACATAAAAAAGCCTACAGTGTGTGCAGGGTAAAGTCGATACTATAAATATTACAATATATAATATTTCGAATAGACTGAACTGAGTCCCATAGGCGAGAATCACTAAATAGGAGGTAAACTGCCATAGTCCACCTGGGCTTATTATGGTTATTCCTGCTTTTGGTTTTATTTTGGGCGAATTAGGCGAAAGGCCCTATCTCAGGAATAGACTAGTACTAGTAGTAAGACCTCATAATTTTAGAATTTGACCTTTACTATGATTTGATGGAGTGTGGCTGTATTTTTTTGTGTTAAATGTTTTTTAGCTGCTGTAACGTGATTGTTTAACACTTAGTATTATTACATTACGATGATGTACACTAGTTATTTTCATTAGTACCGGAAGAATCCTTCATACGTAGTACCAGGTAGTATTGATCACATAGATGACAAATAAAGAGAACGCAATTTTAAACTTGACAACGATACTCCCTCCAATTCGTCATCACAGGCTGCTACTCAACCGACTCGAATAATACTGCTCTACTCTGCCTAGTACTCGAGTAGTAGCGAACTTCTTTGCACTCGTTGCCAAGGTTTACTACGGTTTACGTGTTGAAAAGTCCGTGTTCAGTAGTGAATCTTAAGCGAGAAAAAAGGTTGCCCGCGCTCCTTGATCACAAATTAAACCAAATTTACAAGCTGTTGAGCTGAAGGTACTTACAAGATATGTTTTTGCCATCTTCAAGACCTAGTACCACCATTTCAACGATTGGGCACAGTCTCAACCACAGGAAAACCAGCAAACATCTAGGGTTCTTGGCACGCTTTCCTTTGCTAGTCACAGTGTTCCTTTCTTTTTTAACTGTTACAGCGATACGTATAGTAAACAAACGAAGAGAAGGAGACCTAGATTATATTATGCTGAAAATGGGTCCAAACACAGGCGAAAATGAATCTTTCGGGGGCGGCGGAGACTTCGGAATGCAGTATTTTTACGATGGACCGCTGCGAGGGATCCGGGGAAAAGTACCAGAAAATATTACATCAGGAAATCCAGTCTATTTTCTCGATTCCTCTCAACTCAACATCAAGGACCCATTTAGTGCAAGCTGGTTACAGACAAGGGAAGAATTCATGACAATGAAACATGACGTAGATACGTGCGAGGAAGCGGCGTTTCAAGCTTACGTCGAAGGACCCAAGCGAGATAAATTGCTTTTGACATTGGATCTTTTGGACTTCTCAGTAGAGCATTTGAGCAAATGGTGGAAGATTCTTGACTACAAGAGAAATCCCGCCGCCTATCAGACCATCATCAATAAACTTAACAGTTATCTCACGAGGCCTACTCCGGGCTATTTTCCTCACTTTTCATCAGAGGATCGGCAACCTACCTTCGCGAATGCCTTGGCCATGATCGCGTTTTTGGATTTTGGGGATGCCGAGATATCAAAAAATCTGACCGTGGTATCCTTAGCCGCTACACTGGAATCTCTTCGGAGAGCCGAAATAGGTCGTGTTGTAGTGGTAGCACCAAGTGCCGACGACCGGGCACTCGTGGAAAAATCTTTCGCGTACCTCTTGAAAACGATACCTTCCTTGAAGCGAGAGCACAACCCTGTTGGCAGATTTGCTACCAAAATTGGACACATGGAGGTCAACTTTTATGAGGCAACTCAGGAACAGTACAATTCAAATGTCAAGCGAAATATGCCGCGAGCATGCCTGATGGGAGCTTACAAAGCGTTCACTTTGGCTCAACGTAGTCATGCTTCTCTTGATTCTGAAGAGAAGCTTTATCTGAAAGTGTGGTTTGGAGAATCTTACCCTCATTCCAACTGGAAATATGTGGCTTTGACAGAGCCTGATTCCATTCTACAGTCCCGGCCAAATTCTCTGCAACAGTTAAAAAATGCTCTTGATCACGGCCACATACTTGCCCCGCATCGGTTGCAACCCTTACCTCATCACTCGGACCTTCAAGGCATGAATACATCCGAGTATGCTTTGGCTCATTTGCGAGAAGAGGATGGGTTCAACGATGTGATCGAATTAGATGCGGTCTATGGTCCCGATGTTTGCTGTGATGAAGCCAAGGGACCTGATCATCGTCCTGGCTGGAACTTTCCCAATTGTCCCAACAATAGGCGATGGTGGGCCTGTGGCTTTCAGGAAAGATTTCGCTACGAAACGGATCCTGATGATAGACACCATCGCTTGCGTCCCTACCAGTTCTTTCGGCTGAAGAACGGTGTGGGTCTGACCACCATAGCTGGTAATTTATTTGGTAGGCGATGTATTCCCGCAAAAAAATCGACATGCAAGCTTTCATAGTTTGATCTTCGATGTCGCTAAAAGGTCTGCGGGACACACGCGTTTCAGAAGAATTGCAGACGACGAGAGACAATACGATACCTTCTTTAGTCATTGGATCACTATAGGCAATCTTGGTTAGCCGTTAGAAAAGTTGGCTTGGAGCAGTAGGCACTTCTAACTAATGGGGCATTCGGAAAGAGACGCAGCAGCGCCCGCTCTATTCCCTCTTGCGTAACTTCTGGATGTGGAATCAAGTCCAAGAGATATTGAACGGTTCTCCTGCTTTTCTATCCTATTGTTGGACGGCGAGAGACGATACGATATCTCCTTTAGTCATTGCTTCCAGCTGTGAGAACAGTCAACCCAAAAGCAGGCATCTCTTTTGATAGTTTCTTTGTGTTCTGGATTATGCTCTGAATCCAGTTGATTCCCAACAACAACATAACCCCGCCTCAACTTCCTGTGAAGGAGTAAAAAGAACTCAACTTGCTCACAATTTATTGAAAATGTTGATGCAACAAAAAAAGGCTTTTTATTATAAAGCGATTTTGACTAAATCATTGTGAAGTTATCCTATTGATTGTTTAGTGTATCTTAGGCACTGAGGGCAGCCATTAGGCTGTACTTCGACATCCTGGTCTTGGACCTACTGGTGCATTACCAGATTGTGGATGCGTGCCTCCCTACAGGGAACGGCCACACCACAAAGCATTATTTGTTAGCTCATGAGATTTGGTACAGCGACTAAGCCAGTTGGGACCTCACGGCGCTTGCTTAGCCAGTGCTTTGAAAGGATGCTTTCCGTCCTACAACGAAAGTGGGCCCTTGTGGTTTCACCCGCTTGCCTTTTTAGCTTTTAGCTAGCCTTTAGTAAATGAAGTAAATCATGAGTTACTTACTCATGTGAGACCATTTTTCTCAGAAACAATGCAAGGTGACTCCCGCAGAGGAGTTTACTCCCGCACTTGCTGCTCTTCGAATTGGAGATTGTTGAAACAGTCATTTCTTTTGCTGCTCTTTCAATAGCTTCTACCGAATACGCCATTTTCTTAATTGCTGTCAATTCCAACATAACAACAATAACAACAAGCCAAAACTGGCATCAACTGCCATTTTACTCGAGAGTGTTTTATTTAACGTTATTCCCCGCCGACAAAACTTCTGCATCATATTTGTGTGACAAATTGACAGTGTTTGCGTGTTTTTTATTAAACACTGCGCTTTTGGGTAAATATGAGTCTATGTTGATTGTTCGAATGTTTTGTCGCCCTGATTTCAGCATTTCCCGATATATTCGCTTCGAAAATCCACTGCTCCCATGTATGAAGGAGTCACACATCCGCGCCAAGTATAGTTCCGCTAGCAGGGCTGTCACTTCAAATACAGGATCATTAGATGGGATATGTTTCTCCCAGCCTCCTTCTGAAGCTTTGTATCTCGGTCGCTCTACATACATCCAGTTAAGCTTTGGAAATTCCGCCTGTGCTTCTGCGATAGCATTCTTATCATCTGTCAACAAGTACACATTGGGATGGATTTTTGGCGTGGCATTGACATACTCAGCAATGGGGTGATATCGGCGCTTGTGGTTACCACCGTGCAAGACAACGTCACCTCTTCGAACATGAATTGCAGTACAAGGAGTTTTAAAGTTGTGCTGCCTGGCGTAGTCATGGATTCGTTTCCGAAGCCAAGCTTGTCGCCTCTGAGCGAAATCATAATAGTACTCAGCCACACTAGCTTTTGAGGGCCTTTCAATGATTCCGTCACCCGCACCAAGTTTGTCTCCTGGGCAGTTGCTTATGGGCAAAAAGTAGCAAAACATGTTTTTGCGCGGACAAGCCGGTGGTGTATTTTTGTTGTCCGGGGTGGGTTTGCGAGCTTTGACAACATGGGTACACGGACAAGTAAGTAAAGTTATGAGTCCGACATGAGAACTCTGTGAACAAACACATTAGTGTGCGAGACAACATATCAGCTCGCCTACCTGGGTGGGCATAATGCCATGGCTTCTCCACAACCTGGACCGGAGTTTTGCTTTTGACGGCATGTTTCAGGCCATCAATAACGTTCGAAAAATCTGCGTTCCTGGTGCACCAAGCAAGATGACAAGGCAAGAACGTCGTTACTATGGAACCTCACGACAAAAGAATTACAATAGTATACAGGTAAATGACTTACCACCCGGAATTCCACATGCGCTTGGTGTAAACGTTGCTGCAGTTTCCCTGAAAGTTCTGACGGTAAATCTTCCGATATAGAGAGCGTCTATCCTCATCTTTAATCTCTTGAAAGCAATAATGAGTATCGTTTTCCTTTCCTGCTTCCCATTCTGGGTGATGTGTCCACCACTCGTCGGCATTAACATCCCAGGAAACGCAAAAGTACTCGTTGAATTCTGTCGCTCGATCCAAATAGAAGTTGAATTCATGCGTGTGATTAGCAGACGTGATCGGCAGGCCATAGAGAGTTGGTACATCCGTTTCAATCACTGCCTTGAGAGCTCCAGGTGGTATTGGTTCCGATAGTGGAATAGACGTTTCTTTTGTCGCATCAGTATGCATGAGCACCATTTTACTGATTTGACTGCTTCCATCGTGGAATCGTTGTGACTTTGGCCAGGATAACTCTTTTGGATGTTGTCCAATGCTAACTACAGAAGATAAAGAGATATCGTCGCCATAATGCGACGCGTTGCCTGGGTTTCGACTTGTGTCGATTCCAGATGGTTCCACCTTGAATAGATCCAGTGTCTCATTTGAAACCTCATGACTTTTCCTTGGCTGAATAATAAGAAAAGCTGCCAAGATTAACACTGCAAGTTTCCAATGATAATGCCCTGATTTCTGATAAGAAGGGACCTTTCTTCTTAGCAATGTCATTCTAGACAGTTGTTCCAATGATTAACTTCGTTCCTCAAACAATACGGACAGGGGAAGCCGTTTTTAATCTCATTTGTGAGTAAGACCAACGCAAAATCAGACTTTCCCCAGGCTCAGGCAGGAAAGACATTGCAACTGTCAACACGTCCAAGGGAACGCTACATGCGTCACAGCTCACAGCACTCGAATGTAGACAGTTTTCCAAGAAGTACATGTACGGGAGATGTGAATTTTGACCTATTTGAGATGGATTTGGATGCCTTCAACCTTTAATTACCAGTATAATATTTGAATTACCGCACTGCGCAGTATAATTGACTGCTTCAGGGCTGTGGCTGTCATCTAATAGAATTAGAGGGCTGCCTGGTTACTAAGCTACTAGGCAGACTTCGCCGATGTCAATCCGAATCTACATGCTCACCGCATCAAAATAATGATATTCAGCGATGCTATCCAAAGTTCAAACTAGTACTATCAACGAAGCATCGTCTGCAAATACATTGCAAGTGCGCCGGACGCTCCCGGATCTGTGCCCTTGACGGTCACACTCAACTTGCTACCACCTACCGAATTTGGACTGATCTTTCCGTGAACCAGAATCACGTGCGTACCTCCAATCATGCCAGCGCAAATTCCCTCGTTTGTTGAAGTAATTGCTTCTACATTATGTGCACCAACATTTTGGCAGACATTCATGAAATCCTCCAAGGTAGCAATTTTGGAGGATTGAATCTCAAAAGGCGAAACAGACTTGCAAGATCCCCATTGTTGGCCAAACTGAGACGTTGTAATGTTCATGCGAGCAAGAGGGACACCATTATACTCAAATTTGCTCTGGACCGTGGAAAGAGATGCCAACGGTGCATCCTGCACGTCGACCAGCAGCCCTTCCGCAGAAAAGGGGTCAATTTCAGTAGCTTGAGGGGTGCGAGCACCCACCATTTCTTTTGCAGACGAGGATTCATCCTTTTGTTCTACTTCATCGGACACCGTTTCGACTGCCGGAGCAGCAGGAGGCAGGTTAGTAGACAGAGGCACTGGTGCTGAACCAAAGATATCATCGACAGCAGATGCAGTAGATGGGACTGGCGCATCCCACATGGACATGTCAAGGAGATCAGCTTCAGGCGGTGGCGGCGGCACAGGTGCTGAGGCATTAGTTGTGGATTTAATTGAAGCTTCCGCGATCGGAGGAGGCGGTGCTCCTGGTGCGGTCGGAGGTGCTGCTCCTGGCACAACGCCACCAAACAGCATGGCAGCTTTCCGCTCCTTCTCTAGTTGCTCCTTACTTTTTGGTGGGTCTGGAGCACTTGCAAGCACCTCTGAAGTATAGGGGTTGCTGCTGGCATCATTCGCGTAAGAGAACGCAGCAGGAGCTGCTAGCACCACGGAAGTAGAAGATTGTGATGCTCCTCCTCCCATGCCACCCTTACCCCAGACGTTTGCAACATTGCGAGTGTTAAGTGTAAGCCCTTCTCCAGCTGCTGCTGGAATTTGCTGCACCTTTGCAGCTCCTGCTGACACACCATAAGCAGAACCGGGTGGCAAGGAAACTCCAGGAACGCTGGGCATATTTTTGTGGCTTCCCATACCACTGAGGGTTGCCATAGAGGATGGTGTCTGAGGCTTTTCATAGGGGGTCATTTTGAAGCCCGAGGATTCGGCTAAACCCGTTCCATCATACAAATCGTCGTCATCATCATCTTCTTCAGGTTTTTCGTAGGGACGAGCACCGCTGGAGAGTGCCATATTCACGTATCCATTTAAGAAGGAGAGAGTGCTGTCCATTTCAACATCCTCAGCACTTGCATCGACAGGAAAGACGTCCCCCAAAATCTGAGGGGCTGTCGTCAACATAGTCTGGAATTCCAGGCACCGTTGCTGTAGATCCACATCTCTTGATCGTGTGTAATCGTCGATCACGGCTGCCGCATGCGGGGGGCAAGTACCAGCCTGTGCCACCAGCTTCATGATAGCACTCAATAGAAATTTACGAGTGCTTGTAGCCAACCGTGCTTTGGTCATAGCCAGAGTACACAATTCTCGCAATACATCGTCCAAGCTGCACACAGCGCTCAGGTATCCATATTCTCCCAGGCACCAAGCAATGGTTTCCAGTAGAATGCGCGGCAATTTCGTTGCTGTGCCTGGCTTATCCCGAAGCAATCCCACGTAGAGCTCCACAGCATTCTGGCGCAACAACATATCTGCCTCCTCGCTGTCGCCCGTGCCCTCTGCAATCAAGGTCATCAAATTCTGTGCAACCTCCTGCTTAACCATATCTCCGGATACTTCAAAAAGTTGTGTAATAGTTCGAATGTACCACTGATTGTTTGGGGCATATCGTTCGGCAACGGAACAGACTCGCTTGGTAAGAATGTTTTTCAGAAACAAGTCCGTGGTACCGCGCAAGAAATCCAAAAGGCGTTCTGTAATAAATTCAACATTGACAGGATTTGTCATGCGGTAAAGCAAATCTAAAGTTTTTCTCTGAAGGGTTTCGTCAGGGCTAGTACGAGCAAGAGATCAACTGTGTTGTGAGTGTTACTGGATGAACGCAACTAAAACACGTCAATTACTCGAGACAGGCATGTTGCTTACTCTTCCAGGCAATCCATAACAGCCAGTTGGTGCTGAGCCGCATATTGTGGATTGGCCTCAACAATCATAGCGAGTCCATTGACAGCCAGATACTTTAAATTGTGGGAACGACTGCGTATAAATCGTGAAATCGCATCTCCTGCTGCATCCAAAAGCTTCGGATTGGGGTAAATTATGGCAATGGTCTTGACGCATTCATAAACAACAGAATATCCGGCATTAACCCCTACGTCAGATTTGGTCATACAATCCAACAATATTTCGTACATGCCTGAACTGGCTGTAGCGTCGGCTTTTCCAAGAATACCTAGGATTCTCACCTGAGCAGTAGCGGTAGCAAAGTTTTAGACGCCAAATCATTCCTAAATGCAATTACCATAAATGCAATTACCAAAAGATACACGCGCACTCTCCCTCTCTTAACGTACCAATTTCATTTGCAGCCACGGCGCTGGTACCCGGTGATAGTCAAATTCAGAAGGCAGACGGTGCTCTCCGATCTGTTTGAGAATACTGACCAAAGACGGAATGAGGTCTTTGAATACAGTAGCATCTTCTGCAGCGAGTGCCTCAATGACGTTCAAGCCGGATCCCATGACGGACGGATCTCTATCACATAGCACCTTTCTCAGCTTCTCTACGAGGTCTTCCCTCGTGACTGTCTCGGGGGCCAACTGGTAGAAACGGTGAAGCGCCAGAATGGCCTTTTTGCGTACAGTATCGCTGTCGTGCTGCGTAAGCTTGGCTACTTCTCCGGCCACAGCCGGCACCATATCTTCGGTAATCAAGGCCGATGCTGCCAGAATTCCTCCACAAATCTCCAACACGTTGGAGGACTGAAGATCCCGTTGCATCTGGTTGACCAGCATGAAACGAAATTCGTGTTCTGGGCTCAAACAGGCAGCACAGACCAAATATCCGGTGCGTTTGTGGTACAGCGAGGACGAGGCCGCCATCTCAACCGCTTTGATGTATCCAAATGCGCTAGAAGTACCTAGCATCTCGACGTATAGCATTCGGACGAGGAATTCTTTGGCTTTCTTTTTGGAAGATAACTGGTTGCCGCCGCCGCTGTTGCCGCTGCCTGGTGGACCACCGGAAGGCTCCAGCTTTTGCTTGAGACGAATCACTTCCTTGGCGATGATACGGTCTTCCTCTTGCTTAGACTTGGATTCACCAATCGCCTTAAGCAATTCAAAGAACTCTTTCGAGAGATTTACGCCGCCGGTCGCCATCTTTTTGTTTAGGAGCGCTGACAGGTGTGTTGGATTGGGTTTTAGTACTGTGCTCGGAGTACTCAATAGTAAACACTACAGCTGTCTGTGGCTGGTCTTTATTAATAATAGCAAGATGGCAACACAAGATGCAACTGCGAGCTTTTCCTCCAAACTACAGTAAAAAGTTCAGGACGTACTACTACAGTTACCGGTAGTTTAGCTGGTGCAAACTATAAAAGGCCCAGGTGGACGATACTGGAAAAGGAATTATCATGAAGTTTGTGCGCGAGCAAAATTGGGTAGAACAAAAAATTGAACGCATCATGAGTTAGAGCAAAGCCTGGATTGGTAGAAGTAACATAATATTATGAATTGTAACTCAAACCCCGGATTGCATGTCACCCAATTTAAATAGCTGATCCCATCCTCCTTGGAGGGGTGATCAACTCTGTCACCCTTTGGGGTGCCAATGGTTGCCCTAGGCTAACCTTGGCGCCACCATAGTTGTGATCCCAGTAAATTAGACAATTAGACGTTCCAGTTTCTTCTTAAATAATAATTATTACTATTCATGCAACACAAGCTTATTAGTACTATCAGCACCAAACTTTGACCATGATGAATTCATCAAGTCAACCAAGACTAAGGAGTCCATGAAATCTTCTCTAATGTCACGAATATTGCGTGAACTGGATGGAACAAACCAAAGAACTTTGCTTTGCACAGTACAATTTTGTTTCCAATGAAAGCAACTTGGAGGCATACCTTCACCAAATAGCAAGGGGGAAGTGAGCTCTTAGTAGTAGTACTCACCTCAGTGCAGTTTCTTAGTATCAAGCTCTTGCGTAGTAACTCGATTATTTTGGTCTTGATGTGACCAGTTGCTTTTGTTTGCATTCAATGGCATTGGATGGAGGCGCAAGAGCCCTTTGGGAAAAACCTTGCCCGAAATCCTCCATGTCAAGGGCAAGCTATCTCTACCTGGCAACCACGTAGGTCGACGTACTTTGCTATTGCAACACAAATGGGGAAAGCTTCAATCAATACTTGTTTGACACTGGCAAGTATCCGCCCCCCTCCAAACCATACATATAACCAGGGGTGGGAACTTCCCAACATCCAGCATTTCCGCTCTTTTGAAAGTTACCAGTGACGTCAATAGTGATGAAACGCTACTGGGTGGTGTGATTATCACAGCATGGCTAGTATGCTGAGCCATGGCTAAGTCTAAATGGCAAAAATATGTTAGTGGTGGTGAGTTTGAAATGACATTTCATGCCGCACACTGCACAACAAACCTTGGAACAGACCAACTCCTGCATATGCTCCGTGCTCTTGAAGAAGGGAGGAACCCATCTGGTGCTCAGCAACAATACTATCGCAGCCATATTCAATTGTTGAAAAGTTGACGAGTCTTTTAATTGTTTCTGACCGATCCGACATGATATTGATGCTGCAGTTTCCTCTGGACGAGATAACCTGTGCTATACATTGTCTCTCTCCTTCAATTCTAGATCCATCATCAACTTGATCTGTGTGGCGGGAGTGGATTGCCACAGTCAACCCCCCTGATTTCACAAATTGAATGTGCTTTGTCATGTATATCTGAGAAGGCATAACCCTTTGGTGAAAGCGAAAGACCATGTGAAAGAGTGCCCCATAAGCAAAGGACATTCCAGCCGCAAATAGCTGATTTGCTACACTCAGTGCCCCTGCTGAGAGGGATTGGTTTGCCTCTGCTAAGGCAGCTGTCTGAAATTCGAGCACACCGAAGTCAAGAACTTTTTCTGGCTGCTGGTCAAATAGCACTTCGCGCCTTTCTTTAATTTGATCAAGTAGAGAATTGGTACCTGAGAGCGCATTATAGGGCGATGGCTCGATATCATTGCCCAAAGGCTTGTCACTGGCTCCAATAATTTCTTCGTAAGATTGAATCCATGGAGCTCTATGCAGCACTTTCTCGCAATCCCTTATGCTTCCATGCATGGGGCAGAAATGATGACTGTCGGAGCAATACTCCCATAGAAGTGTTCTATTAGTCACAACAGCGAAGGCAAATGCATTTAAAAAATGAGTCAGCCTGTTTCCAGCTTGATGGGGGCAGGAATAAATCCCTCGAACGTATTTTTGCGTTTTTGCTGGTAGAGTTTGTGCATAGTTTCCATGCTGGCGGGCGTAATCTGCTAGGAGATTAATTACTGATGCCTGTGCAGGGGAAAAGTGATATAGACTGTTGTTCACAAAAAGGTTTCCATGTTCCCACAAATCTAGCTTCTTAAGCTCATCTTGCGCGTGAATAAGCTTATTATTAAAAACATTTGTCCCTAACCTAATTGAAGTAAGTCCCGAGAGATTTGGTGAATAGACGAGAAGGAAGCTGGACATAGTTGCAAAGATAAGGAAACTCTTTTTGAGGTGTGGTGGTAACCTGATACCACATTTAAAATAGAGCTTACACTCGGCAAATGCTGCAGCAAATAGGCTTATGCAGAATGAGAGAGTCATGGATTTGAATATCCAAACTGCAAGAGCAGCGTCTAGAGAGTTGGTTTACAAACAAAAAGAAACTGGAAAGACAGTTTGTCGGTCTGGCAAATAAAGGCGGGAAACAAAGAAGTAACCAAATTGCGGAAAAATCTGATTTGCTGCGACCTGCGACTGCCGGCTGTGTTTTTCCTACTGCAGTAGTCTAGTTCACTTCTTTTTCAATGTTGAGAACCAAGCTATAGAAGATAATGGAGCAATTTTTGCCTTTCAACTTACTTCTATCAATATTTATCTGCAATATTTATCTGAATTAATGTAAACAGGTTGAATCAGTGCTTGATGGTTGATGGTATGTGGCATGTTCGGCGTGTGTCTGATCATCACAGCTTGTAAACATATGGCGAGAACGCCATCAAAATAGCCCAGGAGGGTCAGCCAAATTCACTCGGGACTGAGTAGAGTTGAGTCATGCAAACAAAAACGAAAACAATAATGTTGTGTTTCATGTGAAATAGAATGCGTCCGAATTATTTGTTGATACCTTACTACTGTATAGTTTTTTGACAAGCCAGCCATATTATTAGCCGATTTTTAACCCGCCATTCAATATTGTTTGATTGATCCGTGTAGCAAGGCAACAACAGTCTAGTAGTAGATAGCTAATGACATAGTGGCAGACATACCAAGCAAATATTGGGCGCACCAAAAGATCTTGCCCGTAGAAACCCATTCTATTCCTTCCTTTGGTACGGCTCGCAATGTGGCAATGGCCCCTGTGGTATCAGCCCAAACAGTGCAATTTGAAACCTACTAAAGAACTTTCAGATCTATGATAGCATGCACCGCTTCGTTTCAACCAACGGAAAAACAAGTTATGTAAAGTTCAATATTCCAATATCCAATCTTTAGTATTTACCATGATAAGCTTTTGAGAAAGTTAATGCGTCATGCAAAACAGAATGTTAACAGACCACTCCATAATACTACTGGTAAGCCTTCAATAAAATACTCCTCCAAGTACATGGCCACCATACCTTTCCGTCAAGTTGCCAATGAGATTAGAGTATCCTCCAGTAGAAACGATCACTTTTTTTGCATTACTCAAGAAGAAAAAATCTTGATCAGCATCTCCGTTATCCAAGTACATTTCAACTTGCTTTCCTGCCTTGGCTAGGCCCCTAGACAAGCAATTAGCATATACTCTACTTTTTTGGTAGAGTAAGGGTTTGTGGGAGCCTCCGATAATAACAACTTTGGATGCGTTTGCGCTATTTATAAGATCCAAATATTCATCAAAGCCGCGTACTGTCTTGAGAGGTCGTTTATGTTGATTTTTCTTTTTGCTGTTTGGATGGTTGCCAACTCCACCACTAATCAAAAAACTCTCAGCACTCGTGGAGGAGTATTCAATGACATCTCCTAACCTCAGGTGGATCACAACTGCCTCGGGATCTGGTTTGTGAAATCCTTTTCGGCCACTGAAATCCGCAAAAATTTCGTCAATTGCTGAGTAGTTATTTGTTTCCGGACAAGACAAACGCTGATAAGATGCTGCCATAGTTCCGCTGTAAATTTTTTCTGTTTCGTCTGTGCATTTTAAGCTTTGATTCCCACCACATCCACATTTGACGCATCGACGGATACAATCTCCTAATGCATACAATCGTATTCCAGGTCGAAACGGCTTGACAATTTCAGTGTCGTTGGCGAGAGATCTTACACAATTTCGCAACCATACGTGCCTGGGTCGTGTGTGCTGCGGTAAGTTGGCATAGTCTTGGAGGGTCCAGGAAGGCTCAAACACGTCGGGGTTGATGTCTACTTCCCTGTTTCTCTCTCTGCTTGTGGTTGATTCCTTCGTACTTGCAAAAGTGTCCTCCTTCGCAGCAAGTCTGCCATTATGCTCTTGAAGATGCTCTTCGATTTTCTCTATCCTCTCGCGGAGATTTTGTAGTTCACTATCAGTAACTACACCGAGGTTGGAGGTGGCTTCTTCTATTTCTTGTGGCAGGAGAAGAGGCAATTGCTTTAATTGCGAGAAACCCCTCGAGAAAGAAAATGCTGTCAAAGAAACGACAAACAAGAATGTCAGACTCTTGGAAATTATCTTTCCCATCCAAGGCTGAAGCTGTAGGTACACGATGAGTATTTCGCCGGAAAGAAGCTTTCAGGCCAACGAAACTAGTGTAAAGGGTGGCTGGCTCTTAGAGGTCTTTCGTCTTATTTCGGTTTTAGTTAAACTTGATCAGACGAAAAGCTTTGAAGACAGTATGACACATAATAAGCAGGGTTATTACTTACGTAAGACCCCTGCATACCTGGTGGCTAAAAAAAGGGTGTTTGTGTCATTTCATGTGCTTTTAGTATCACTATTTTAGGAGACTAACTGTTCCAAATTAAGCCCAGGTGGACTACGGCAGTTTACCTTGTCTCATATTAGGGACTATGATAGGACTCAGGAGTTAGGTCTTACTCTATTAGGTCGTGTGCCTATGCCTGCTTCCTATACACACAGGACCACTAGTTTTACTCCTACTATTACCATAATATTCAATATTTACTCTAATACTCATGTAGTCTCCACACTAGCTTTTTACGGTTCAATAAGAAAGAGCATTATTTTTGAGATAATTATTTTTAGTAAAGCACTCTTTGGCATTTTTTGTGGGTTTTGCAGACTAATGTTTGCAAAAAGCTATTCCTAGCTAGAGTAATTTGTTCTTCTTAGTGTTCAAACAAGCTTTTGGAATCTCCCAAAAACAAGGTGCCTCCTCAGCTTTCCTGTATGATTTGTAGAAAGTGCATTGGAAGGCAGAGCAATCCACATGTCTTGCATTGGCATCAACTCTGCCACCCTTGTTTGGGGTGCCAATGGTTGCCCTCAGGTAGCCCTGGCCCCCTGCAGGTCGTGCCATAGTTGAGGACTTCTTGTGATCCCTGTAAATTAGACATTCCAGTTTTTTCACATTTGTTCTTGCATTGGCGGGAATGGAAAGGTAGCTACCATAGAAACACTGACGAATTACAACAACAATATCCAGTAAGATCACTTTTACTGCAAAAGCAAAACCAAAAAGCAACTTCTTGACGAAAAGTGGAGCTTTGCTTGCAATCATGGCAAGCCTAAACGCCTGTACTCCCCTATTTGGCTGTGGTTTACAGCAGTAAAAAAACTGGAATGACTAATTTATGGGGATCACAACTATGGCACCTGCAGGTTACCAAGGTTACCCAAGGGCAACCATTGGCACCCCAACAAAGGGTGGTGACAGAGTTGATCACAAGAACTGGTGCACCGGATCACACTCGTCTCCAAGGAGGAGGATAGGATCTGCTATTTAAATTGGGTGGCACGCACATGGGGTTTGAGTTACAATTGGTTGGTATTGGAAGTTGGAGGATTGGGTTTGATGTTAATAATTTCCTGGGGGCTCTATGCCCCACCACCGATAGTCAATCTGCAGTTAGGGCTGCCTTTTTTGTAACTCCATTTCTTTAAGATAGACTCATAAGTATTGATCCAACATCTCATCAGGTTGCTTTTGAGCTGTAATACTGTTTCTATGGACTGGCTGGTCTAGGATTTATATTGGAGAACTCTCCTGGGAGGACTTTGTCCTTCATGTCATATACGTGTTGTATTTGCTTCCCGGAGGACTACCTGTCTATGGCTGTGGTGCAATACACCACTTTTACCACCGGTTAAAAGCCGTACAGTGAACAACTGTGCGTCACTAAGCGGTCGGCATTTTGTTAACAAACCACAGACATTGCTCTAGTGTTTTAATTTTTCTCTACTAATAAGTAAGAAAATATTCGACAATGACAAACAGTCAATCGAACCTCAATACGGAACAGCATATTGCTGATATCCTCCCTCTCGTTGAACTGCCGGAACGTAAAGTCCCGAGCAGTGAACGAACTACGTTCAAACTGAACACCAACCCTGCGGATGCTGCATCGCCGAAGATGGACTTCAATGTGAATCATCTTACGGGAACGGAAACCACTCGAGAAGTGATTACGTTCATAGCCCGTGTTCGAGAACTCAAAGTAGGTCTCGGCATTACGGATGACCAGCGCATGGCTCAATTCCATACCACTGTCTTAACCTTGTTGCACGGCAGTCGTGCCAAGGAGGCATCATATGAGGTTGCTGCCAAAGAAGCAGCAACAGATCGCCGTGACGAACTGGCGGAACAACAAACGGAAACCTGGTACTCTACATGTGCTGTGCCTACAGCAGCCGCGCATGAGACCAAGAAGAAAACCTACTTCGATGCACTCCTCCCTGAGTTCATCCAAGAGGACTTCGAAGAGGGACTGACCGCCATCTGCGATCAGTTGCTACCGTTCCAAGCCTTGATCAAAGTCAAGCGTTACCTACGTCATCACTGCCATAAACCGGCCAGCATGACGATCCGGCAATACGTATCTCGCATCCGCAAGATTAACGAACATGAGCTACCCCTACTGGTACCCATGTCGCCGGACAACCAATTTCCTTTTGATGAAGTTAAGGAACTCCTGTTCTACAGGATCCCTAATCGCTATCACAAGAAGCTCCAAGAGATGGACGTCGATATGACGAACTGTCCCGACTATGCAACCTTCATCCAGCGCGTCGAGCGCGTGGAAGAAGCCAAACGTATGGATTCGAATTTGAATACATCTACGTTGGCCTCTGTTCCTAAGAAGAACAAGAGTAGCAAGTCGTCCAATGGAAAAGGCAAGTCCTATATCCGCAACGTAGATTCTCCGTCCGGTAACGGTACGAAGAATTGTATCTACCATGGTATGAATAATACCCATTCGACTGACGAATGTAAGGTGATGCAGGCAATGGCCAAAGATAAGAAGTTTTCTTCTGGCAATACCAACAAGTCTTCTTCTTACGCTGATAAGAAAAAGAACAATGGTAAAACGTACGACAAGTCAGTTACTAAAAAGGAAATCAATGCCTTGGTAGCCAAGACGGTACATAAGGAGCTCATGGCCGTCTCTGCTGCACGCAAGAGAGCTGCCCATGAAGCTAATAATGGGGAGATCGCCTCTGACGATCCTCTCGCTGCTGAACTAGCTCTCAATGAAGAGTTAGCAGGCTACAACTTCTCTCTCCTTAAGGAAGAGGACGGAATGAAAGTGGACCCTACCACTTTGGAGGAGGACAATGATGAATGACTCATTGGCCCCGACGAGATACTCAACAAGCTTAATGATAAGTTTCTAAACGATACTAGTACCAAATTAAAATCTTCGTGCTATGGTACTTTAGAACTTAATGCCTTTATGCAATCATTAGACTCTTGTATCGATGAAGCACTTGAATCGCATGAAGATGCATTCTCGCTACATCGTCTCGTCCAAGGCCAACCTCCCCAACGTAAAGTACGTCGTGTCGAAGACCGTCATCCTTACACATTCATTACAATGCACCCCAACACTGCAACACTGTTGATGGTGAATCCATTGTACTAAGAGCACTACTAGATAGTGGTGCCTCGTCTACAATCGTTGCCAAGAATATCTTGCAAGGATTTAAATTTGATCATGCACCTCAGTCGCAAGTCTGGGCTACTCCTGCTGGAGACATGACAACCAATCAAATGTTAAAAACAACTTTTACATTTGACGAACTCCAACCCAACAAAACTGTTGGATGATGGAACTTTCATGTTGTTTTCACAAGAACGTATTACATGGGGAGGTTTCGATTTGCCTTTTAAAGAATATCGAATCAAAAATCTCGAGGAGAACTTTCTCATTCCTGATCCAGAAGTTGTTGCTTCTTCGGAAGACCGTATGGGTATTCAAACACCTACATATACGGCCACGCAGTTAAATGACTACGTGTGTGAACTCAAGTATCTTTCGTCGAACAAACAAGCCATGCTTCTCTGCCTTCTAAAACACCATGAAGAAATGTTTGATGGTAAACTTGGTACCTGGAAAGGTACTCCGTATCACATTGAACTTCAAGAGGATGCTAAACCGTATCACGCTCGCGCGTTTCTGGTTCCAC
>Ga0100402_1002277_pt1 | contig 21605 bp, 18 predicted proteins | sample CryGeyme20150102_FD_80419 | JGI IMG/M metagenome (GOLD analysis project Ga0100402, IMG submission 80419) | Groundwater microbial communities from Crystal Geyser aquifers in Utah, USA - Crystal Geyser metaG 2015-0102 | ecosystem: Environmental > Aquatic > Deep subsurface > Groundwater | place...
ACCTCAATAACCTCAATAACCTCAAGCCCTCAATACTCCCAACAGCAAGAGTATTTAACTGGAAATGACGATATAAAATGACATTGACTCTTTACTGAAGAGTGAGGAAAAGGCATAAGTCAAGGTGGAAGTCAAGCCCAATGCTTTAACCTACAACATCAGCTAAAATTATCAGTTTCTGACCTTCCCAATTAAGTACAACGTCACCAACAAGCAACTCTACAACCTTTTCAGCAATTTTGGCAACGTTTCCTACATCAAGCAAACGAATCAACATGCCTACATCAAATTCAGAAGCTATGAATTTGCCTCAATCGCCAAAAAATATTTGAGTGGGTATATGTTGCTTGGCAATATATTGGATCTGAACTTCATTATGGACACCAACAATGCTCTACCATCTGAAGAATAATTCTCCAACATCACCTATTTTGACTCTTCTTTTGATAGGTACTTTCCTAGTAATGCCAGGTTCAATAACGGCAAATCGATCTCCATCAACTCACCGAGCAACACCATTCATATTTCTTCCATCAGGAGGTAGGTGTGTCGAGAGGGGGTTCTAAGAGAACTTTTTGAAGAATTCGGTTGTATAGTTGGAGTTGAGCTGCTGAGCACCGGTTCTGAAAAAAACATGGCGCTAATTCAATTCATGAACATCGAGGACAGTTTTTATGCCTTATCATAAATGCACGGAAGTACACTGGCAGGCCGCAAATTACAAATTTCATTCACCAAGTCCAGAATCTGTTGATCTCTTTATCTCTTGAACAAGTAATACGAAAAATCATTTAAAACTTTTACGCTCAGCTGTGTTATAAAACATTGGAGAATCCGCCTGGCCACCCGGACTCTGCTATTTGCTTAGACTTCTCCTGTGGGATATCTTGCTATATATTTCAGGTTGATATCTTTTCAACTATTGAGATTATTCCTTGACCAAATCGTTTTGCCATGTAGCTCTCTTAATTTTCTGTAATTAGTTTTTGCTGATTTATTTTGAGCTTCTGAGGCTGGATCTAGGATATTGATAGTTATTGTTGGGTATACTTTCATTTACTGCGCTTTGGCTGGTCATACTTCTACTTTTGTCTTTGAGCTGTTTGATTTGTTTGGATATCTCGATACATTGTCTTCTTATTAGTGGACCTTTGTTGGCACTGTGATCTTCTTCCAAGAGTTTCTATAATTTCTTTGACAGTCTCTCAATTTCATACTCAACTTAATTCTTACTTTCTTACTGTTCATATGGTCGATCGATGGAGGTGTTTTCAACATTGCTTCTGGGCAATATTTTTTCGAACTCAATCTGGAAGTGAGAGCTGATTGAATCCAACGTTCTCATTATGATATTTTTAATTTCTTGTAAATTACTGGACTGCAATCCTTGAGCTAGATAATACAGTTGATTTTCAATAAAGCTGCTACTATTGAATAGTTCTTCTTTGATGGCTCGTATCTAATTTTCATTTTTATTCATCTATGCTGCTATTTTCTTCCTTTCCTATTTGTACCTATGTTCATGTTTCATTTTTTTGCGGATCTAAGAGGTCAAGAAAGCATTCTGTTGCTTCAGGTTAAAATTTTCAGTGAAGAGAATTTTTTACATGTTTTCGTAGTGACTTTGGATGCTTTTCTCTTATGTTTACAGTATTTTGCGGCTTGTGTTGCAGACTAGTTTAAAATTAGACTCGCATTAGCTGGATTGAGGAGGACTGTTGAATTCGCTCACTTTTGCTTTCGGCCGAACTCTAGAACTATAATTGGAAGTCTGATTGTCTGCAACTCCAAAAGATTGCAGCAATATATGATCCTTATTTTTCTTTACGGCTTCTGTTGGTCCTTTCATTTAATAACTATCATTATAAATTTCTGTCTTAATCACATCTATTCACATAGAAATCCCTACAAACAAGTTCAAATATGATCTGTTATTAAAAATGATCACCTCTTGAATATGTTCAGATCTTTGTAGAATGTTCTTCGAAGTTAGAGTTGATCGATTCTTGTCTTACGCTGCATTCTCTCCTCTATGCTGTATTATCGCTCTGTTTTCTGGTTCTTTATATGATAGGTTTTGAGGCCTTAGGGGCTGTAGGCTTATGGGTTGTGTCTGATCATATTGTTGTGAACTCTTTCGGCTCTTCTGTGTGGCTCTGTTGGCTTGAAGTCAGTTGTTCGAATTTTGCTTTACCGAAGGCACCAGTGTTTGATTTAGGGCACTTTATGAAGAGAAGATTTAAATGGTTTTTCGAAACTGTTAGCTTCAATGAAATATGACCTGCCAGTTTTAGGGGTCTGATCAGGCAATTCGAAGTCTACATGACAAGCGAGTTACTGGATTTGATAAGGTCTTTTCTAGGTTGAAATCGGATGCTTCGACCGAATCGATTACTTTTTTGCCCACTCCACTACTAAGCAAAATCACTATAATTTTTCAGAGGTGTGGTGTAGCTGAGATTAGGTTCGAGTGTGGAGTAATTCATGAAAATAAAATTAAATGTTCTAATGAGCCAACTTGAATAATATCTGGAGATAATCATATTTTATCTTCAAGGTGAGGCTTCTTTAATTTAGTCAAAAGTTGAAGCTTTTATAAAAATTTACTAATAATCGGATGTTTCTTACTAAGAAAAATGCACATCTTGTGAACAAAGGAAAAGCTGCACCAAAAAAGAGACCGTTGGGAGGTAAAATGTATCTGATTTAGGTTGGGAAGACGATTAAGATAAGCCAGCTACCAAACAAGCAAATAACAATCCAATCTACATTCCAAAACAACAAACAAATCTCCTCGAAGATACTGATGAACCCACAATCACAAATCAACCTCATCAACAATAGCAATCAATCCGTAAGGTCTCTCATGAACAAAATCTTGTTTATTATGACTGGGATACCCTCAATGAACGTACAGACATGTACAATTATTTCTATTAAGTGACTGCTAGAAGTACCTCATCGAGAAAATCGTGCAACCGGGAGGGATCAGAATTAAGCCCAGCGATAGCATGCTTTTGGATATGTTGAAAGAGGTCAAAGGAATGGAAATATCAAATATTGGTTCACTACTTTTGAGCAAACTAGAAGTCAACTATCCTTTTCAGGTAAAAGCTAAGGCTTTGTATACCATCGAGTATCTTGCTAAAAAAGATAAGGAATATTAATTTTACTTCAGAGAGCATGCTGAAAAAATCAAAGAATTTCCCGAACCTGAAGATAATGTTGAGAGTTATAAGAAAATTCAAAAGAGTGTGTTGAATCAGATAGGCACAAAAGTGGAGATTTAGGCATCGCTTGAACAAGCAAAGCCTGAATTTGTAGATCCAGGGTATTATCAAGAGCCTCCTAAGTCATAAATGAGCTCGTTTTTGGATAAAAATGTTAATAAAGTCAAAAAAACAACAACGAAGAAACCCATCATTGGTCCAGGCCAGGCAAAGAACAAGACGATGGAAAAGAAGAAGTCCATCACTTCTACTGAACAAGAGGCAGACCTCGTTGTTGCTACTGAACCCGTCCAAAACACCTCAAACTAAACCGGTCTCTAAGGCCTTCTCGATTTAAAGCCCTCAACTGAAAAAGTTCCTGAAGCTAATAATGATCTTCTGGTATGATATTTTAAGTAAAGTAATAGTAAGTTGTGCCCTGACTGTTAATATTGACCACTGATGTATGAGCATCGATAAATTATCATTCCGAATAAATGTTAAGCGGCTTGCTTCCAAAGTCTCTCAACTTCTGAAGCATGCTACCACCATGGTTAGGCTCACAATTTTCATCCATGTTGCAACATTCCACGCACTCGCATAACGAAGTGCATTTTCTACCGGCATTATGACATTCACAGTATTTTTTGAGGCATTTACTTTTCCTGCAGTGACATCCTTTTCCAGTAAATGACTACTTCACTAGCTTTTTGGTAATCTTTTTATGGATTTCTTTCTATTCGAGATTTTGACATCCTTCGCATGAGCAGAAAGATGGATCACAAGTACGACCCATTCTGAGACAATCACAATAACCTTTCTAGCATTTTGAGTGACGGCAGTTGCAGCCTTTGCGGTTAGTGTCAACAAATTGAAGAGGAAGGCGCTCTTCAGTGAAAGATTCTTCTACTTTCATTTCTTTAACGGTATGAGGGAATTCCTCCTGGGCAGAATCCTCTGAAGAAAAAGGAGGAGAAGACTGATACTCGGATTACTCTTCCTATATTTAGTGAGAAGAGGGAGAGGGACTGTCGAGGAAGGGACTGGGGCCGACAAGAGATGTGAAAAGTTAAGGTTGTTCGGCCGACGACAGATCAGACTCTACGATGGCTAGTTCATCTTCCATGGGACTCATTTGTTGCCATTTTTTGATGGGAGTCTGCATATTGTTACTTCTGCTTCGTTTCATTTTGACTTATCTAACTGTATAATAAAGTTATTAAAGTTATTGTGTCAATTGATAATCGGCGCTAACAATAAACTATTGACACCTCCGAAAAGGTCAAAAATGAAAGAAGGGATAGGGAGAAATGGGATTAGCTGTTGTGCAAATCAGACTGCAGGGATTTCTTATGAGAGGAGGCGTTTGTAGGGGTAAATGCTGCTTCTGTGGCCATCGGACCAGACCATGGCAACTGCGTAGTTTCCTTTTTCTTCAATTTTTGTGGGGTATACATGAGGATCAATTTCTTCCTTTTTGACAAGCATAGCACCACTGAGTTAATCAATGCAACCAGCACATTTACATGAAATCCTCAAGGTGTAAGGATCAATTTTCTTTTTCTTGCCATTCTCCTCAACTGTAACCTTCTTATCAGCTGTGTTATAGAACACGAAAGTTCTGCTTTGACTTGCTTTGCTCAAGAAAGTTTCGATACCTTTGCATAGAGCAGTGTAAATTTTAGAGATGGAATGTTCGGAAGGAACAACAAGAGCTATGGGAGTACCATTGTCGGAGTATTTTGAAATTTAACCTCGAAGGGGTATCTGTGCTGTATTCTACATTATCAAGGATGTACCTCAATACCGAATTGCTCGACAAGCATTTGTGTATATCCTCGACCAAATATCCTATCTTTATTACCGCATTTGCCGCACTAGTAATAAGACATATTTTCAACGATGCCTAAGATAGGTACTCTCAAATCCTGAAACATCTAAATTCCCTTGATAACATCAATGAAGGATAATCGCTGAGGAGTAGTAACAATAACAGCACCATCGAATTTGAGTTATTGACAAAGACTCAACTGAATATCCCCAGTACCTGGAGGCATGTCAACCACCAGATAGTCGAGCTAGCCCCAGTGTGTTTGATAGAGAAGTTGAGAGATAATTGAGGAGACTATAGGTCCGCGCATGACGGCTGATTTTTGACCGACGAAGCCAAAAGACATGCATTTCATACCCTCGTAGTCGATTGGCTCTATTTATTTTTCGTTTTCTTCATAAGGTCGCAGAGTATCACTTTATCTGTTGATGAGAGTTGGCAATGAAGGGCCATAAATATCGGAGTCGAAGACACCAACTTTAGCACCTTGTTTATGAAATGTTGCTGCCACGTTGATAGCTATTGTGCTTTTACCAACGCCTCCTTTGCAGCTGGAAACTGCTATGATCTTTTTGATGCCTTCTAGATTTCCTTTTCGGTTGAATTTACTCTCCTTAGGTTTGGGGGCTAGAGTGATATCAATGTCAGAAAAACCAACTTGTTAAAGCTCAGCCTTAAGGAGAGCTTTGATTCTTCTGTAATCTTTGTTCAGATTGAGGCTAATGCTAACTTTTTTTGAAGCCTAATCCACTTTCTGATCAACTATCATACCTGAATCGAACAAACTAGAGGTATTGCCATCATTATCGACGGTGATCTTCTTGAGAATGTTGTCTAATCTTTAGCTGTTGGCGAAGAAATATCGAGGTGTGAAGAGCAGAGGTCTGCTGAGTAGTGTGATAGATTTGGTAAACATTTTTAAAGATAATCAAAGTAAATTCAGGAAAGATGTTTTTGCCAATTACCAGGTCTTCTCTTTGCGGATCAACTTTATAATCGCGTATTAGCCGTGTGCTAAAGCTCCAGGGTTCACAATCGGTTTGCCATTGAAACTAGAAATAAACAAATGAGTACACATCGTATTTGGCTCCTCCATGCACATGCCCGTGAAGATGAATGATGAGCTTCTCATCTGACTAGACTTTGTCTAAAGCTTTGCTGCCTGCAAAGATGGGGACTTATTTTCCATGTCGGTCGAGAGTAGTACTGGAAAGGGCTGGTCCAGTATGTGTCAGGAATATTTTAGATGTACTGAGAGTATCAGGTTTGAAGACAGCATCAACATCCTTTTCATACTCCTGTTAATTTTGATATGGATATCCCTCCCACACTTTTTTCTTGAATTCCACATCGTTATAGGCTGGTGTTGATCCTCCTAGTCCTACAACGCTAAGTCCCATCTCCAGTACAAACTCTTTTTTATGGATATTGATGATATCTGGAGAGACATGACTAGTGCAGTCAATAAAGGATTGAGGATCGTGGTTACCAGGAATGTAGATAATTTTGCACTGGAACAGATCATGCAAAAACAGCAAAATTTCATTGCAAGTCTCTTGTTATTTCTCTTCAGAGTGAGTTTTATTGTTATGGTCACAGTTAACAATGTCGCCACCCACGAAACAGTAGTCGAAGTGAAGAGAATTGGCCTTGATGTGCTCTGATAATTTCTCTAATTTTTAGCGGTTGCTGTGAATGTCGGTCAGGAAAATAATGTCGACTTTTTGAACCTGAATGTTCAGTTTTAAATTTCCTTCCTTCATAAGATATTTTAACAAATTATATACTATAGCTTACCTAATAGAAAGTATAAATTAAAGTTAATATATCATCTATCATAAGGCTGAAGCTCCTCTTTACATTATTGCCACGATCCTAGGGAATTATTTCTTCTTGATTGCCTCTCTACAACCAGAAATAGTCAGCTATTTTGCTTTGCCGAATCTGACGTTGGCAGTCTGGTTAATCAATTGACCTAGGTCTTTCAGAGATTAGGACAGTTGCTTGGTATTTTGATTTTTCTTCTATATTTAAGTCATCAGATTTCTATTGAAGCCCATGATATCTGTATATGTCTTCCTGAATTATCGCATTGAGCTCACCAGCCGAGCACTTTATCCTTTGACCAACATAAATTTTATGTTATCTATCGCCTATGCCATTTCTGACGAGATCGATACTTTAGCCTGGCTGAGTTTCTAGATAATATTGAGAGTATCCATAAGTCTCTTCTTTTCTTTGGGAAACCATAGCTCTGAATCTAGTTATTGGACTCCGATGTATTCCACTAGATCTTGGAAAACGTTGCCTAATGTTTTAAGGCATTAGCAGTGAATCTCGATGAGGCTTTATTTGGTCTTGAAAATCAACTCCATTGCTACCTTATCATAGGCGTTGTAGTATCTGAGTTTCAGAGAGGTGGCTGATTAGTATTTGCTCTTTTCTTCGGCTGTCCAATTGATAAAAAAACATTGGGTGATCCACTTAATGTATCTGGCTACCCTTTCCACACATTTGAAGCGAATGCCGCCTTCAATAGTGTATTATTCTGTTGTTTGACCGAATTTCCAAAATTTCGGTAGAGTAATTTTGAACCCTTTACCCTCATAAACCTTTGAGGCATAGCTCGAATGGACAAGCGCATAACAGTTGATTTATCCATAGATCATATTCTAAGCTTTAAAAACGTACTTCACTTGATTTTGTCGGTCAAAACTTTCAGGGAGAACTGGCTCCTCAAAACTTAAACCACTCACATAACCATTTGTGCATTGAATTGTCAGAACCAAACCTTATTTTTAATGGTTGAGCAAGGTTTGGAAATTGAAATCTGACCTGAGAATTTGTTCATTGTCTGTTTCTTCCTTCTGACTTTCTGCAGTTTTGATTTTTTCTTGAAGTTAGTTGATTTCGAACTCAAGCTGTAATTTTTGTTTCTCTAATATTTAGAAATTTTGGTTTTGTAATCTGATGTCTTCAGCTACCGGATTTGGTATCGCTTTTTTGGCTTATTAATGCACATTTAATCCTGTAATTTTACCACTTTTGGACAGGCAGATCAATTGATTGTTGTTCTACCTCCTAAAATCATACACGATGATGCTGACAATTTACTAGTGCAACTTGATTTTATGGATGGTTTAGCCCTTGCCTTTCCAATCTTTGATCTCCACCAGACCATCTTTTCTGCCGATTATGGCCAGCTCATTGTTTTCAGTGAAGTAGGCAAGTACTTTAAAAACTGCGTGATGTGATTTGGCTTTCCATTTTGATTTTTTACCCTCGTAGTATGCTACAGTTCCTTCTTGAGTGCCCACCAATACTCCATCTCCAATCCAGCACAAACTAGAAGGTGTCCCCACAATTTTACCATAATCGAGACCAATATTGACTCCACGGTATCGTATTAAATTCAAATCATTGAGCCCCACAACAACTTATCTCACCCCTTTGATGGTGGTTGTTGTGATGCATTCAATCAGAGCCGAACAATGATTGACATACTGCTATTATCCATTTTGATCATAGCAGAACAAATCACAGCCACAGACGACATAGATGAAACTATCTTCCACAAACAGATTCAGAGCGTTCTCGAATTAAAGGTTGAATAATTAGTTGTTATTGAGCAAATCGAAACAACTCAATTGATATCGACTGAGCAACAAAACTTGATTATTGTTGAGTGATCCCATGGCAAGTATATCTTTGCGAATGGGTAGAGCTGTTGTTTAGGTCTGCGAATGTGCCATCAGTTGATTGGAGTTGGTCTGATAAATGATTGTGGGGTTTGGCAGATCGAGAATGGTGGCTATTTTGGGTTATTGAGTCAATTTGTTTGACCAGCTATTTTCTAACATGATACAAATTATGACAATGAGGACATTTAAGTTACCTATATAAAATTTATATGGAATTGCATTCAGTTCAAATCACCGTCCATATCTAGCAAGTCAAGCTTAATGTACGGTTTCCTGGTCAACTATCCTTCCAGTTCAAAAATAGTAAATCATGTTGTGATGTAGGTCAGCTCTATCATGATATGAGCAAAAGGTTTCCAATAGCCAATGGGGTCTGTCAGGTCAATGATAAGGCCACTTTCGAACTGGAGTGCCCCTATACAGTGGCAACAGAAAAATACAATGAAACAAGTGTATGATCATATCTAATGTAGGTGGATCTCACAGTATCGATCAATACGGCCAGCGGAAAGATAGTAGCTGGAGTTGTATCATTCGATCCTTTCTAATGTAAAGTTGTTTCCCTTCCTTTGAAGCGGTGCTCGGATAAGGCTGCAATCATATCGATGACAGTATCTTTTGAGAAGTTGAATAAGGTCAAAGATATTTAGTAATAAAAAATTCGAGCCTTGAAATAATCCTATTCCCCACAGCGATCTTCGAGAGTAGAGTTTGTCATACCACGATAGCGTGGTTCAAGCAAAAGCAATAGCAAATCGTCCAGTAGCCATATCAAAAAGGTCACCTCTAAAGGAAAAGCTTTAAATTTTAGCAGCAGAATTAAGGAAATCGAGGATAGCAGCGATAGAAGATTAAAGATTGTGGCTCAGGAGAAAGATTAGATGGAGTAGCAATTGGATAGAGCTCGCTAAAAATGGAGATTAGCAGAGCGAAGATAAAAATAATTGCAAAGCACCATAAGAGAGCTGAAAGATTCAAACTAAAAGAAAAGAATCAAAATTGTTGAGCTATAGAACAAGCAAATATAAAATGAGAAGGAAGTAGATGAATTCGAAAGAAAAAACAAAGCTCTTTATCTCAGTTCAAAGGATTACAAATAAAAGATCTCTTAACTTTAGTCGAAGATATTGTCACTGTAGAAGAAAAATGAAGTTAGAGAACAAACAGCAAACGAGAGGTAGAAAAGATCGACGGATAAGATACATCAGCTTGAAGAGTAAAATAAAAAAATATTGAAAGATTACAATGCCCTTCTTGAAAAAATGGAAAACCAAGAGATCAATAGTCAAAATGCTTTCAGGATAAAATAGAAAGCTCACATTGAGGTAAAAATGAAGCTCAAAGAAGATCTAGATAAAGCTAACATTTAACTTTAGAAATTCAAACAATTACTTCAGGATGTCCAGTCAAGATCATCTTCTCTCAGCTAACATTAAATTAAACTCACTGAAAAAATATCCAAACTTGAAGTTGAGCTTGATAAGTCTCTTTCAGTTATCGAGGCTCAAAATATAGCCCTATAGAGGAATACCTTTGCTCGATAACAACTCTAAAATGATCTCAAACTTATGAAATAGTTATAACAATAAAAAATGGCTCTGAAGAAAAAATACAACGAGCAAGTAACTTAAACTCAAAAGATGAAAGATAAGTTGGATAAAATGACCCTCTAAAATCAGGAACTAACAGCTAATTTGTCTACAAATTCGAGTCAAATAGAAGAAGCCCGTAAGGAGAAGAAAATTTTCCTCAGTAAGGCCAGTGACTTGTAAAAGACTAACATTTCTCATTAGAAATAAATAGCAAGGTTACAGGCTGAAAACAACAGTTTGGCATCAAAGAACACCTATCTCAATGAAAGGTTAAATGACATTAAGACAAAAATGTAACAAAAAGATGTTGAATACCAATAGCACTAGATGAACTTTACCAGTAAAATCAGCTCAGTTATACAGGCCAAAAGCTATCTTGAACATGATATTGAGGATCTTAGATGGAACCTGGAAAAAGAAAAGGAAAATGCTGAAGAATATGAAAGAAAGCTCAAAGATAAAAATGATCAGTTAATGGCTAAGGAAGAAGAACTGATCAATCTTCAGAAAGATATCTCTCAATCCAGAATGAAAATTAATGAATACGAGGCTAATATAGAGGTATTTAAAGCTGACATCAATGATCTGAAGAAAAAAGATAATGAAAATGCTGAACTGTTGAAGTAGAAAGACAGAAAAATTTATGAGCAAAGCAAAAAAATAGCATAAATCTAACAATAAAATTTTCTTAACTTATCTAAGCTAAAAAAAGAAACAGTATAAAGTGATGAAACTATAGAATCGATGACCAACAGAATAAAATAACTAACGTAAGAGCTCGAGAAAAATAAAACATCCTTATTTGACCTTCAAAGACAAGATGATGAGCTATCTTCGAATCATTAAGAACTGTAAAGGAAATACCAAAGACAAGCATTGGCCCTTGAATAAGCATAGAAACAGAATAAGTAGTCAATGAGTTATAATATCGAACTGAAGAAGGAGTGTGATAAGTTAAAGAAACAGCTCGAATCTTATGAGTTCAATATGACAAATAATGAGCAAGAGAATAATAAAACTATTGCTTCGTTGAAATAGTAATTACAATAGAGCTTGAAAAATATCAAAAGTAAAGAGACTGATCTTGAGACATATCAAAAAGCCTTCAAACAGTTAATTTTGATTCTGGCGAGCGACCAATAAAATGATGAGGATATTGTGGCTGTACCTGATTAAAATTTAGCAAAAAATCAGCTGGAAGCTCTCATGGCTCGCAACAAAAACCTCAATAAACTTACTCAGAAAATTTTGGAGCTCGAAGTATAGATAAACTATCTTGAGAAGGAAAACTAAAACAAAGATAACAACTTCTATAGTAGAGAGGAATTACATGATAAGAAGATGAAATAATACAAAGAACAAATGGCAGAATTCGAAAAAGAAAGGCAGGAAGAAAGAATAGAAGCTGGTAAGAAGTACGAGAAGCTTGAGAAATAATTCAATGACTTGAGAACTGAAAAATAGAAGGCTGAAAGCAAAATACAGAGGTTAGAAGATGTTTTTGCTGAAGAACGGAATTCCCTCAAAGAATCTTAGAATGAGCATGAAAAATCTAGAGATAGAATCAGAGAGTTATAAGCAAAACTTTTTGAGCAAAGAGAAAAATCAATAAGCAGCAAAAGTTAAAGCGACACTTACGTGAGCAATCTCCAAACAAAATTCGAACAATAACTCGATACCTACAGAGAAAAGTTGAACTCTATTTAACAAGAAAAATAAGGAATTGAAAAGAATCTGGCAGAAAGAGAGAAAAATGTCACTTCTCTTAAATCTCAGGTTTCTGAGCTCTAACTTGAAAAGGAAAAGCTAAAAGAAGATCTATCAGTTGAAAAGAATAAGCATTAGAAGAAGAGTTAATAGTTAAAGAATACATAGCAAATTTTAAAAGAAGAGAAACGGAATTCAGCTGAACTTCTGGAAAATATTGTAAGCCTCGAATCAGAGTTATCTCATGAAAGACAAATAAATAAAACATTGTAAGAAAACCTCAAGACTATTCAGGCTGAGCAAGCAACATTAGAGATAGAAAAAGCTAAATTAACCAATCAGCTAAAGTCAGCCCAAGAGAACTCAACCCTATCAAATGACGAATACAGGACAAAGATTCAAACATTGGAAGAAAAGTTAGATGAAAAATCATCAAAAGTAAGAGATTATCACAAAAAGGTGACCTCAATGACAAACTAAATATAGATGAATAACTTTGAAATCAAACAGCTTCAATAAAAATTGAATGATACTACAAACATTAAGAATGATTTGGAGTAACAAAATGCAAAGAAAAGAGATACAATTGTAAAGCATGAATCTGTAATCGAAGACTTAAAAGCAGCAATTTTAAAGCTGGAAAAATAAAAAGCTGAACTAATTTTATAAAAAGGTGTCTTAGATGATGAAATTGACCAGATGAACATGAAAATGATTCAATATGAGTCCGAGTTGGGAACACTTAACCAAAAATTAGACGAAGCAAGTCACAAGCTTAAATAATAATCAAGCAAGTTCTAATCCAGTGATGAAGAAAAACTCAGTCTCAAAAATCAAAATTCTGAAATCAGATAAGCTCTTACATTAGCAAAGAGAGAGCTTCAAAAAGCTAATAACAAAGAAGCTGAAGTCAGGAGTCGACTAGCGACTGTGGAGGCTCAACTAAAATAAAAGGAATAGTTTTATTAAGACTATAAAAGTAAAAATTGGTAATAAAACCAGAAGACTCTTCAGAATCTCACAAAGAAATACGAAAAGCTGGAAGACAAGCTGAAGAAGACACAAGACAAGCATGAAGAGGAGATAAACAATCTTAATAGAGATTTGTAAGACTTAAACAAAGAAAAGGAATAACTTGAGATCATGATTGAAGAGAGAGATTAATTGATCGAAAGCCAAGAAGATGAGATAGTATCCAATCAAAATAGAATAATATCTTTGAATGCTGAGCTTAGAAACTGTCTTGAAGCTTGGTAGAAGGAAAAGACTGCTGCTTTGCCATCAAGAAGGCAAGCTCAAAAAATTGAAGAAGACCTTAATAAGTTTCAGTAGTATGCGAATGATCTCGAAAAGAAAACAAAGTAGACGCTAAGAGGCATAGGGTCCAAGGCAAAAGATGAAATTTTAGCAAAAATGGGTCAACAATTAGTGGATCTTTTGGACCTTCAGAATAGATCTAAATTAAGGGTTCTTAGCTTCGTGTCAAATTAAGAAAAAATAACAATCATGCGTGAATATGATTCCATGCGCGAAAAGTTATAATAACTGCTAAAATGTCAAAAGGGTATCTTTATCACCAATGATTCAACTTGATTCAACTTGAACATTTATCTTTTCGATAGTTCATTATAAATATTCAAGAGCTTATTATAATATCATGCAAAGTTTGACTGAACTAGCTCCAGAGTATTTAACAAATCTTGCCAAGTTAGATGAGTTATTGAGACATTACCAGATCGTTAGGCAAGCTGAAAAGTTTCAATAGATCAGAGATAAGGTCAAAAGTAAGATCAAGAAAATTATTGAGGCCCTCAGAACTCATAGTTGTTTTGCTGAAATCTAGGAAGATATTATGGAAAGAGTAGAAAAGGTATTCAACCCACCCAAGCCAAAACCTGCAGTTAAAAGCAACAAACCTCAAGCCAACAGCAGTTACAATAACAAATCAGATCCAATGAGAAAATCAGCATAAAGTATGAGCTCTTTCAGCAATAGTAATGCTGGAGGTTCTGTGAAATTGAACAATGATAAGAAATCTGCTTCTCCTGTTAAAAAAGGTGCTTCGATGCATACTTAGCAGTTTGAGAAAAAATCAGATTCATCATCAAATAATGAATGGAAAGGGGCAGAAAGCTTAAAAAGTGTCAAATTTGAAGCTCCTCAAGCTAAAATTAGCTCAAATGTTTCATAGGCCTCAGATAAATCACAAAATAGCTAATAAAAACCTGTCAAACCTGTGATCTCAGCTGTGAAATTTGTCGAAGCTCAACCTGTTGCAGAAACAAAACAAACTTCCAAAAATGAAAGCAGTAGCAAAGGAATGGTGTCTATTATTAGTGATGCAGAAGTCAAAACTCCTGGTAGTTTGTAAAGCGGGAGAAGTGGCAGTAGTGGCAACTCACAAAGTTAACCTCTTTCAATAAGCACCATCAATAAAGTTGAATAAGGATCGATACAATAAGCGAATATGAGCGTTCTGGAATCTTAATCTGTCGTCAGTAGTAGCTCAACTTCATTTGAAAAACCTCAAAGGAAACCTTCAGTGGATTATTCTGTCATTTCATCCTCAAAACAATCTGAAGAAGGAGGCGACGGAGATGAAGTCTCCGAAAATGAAGCCACCGAAGTTGTGATTCAATTTTTAGCAAAAAACAGGGACAACCTCAACAATGCTCTTGTTTTCAATGATGAGATATTCGACCTCATGGATGAAAATATCGACAACCAAGTGTACCTGTTCGGAGTAAACAAGCCAAGTTCAAAAAAAATAACATAACTCTATGCTTGCACAATAATGAAGTTTATGGATGAAGACACCAAAATAGATGATAAATTCTAGAAATAAATAAAAGACTTCAATAACAATATCAGAATACCACTTGGACTTATATTCAAAGGAGCAACACCTATGGTAATCAAACCTTATCATATCAGATTTTTACAAGTTGTCACCAGTCCTTTTCCTGTCATTCTCCTGGTCAAGAATGATGAATGTGTTGAAGGAACACTTTGCTCCTTCCACGAAAGTATTTTAGATTACATCAGAACAACACCTAAGAAACAGTTAGATCAGTGCTAAGAATAATTACACAAAAAAACATATGATTTGCGATATGGGAAATAAAACTACCCGAGTGGAAAGAACAAAGTGATCACCAAAATCTTGTACAGAAAAAAATCAAAAAATGAAAATGTGGCTCCGATGGCCATCTCGATTTCTGGAAATGATTGCATCAGATAGGAAAAACATCATTTTCATTATAAACTTCACGCGAAATTTTTACCCTCAATAAAGAACGATTTTACAATTTACTATGCCAACAGCAGCAACATTTTGTATGGACGAAGGCTATTCAAAGAAAAATAACTTGATCAACTTAAAAAAGAGCTCATGGAAACCCCGACTAAAGATCTGATGATGGTCAACTCTTCAGTCATGAAGTAGACCAGTATTATCCGCAAAGACTATTTGTAATTGCTATTCGAAACGAAGAGCAAACGAGAGGTATTCTTCTTTTTGGCTTTGAATAGCCTAACAAACAAAAAGATCATCGTCCTCACTTTGAAAAACGACATAGACGTTGAAACAATAAAAGAACAGAAGGACATGTAATTCAAACAATTCGAAAAAGATACTCCAATAACCAACTATATTTTGACTATCAACAAAACCAATATAAAATAATACGAGACACTTGAGCAAGTTGTGTAGATAAAAGCTAAATGATTGATGAAGGGATCTATATTGTATGATTTTTTCGATGATAGTATTCTATAATAACTTCCATGAATAGATAAATACTGTCGGCAAGTAGGTTGGTTTCCTTCTAAGATATTAGACGAAATTGGGTCAAACATGAGGACCGCTTGATCCATATCAAACCTACCATCGATAGTAGAAATCCATTTACTCACTCTCCTAGAGGAAAAAAATGCAATTATGCTAAAAGTCTCGAAATTTAGCTTGAAAATAAAGCTCTTCTTAAAAAGCTTACTGACAGGACAGAGTGTAGAAATGATGTATCGCTCTGTACAACTTTATCGATGCCTAAGAGTAATCGGAAGAAATATTATGATGACTACAAACTTCGGCAATAAAACTAGGGACTATATAGAAGGTTGAAAGAGGCCAAACCTGTTATCGATCGTTCAAAATTTAAACAAGATAGAAAACAGACCGAAAAATATATCAACTCAATCTCCAAGTTTGGGTGGAGAGGTCTAAGGCCGAACAAAACTTATTTGAAGGTAAACTGTTGCTTATCATAGTTCTAAATGAGAAATAACGATCTCAAATACTTATCAAGACGTAAAATAATAATGAACTAAACTGCTAGTGATGATCCAGACATTTCCTCAAGGAGGGAGTCACCTACAGCACGACTGGAAAGATAAAATCAAAAAATCAAGAACAATAACAGATTGTTTTTCCAGTTCTCAAGGTATAGGTTGATTGAAATTGATGGGTAAGAGGTATAGCTGAAAATTGAAGAAACTTCTCGATGCATGATCCTGGAACTGAGGGCTATGGGCGACAAATAAAATGAAAAACCAATAGAGTTATAAGTCAAAATAGAGAGAGCAATCTTTGATAAAAAATTCAAAGGAGATCTGGAGTATCTCATTAGCAAGTTGAGATTTAATGCTCGTTAGCAAGTGTTTTTCATCGTTTGATTAATATAAAATATGCATTGAGTAGTATTCATTTTAATTTATAAGAGCAATGAGCGATCGATGGGCCCCTAAAAAGCCTAACTTTGGAGCTCCACCTCCCGGATATGTCCCGGGATTGGGTCGAGGAGCTATTGGCTTCGTTACGAGAAGCGATATTGGTCCCAGTAAATTGCCGGCAGTCAACAATATCAATACCAATGAAGTCTAGGAAGGGAATTATACTGCAGGTCAGTTTGATAACTGGTCAGGCTAGAAAGGTGCTCTTTTTGCCAAGGGAAGTCTGGATGACTAGGATAAGCAGGCTGAGGAAGCATATGATTTTTGTGAGCGACGGGTATGGGAGCGTAATGAGAAGAAAAGAATCGAAGCCGAGTAGAAGTTGAAAAAATAGGAAAAAGTAGATCATTCAATCACTTCCAAGTTTGTCGATCTTAAGCGAGAGTTGGCAAATGTTTCAAATGAATAGTGGTAGACAATTCCAGAATGTGTGGATATGTCAATCAAAAAAAGAAAGAGATAGAGATTTGCTCCAGTCCCCGATAGTCTGATAGTAAATGTGCTAAATGGAAAGTAAGGAATGAAGGCAATCGACCCTGACGATGACAATGTTTAGAATTTCAGAGAGGCGAAATAAACAGTGCTCAAGTCAAAATTGGACAATGAGGAAAATAATGTGACAGGAAAGTCCAATATCGACAAGGTAGGTTATTTGACACAACTAGGAGCCAGTAGAATTGATTCTGAATTTTTAGGAGACACAAAGAAGGCAAGAATACTTTTGAAATCAGCTATGATGTCAAATCCTAAAAATCCAGACATTTGGCTTTCAGCAGCTAGAATCGAATAGATTGATGGGAAAATGAAATAATGCAGATAAATTCTTAGAAAAGCTATTGACTAGATCCCCAAATCTGAAGACCTTTGGGTCGAACTATCAAGAGTTGAAAAGCCAGAACATAGCAAAGATGTACTCATTGAAGGTTTACGATACTTGCCAGCATCTGAAAAATTATGGCTTTATGCTGCTCGGAGATAAAATGAAAGTAAAGAAATGAAATCAAAAATATTAAGAAGAGGGCTTGAAAATAATCCGACCTCAGTCAAGTTATGGAGATAACTAATTGAAATTGAAGATATGGATGAAGCCAAAAACCTTCTCTATAAGGCTGTTGAGTCTTTACCCAAATAGATAGATTTGTGGCTTGCCTTGGCTAAAATAGAAAATTACAAAAATGCTCAGAAAGTGCTCAACAAGGCTCGAAAATATAACCCTCTAAATTTGTCAATTTGGATCAGTGCTGCTCGCTTAGAAGAAACACAAGCTAAGGTCTAACCGATTCCTAATCTTTCGAACAAGATAGAAATCATTTTGACTAAGGCTAGGGACGTTCTGAAAAAAAATGGGGCTAACATATCAAGATAAGAATGGCTGTAAGAAGCTTTATATGCTGAAAAAAGTGAAAATTTGGTTGTATGCTAAATGTTAATAAAGATAACTGTTGGCTATGGTTTAACTGAGGATTAGATAAATAACATCCTATTCAAAGATGTTGCACATTTCGAAAAAGAAAAAGAATCAAACCAGACCACTCGTTTCATTTATTTTTATGGCATCAAAGCTACTAACAACAGAAAGTTGATGCGATAGATGATATAGTTTTAAAACAGAAAAAGAATGAGCAAAGAGTATCACTAGCTAGATAAAACTTTGCAATTTTCTTTGGAAATGTTTGGATAGTCAAAATAATTTTGGGCAACTACAATCAATAAACTCATCAAAGATCAACATTACAAGTCTGCTCTGACTATGATCGAAAAAGCTCTGCCAAAAATATCAGAAAATGACGAGTAATAAATAAGACTGCTCATGACAAAAATATATATGATTGAGCATCGATATGAAGAGGCTAAAGCATAGCTTAGCTCGCTTCGAGAGAAATTTCCCAAAGGAGAAGCAGTATTTCAATCAATTAGATTAGAGTATGAGCTATAAAATTACAAAGAAGCTTGGAAACTTTGTGAAAAATACTTCAAAGAAAGCAAAAGTCAAAATTTATGGAGGTTGGCATACAGAATCAAAAGAAAAAGTGGAAGTTATAACGAGGCATACTCAATTCTGGATAGAGCAGTTGTCTTGTTTCCAGAAGCAGTGGAGATATGGAAAGATTTTATTGAGCTTTAAATATAATAAAATCACATTTCTAAGGCAAGAGCTTTGATCGATAGATCAATTCAAAAAATGCCAAAATGTTAAGAAATGTACATCACGTCGATCGAGCTTGAAAGAAAGTTTGGAAACAGAAAAGAAGCTAATTTTTCTCTTTCTAAAGCTTTGAAAATATTCCCTAAAAGTTCACAAATTTGGGCAATAGCTATTGAGCTGGAGCCTGAGAACACAAGGAAAAAGAAGGCTAGCAATGCAATTGAAGTTTGTGGTCAAAGTGCATGGATCAATAGCTCAGTTGGTAAGTTATTCTGGAAAGAGAACAAGCTAGAAAAAGCAAAGACTTGGCTAGAAGGAGCATTGAAGCTATCTCCGAACAATGGAGATGTATGGGCATTATACATTCGTTTGTTAGAAAGTCATTTCGAGGGAGAAAAGTAGTAAGCTCTTCAGAGAATGTTTCAGCAATAGTAAAATTTTGAAGGCAGAAAATGGAGACGAGTTGAATAAAGTAAAGGAGGTTGGAAACTGCAACCAAACGAAATTCTTTAAATATTGACCCAGGAAGTTGATAATTAAATCAAAGCTCTTGGTTGATTGACGGGTATGATGAAGTTTTATTTAATATCTATAGCTTTGTTTAATTATAAAACTTATTGGAATAATGGGTGACCTAGATGTCGAAACAATCGATTGGCTGAACACTCTTAAGCTAGGAAATAAGCTCAACTACCTCAGTGACTTTGAGAATGGGTACTATATGGGTCTAATATTCGAAAGGATGAATTTATCCAAGGGTCGAAAATTTAAGAATACCAATGATATGGCTTGCAAGTTCCAAAACTTCAAAAATATCAAAGATCTGCTCTATGAAAACTTCAGAGTCGATTTTCCTATCCAAAATATATTGTTCAACACTGAAGCCTTACTGCTGACCATTCGAGACTCAATAAAGAAATACAACAGGTAGAAAAAAGAGGCTACTTTACGCCGCATTTAAGCTTTTTCTGTTGGAGCAAAAATTCAACCAAACTAAGAGAAGATGTTTGCATCAAGGAGGAAAGACATTTTATCATCTTCCAAAATGAACCAGACAACAAAATTTCCAAAAAAGATTCAAGAAATTTAATAGAAATTAGAAAAATACAAAGAGATCAAGGTCAAACATGAAATTATGGCATTGTAGGATCGAAAGAGATAAATAGAGGACAATAGAAGAATGATTGAAGAACACAGATTATATGAATTGAACAAGGTGAGAACAAATCATTAATTCATGAAAGAACATGAAAGGAAAGTATTTGATGTTTGGATGAAAACTGAACAAATCAAACAAGCAAGAGTCGAAAAAGATAATAATCTCAAAAGCTTTTTGCAGGAGAAAAAAAATAAATTTCATCAATCCCTCAGAGATGAATAAGTTAATAGCTTCAAGGAGGGTCTATAAGCTTTTCAAATGAACTGCATCAGACAGGGAATCGAGTTAGAGCATGACCCAGATAGATAGTTAGCAAAAACTGAATAAAATTTTAACAAGCAAGTTGTCATGGAAAGAATTAAAGATAACATTAAGATACACTAAAAAGAAAGAAAGGATCGAATCAAACGCTAAAACAAGAAGAGAGTCGATGCCAAAGAAGCCAACGATAAAGCCGAAGTTATATGGACATAAAACAATCTGGTTGAAGACTATGCCAAAAAAATGCAAGGACAGCTCTAATTTTGTAATGCTGCTGAGAAGACAAGGAATCGATAGGCAGCTGAAAGAGAAATAATTAAAAGAAAGGCAAAAAACAAGTCATACACAGAACTTCCTAAACCTTTGATGACTGAAGAAGAGAGACAATAAGAGTATAGAATCAGAGAAATGGAATACAGATAGCATCATATTGAGAGATTGTAAAGAAGGGATAAAAAACATAGAATTATTGCCTAAAATGCTTTGGAGGCCTTGATACATATAGTAATTTCCAACTAGGACGAGTACTATACAAACAAAGGCTTTACTTACTCCGAATGGAAAAAAATAGAGCAGGAGTATTTAAAGTATGAGAAAAAGGAGAAAAGAACAAAAGCTTCCTCCAGATATATTGACTAATCTTATGAAGGAAATGCAAGATAGTATATTGAAGAAGTAGGTCAATGGAGCCGAAAAGAATAATATAAGACTGACTTTAAATTATCCAATGTTTTATCGGATGTCATTGAGAAAGCCTATCCGCCGAAAGAAGTTCCTGCAAAAGGAGATGTTCCACTGCACATGCCTCTGAAAATTGGTTTTGTTGGCAGCAGATTAAGTGGGAAATCTTCTATTGCTAATAAAATTGCAGCTAAATACGATGTCCCCATTTTGGATCCAAAAGCTATTCTTAAGGAGGCAATTGATCTAAACAAAGAGCCAATCATTGAAGATCCAAAAAAGAAAAAAGATTCCAAAAAACCTGAAGAATAAAATCCATAGAAAATTGCTTTAAAGTAATTCGGATAAAGGATGATGAAAAAAATGACAGATCTTGACAACACATCAATAGATGACTATATTGAAGTTATTTAGTTTTCTTTGAAGAGAAGCCATATAAAAAAAAATTAGGAAGGAGTTTTATATGAATTCAGATAGGCGAAGGAGAAAGAGACAGAAAGATATAACAAAGCTGTCAAAGATTATTAGGATGCTCAAAAGAAGAAAAAAGACAAAAAGGCATAAGCATAATAGCCACCATCCGAACG
>Ga0100402_1002279_pt1 | contig 21596 bp, 12 predicted proteins | sample CryGeyme20150102_FD_80419 | JGI IMG/M metagenome (GOLD analysis project Ga0100402, IMG submission 80419) | Groundwater microbial communities from Crystal Geyser aquifers in Utah, USA - Crystal Geyser metaG 2015-0102 | ecosystem: Environmental > Aquatic > Deep subsurface > Groundwater | place...
AGCCGATCAATGCGTTCAGAGAGTGGAGCAGACATTCCTGTCTGCGTTGTCTGGCTGTTTGGAGCAGCGTGGTGGGCGGGGACATCCGTATCGTTTTTATCGGCACAGACAGGAATGTCTGTGTTACGCTCGTTACCGTTTTTATTATCACAGACAGGAATGTCTGTGCTACATTCTGTGCTAGGGGGTTGGAGCCAAAATTCATTTTTGTGCAATTTCGCTTTGACTGGGTTAGCTGCAATATAACGAAGGTAGTGATGATACTGGGCCTCGCTGCGGACGATGTGATCGTAGGACTCATCCAGCCAGAAGGTTTTGCCCGTGGTGCCGAGGATTTTGTTGGCTGCCCGGGCGCTGGCTCCTTTGATGCCCTGGAGGAGCTTCGACAGATCATAACAACGTGACACAGACATTCCTGTCTGTGAAAGTGGCACAGACATTCCTGTCTGTGAAGGTGGCGCAGACATTCCTGTCTGTGAAGGTGGCGCAGACATTCCTGTCTGTGAGCATTCACTAACGGGAAGCGGTTCGATCAGGGCGTGCACATGGTTTGGCATAATCACAGCGGAATGCACCATCAGGCGCTGGCCATCGAACTTGAGCAGACAGGATTTGACGGCATCCCGCACGTCGGGACGGGCCAGCGCACAGGAGCCCATGCCGGCGTCGAGCCATTGTTCGAGTTTCTCGCCGAAGCGTTCATTGTATTCGTTCCAAGTGTGGTCGTCCCACGGCTGGGGGTTCATCGCCTCCCATGCGTCGCGCTCGGCTTTCCAGGTATTGAGTTTGGTTTGAGGCAAAGAATCTGCCATCCGAAAAGTGACCCAGTAGATGGCACCATCTCTTTTCCAGTGCGGGAGGTTGCGTCTCGACTTTGTGATTTCTAATTGTGGAAGAGGCGTTTTTGGGTTTGTTGGCCCAGACAGGAATGTCTGGGTTACGGGTGTTGTTGGTCCAGACAGGAATGTCTGGGGCACGGGTGTTGTTGGTCCAGACAGGAATGTCTGGGGCACGGGTGTTGTTGGCCCAGACAGGAATGTCTGGAGCACTTTTTGTTGTAGGTAGGCCTTGAGTGATTCATCGACCATGTAATCGACGATGGAGCGCGGGGTGTAGAAGGAGCCGGTCTGCTTACGGGCGGTGGTCTGGGTCTCGGGATTGTAGGAGGCCAGCAGGTTTTCGAAGACCTTGCCCAGCAGCTCCGGGTCGAGGGCGACTTCCTGCTCGATGGGGGTATTTTCGACGATGGTGAAGTTGTAGCGGTTGAGGATATGGATGAGCCCCTGCACCGGTTCCTTCTTCCGCTTGGTGTCGCCGTAGTCGTCGCTCAGGTCCTGAGTGGATGCCCCACCGAAGAAGAGGAAGTCCGGAACGACCAGGGGATTGTCCTCGCGGTCGGAGAAACCATCTTCGTAGATCTTTTTCTTGCCGCCCCGCGGACCGGTTTCGGTGGGGTGGAGGAAGTCGAGGCACTCGAAGAGGCCACCGTTGAGAAAGGGCGTGACCGCCTCCACCGCTGCCACGAGTTGTTTCGGCTCCTTGAGCAGGGCCTGGTAGCGCATCATGGACGTGTTGTCGCGGTGGTCGCTCCCCTGGCGGCGGAAGCCCCGCTCGTCCTTGGTCTGGTTGAGCGCGGCGAAGAAGAAGTTCTGCAGGATGGCCTTGTAGTAGCGCGTGTCGCGGGATTCCGGCTCGAAGCCTTCGAGGTAGTCGCGGGCGATCGCCTCGGGATCGAAGAGTTCGTGCGGCACCAGATCGCGCTGTTTGATGAACCAGACGAAAAGCAGGCGAGTGAGGAGGCGGATGAGGTTCTTGGCGTCGTGCTCGCGGACCTTCTGTTTGTCGGCAAGCAGGTCTTTCTTGTTCAGTCCGACATCATCCGTCGGGAAGTGGACGTGCTTCATCGCCCAGAAATACCAGTTGGACAGTTCCTTGTAAAAATCCTTGTTGATCGCCTCGACCGAGAAGGCCTCCTGGATCGCCTCTAGCGAGTCGAAGGCACAGCCGCCGACCTGCTTGATAAAGGTGTGATGCCCGGATGCATGGGGATCGACAAAGTAGGTGTAGCGCCGGAAGTGGGAGAACTCGGCCTTGCTGCCTTTGTAGATCTTACTGATCAGGCTGAGGCGGAAGGCCCCGCTGGCGCCCCGGAAGATGAAGATCCCGGCATCGGTAGCGGGCTGACTCTTTAAAATGGCCCGGGCGGCTTCAAACTGGTCCTTGCGTGCGCTCCGCTCGGTCAGGGCATCCGCAACCTCGGTGTAGGCAAAGAGGACAGAACGCTTGTCGAACTTCAGCTCGCCGAACTGGCGGATAGCGCCGAAGCGTTCCGGGTTGGCATTTTCCAGCGGCGTGTCGGTCCGCTCGAAGCTACCCGGGCAGAGACGGCGGAAGCAGGCCTGGGCGGTCTCGAAGGCGCAGTGGTCGATCAGGGCTTGGAGTTTATCGTCGGGTGCGGTGGGCATGGAAACTGGTATGAAGGTGGGAAAGTGGGAAAGTGGAAGGTTTAATCAGAGGAATCGGGGTCGAGGATTTCCCAATGGCCGCCTTTGGCAGGGCCAACACGGCGCAGACGACCTTCTTCGCGAAGTTTCGCGATCTGCTTTTCGATGGCGCGTGGCGTAATACCGATACTGTTGGCTAATTCGGGGATGGTGACTTCATTATTCGCCCGGATCGCCTCGATGATTTTCCCCGAACTTTTCCCCGAACTTTTTCCCGAACTTTTCTGGGTAGCATCGCTTGTTTTCTGGGTAGTCGAAGCCGCGTTCCCCGACGTTTTCCCCGACGCTTTCTCCGACGCCGGGAAGGCCATACGGATAAAGTTCTCCGTAAACCGGAAGCTGCTTTTCGGGTAGGCCTGTAGGATACGGGGCATCCCGGAGCCGAGATGTTCGACCAGGTCGAGGTCGCGGAAAATGCGCATCAGCTCCTTGTTGCGGGGCATGGAATAGCCCTCGAAGAATTCGCCTTCGCTGAGTCCCTGCGGGATGCCTCCCGTGGAGGTGATTTCGAGGCGGTCGGCAAAGAGTTCGAACTTCGGCACGCCTTCGTAGCTGTAATCGTTGTGAATGATCGCATTAATCACGGCCTCGCGTAGCGCGACCGGGTGGTAGAGGCGCTTTTCCTCGCGTTGTTTTGAAGTGATGCGGGTCAAGGTGCGATTTTCCAGGTCAAGCCGGTCGAGCACCTGATGGGTGGCCTTGGCCAGGCAGCAGTTGCCGTATTCTTCGTTTTCGATCAGATCGACGCGGTCAGTGCCGCTATATTTGGCGACTTTGATGGAGGTGCCGTTACGGTCGGCGAGCAGGTAGGCCGCGTAATTGAATCCACCTTCCTCGGTCAGGAGTTCGAGGTTGCTGGCAAATTGCTCACCAAGCGGCCGACCGGCACCTTCGTAGTAAATTTTGAGCTGGGCGAAGCTAAGGTCCTGTCGCGGCGATTTGATCCGGCCGATGGAATCCCGCGTGCGGGTGGCAAACAGTTGCTCGATCTGGCGTTGCTCCATGGGCTCTGCGGCACTGGTGACCCGGATAAAGCATCCCCGGGGGCTCATTCCTTGCTTACGCAGGTAGTAGGGCTTTTCCGAACCACTGGCGACAATCAGGCGGAGCCAGTCTTTGCCTTCGTCATTCTCCAGGACCAAATCGAAGAGTCCCAGGCAGGAGGGCTGAATGTTGTTGCGAAGGCGATCCTTTATCTTGAGTTGATCCCCGCCTGGGTCGGCCAGGCCGACCCGTTCACCGGAGTCCTCGATGCCGATATGAATCTGCCCGCCGTCACGATGGTTCAGGAAGGCAACGACCTCCTTCTCCAGGGTGTCGTTCAACTCTCGCTTATATTCCAAATGTTGGTCTTCAGGCATTCGTTTCAGAAAGGTTCTGGTTTTCAACCGCGATGATGACTTCCTCATCCAGGGCACCGATGCGGGCTTTCAATTGCTGGAGATACTCGGAGCCGAGTTCCGCCTGGAGGGCGGTAAAGGTCTTTTTGGCCTTCTCCAGCTTGCCGCCGATGTCGGCGATGCGGCGCAGGGTGTTGGTCGGCAGGGTCCGGTAGTCGCACATGTCTTCACGCAGGATCTTGAGGAAGTTGTGCTGCTCGCTGAGCTGGGGATTGGCGAGGAAGGCATTGACGACATTGAGGGCCTTGGCCTCGACGCTGTTTTGCTTGGGATTGACCGCGTGCTTTTGGCGGAAGTCGCGGACCTTGGAGTAGTCCTGCCAAAAGGATACAGAAAAGGGAATACGAGGGGTGTCGAAATCACAGCGGATGATCTCAAGCGCCTGCTCGATAGAAATTTCCTCGGCCTCCGCTCCGGGTGCCGGTCGCGCCTGAGCAAAAATATCCCGGCCCTTGAGGGTAAAGACCGTCAACCAGTCATCTGCGGCCGACTTGGCGGTTTTGACCCGTGGGGCGAATTTGCCGACCTTTTCCAGCACTTCCGGGTGCTCGGCCTCGATCTCGGCCAGTAGGCGGCGGATCTCGGTAAAGCTGCTCTCCGAGCCGTCCTCTTCCGGCTTGGCCGTGACTTTGCTGTAAAGCGATGAGGCGGTGGGCGTCTCCTCGGCCGAGAAGATCTGCGCGTCCTCACCCAGGGTGTTGTGGATCATGAACATCTTATCCGCCGCGATCTGGCGGCTTTTGACGATGTCGGAGCCTTTCTCGGTGGGGAAGAAGTTCTGGATCTTCAGTTCGCTGAATACCTTCTTACCAATCCGGTTGATCCGCCCGACACGTTGGATGACCCGGGTCGGGTTCCAGGGGATGTCGTAGTTCACAATAAGCCCGGCGCGGTTGAGGTTGAAGCCTTCGGAAATTTTGTCGGAGGCCAGCAGGATGTCGTAGTCGTCCGCCTGTTTGGAATCGGGCACCGAGGCATCGAAGTTGGCCAGCATTTCACGCTCCTTTTGGACACCGAAGGCACCGGCTGCGGTAAAAACCCGACCACGAAAAGCATCCTCCAAGATCGGCTCCAAATAGCGGACGGTATCGACATATTCGGTGAAGATGATGACTTTGCGCTTCGGCTCTCCCGCTTTCGGCTTTTTGCTGAGGGTCTGCCGGAGGGCGTGGACGAGGCAGTCGGCTTTCGGGTCGGGCTGCAATAGATCGAGTGTCTCGATGCGCTGGCCGATTTCCCGGAAGAGTTCAATGTCGGAGCGAATATCGGCGATGAATTGGTCGCGCATGACAAAGTCCTTGAGGCGATACACCTGGTCCTTGCGTGAACGCTCGGCCCCTTCTTCCTCCATGCGCGCTTCAAACTGATCCAGTTCTTGCTGGATGTCCTCCTCGTCGAGTTCAAAGAGTTCATCGAGTAGCTTCCGGTGCAGGAGGTAGCAATCCGTCCGTTCGATGAATGCGAGGGCCTTTTCCGTGATGCGGAGAAAGCTCCGCAGGCTGGATTCAAAAGCAAAGAAGGAACTCTCGAAGCGCTTCACCAGCAAGCGGCGCATGAAGTCATACAAGTTGCGCTGGGACTGGAATTCGAAATTCCCTTCGGCATCCAGTTGCTGGCCTTCTTCTGCGCCTGCTTCGTAGAGGTAAGGCTGGTAGATTGCTCCAGTGAAACGACCCTCCTCACCGAAGTAGTCGTTGATCACCGTATCGTAAAACTCCGACTGTTCAGCGGAGAGTTCGAAGAAGAGTTCCTCAGGTTCACCGATATCGGATAAGGCGGCGATCTCTTCCTTGTAGTGCGGGTCCTGGCGCAGATCGAGGCGGTTACGACGAATCGTGACGGGTTCGATGACGGCACGAATCTCCTGTGAGAGCCGCTGTGCCCGCCGGTTGACCTGGGCGATGTCGATGGCGGGTGAATCAAAAAGTGCTGCGTAGTAAGCCTCTGCTCGTGCACGCTTCTGGGGATCCGGCGAATTATGGTTCTTCCGGATATAGCTGAGCCGTCTGAAAATGCCCCGATACACGGCGAAGCGTAGATCCAGATCATCGGTCAAAGTCAGGGTGGACTTGCCCGGTATGGTGAAGAGCTTGAGCAGCGAGAAGATATCGCCGGGGGAGTTGTTGAAGGGGGTGGCCGTCAGCAAGATGACCTTCCGGTTCCGGCAAATCCGGCTGAGCAACTCGTAATGCTTCGAATCCTGATTCCGGAAGCGATGGGCTTCGTCGATTACCACGGTCTCAATATCGTGGCCCTGTTCGGAAACAAACTCGGCGATGGACTCAAGATCGCCGCAGGAGCGGACTTCCCAGCGTTCCAGTTTGAAGTCGTTGACATATTTTCGCCAGCCGGAGGACATGTTCTTGTCCCCGATCAATCCCGGCGGACAAATCACCAGCCCGCGTTGGCCGAGGCTCTTCCCCAGAAGTGATGCGATGATGGACTTACCCAAGCCGACCACGTCGGCAACGATGACGCCATTATGGGTCTCCAGGATAGAAAGCCCCTGACGCACCGCATCCAGTTGGTAGCGGAACGGGGTGTAGCCCGCATCTGTCAACACATCGAGGGCGGATGCCGGCACTTCCTTCTCCTCCTGAAGCTGGGCATATTTCTGCACGACGAGCGCATAGGCCTCGTAGGGCGTCACCTCCGCAACCAGCGTCTCATCTGAGAAAATCTGTAGCAGCCGGGACTTCAAGTCCTCGACCTCGGTGATTTCGATGGCGTCCTCCCAAAGTTCGTCAAAAAACTTTTCCGCGGCCTCGGTGCCGTAGTCACCGATCTCGACATTGAATTCCCGCTGGTTGATCAGCCCCGCCTTCGTCAAATTACTGCTGCCGGTGATGAAAACACGTTCTTTCAGCAGCTTGTGCTCTTCTTTCAGGTTGAAGATGTAAAGCTTGGCGTGATTCGGCTCCAGGGTCTTGCGGATTTGCAGGCGGTCTTCGCGGATCATTTGCAGAAAATAGCCGACTTCCTCGGCAAACAACTCGTTATCAAACTCCGCTCCGCGCATCGCTTCGCGAAGGGAATCAAAAAAGAGTTCCGCACCTTCATTGTCCGACTTCGGGGTATCGCGTCCGTGTTCGACCAAGAGCCCCAAGCTGCGGTCGGCCTGCAAGCCGACCAAAATTTTAATGACCAATTCATCCGACTTGCGAATGGATTCAAAAAGTTCGCGTATGCCGGAGAAGTAGAAGAACCCAACCAGGAACTTCAGCTCCTGGCTATAGCCGATTATTTCCCCGATCCGCTTGTTCAGGGTGTGGCTGCTTTCATTGCTGATAAAGTTCTTCATACAGGGTCAAAATTACGGATTCATGCAGATACTTTTATCGCCTTTTTCTTTTTGAGGGAGTTTTTAGCTGCTTTGGTAGATTTCTCGGGGTTATCGCTTGGATGGCATTATGGGCGGAGCAAGCTTTGGTGAGAGCATAAGTCATCTTGGGCACAACAATGAGCACCTGATCGCATTTCAAGGCATCCCGGATGATCCTTGCTGAAACGAGAGACTTCTCCAGGTCACGATGCACATTCGCCCGGCATTCTATAGCGATACGCTTGCCGCCTGGCTCGATGAGAAAGTCAGTGATGACGGAACCCTGCGTGAAATCACTTTGATAGGAGACCGGGATCCTACCCAAGGTGCCGGCGACTTTATTGCGAAAGGCGACTGCGGTTGCTTTCATTTCCAGGAATCGTCGAACCCGTTCCTCTTCGGTGGCGACGTTCGTTTCGTCATCCAGGACTGATGAAACGGGAAGCTTTGTGCTCCCCAGGGCTTCATAAGTAGAAAGCAGAGCCTGCTCATCTCTTTTGTCCGCGCACAGCACCCGCATCATCCGCCAAAGCGTGACCTGCCGGGGGCGCGTCTTTCCGGTTAAAATCTGGCTGACAGAAGTCGCGCTGATCCCGATTTCCTCCGCCAGCCTGCCCCCCGTCATTTTTTGACGGTCCATCAGATCTCGAAGTTGTTCAGCAAGGGCATTCATTCCTTTGAAAGCCGCATGCTCTGGAAACTTTCCGAAAATGCAAAATTTTAAGTTGTTTAACTTCTAAATGACTGGATTGACCCTGTCGACGATGCCGAGTCGGAAATTCAGCAACTCACCAGCGAAACAAATCGAAATTCAGAAAGAAGCTTCCGTTTGTTAACTTTCCGTTGGTTGGTCAATGATGAGGTATGATCAAATAGTAAATTTTCGCCCGACATCCCGGCCCATCCTCTTGAATAAAAACCCTGGATAGGGCACAAAATGGGCAGTCAATTTCTAATGTAACTGGATATTCAAATCCGGCAGTGGTCACAGAATCAGTCCACTGCTTCATCAATTTTCAGAGTGCTCAAAATACGTCAGATCTTGATTTTTGACTGAACCCTAACACGCTGGCAGCTAGCGCCGTCGAACCGCAAATTCCTATCAGCTCAGCGCAGATTGCAGCTTCCGGCGAGCGGGGGGGGCCAACTCTCGACGCTCATCTCCCGCCAATTGACGTATGAACTGGCGACTCAGCTCAAACAGTCTATCCATACTGGAATGTAATAATTAAATGCAGCTATTATTTATGTAATGCATTCCATTTTTCTGGCTATAGGGTGTGCGATTTTTTCCGCCTCGGGTTGCGCGAGGGCGGCGAACTTGGCGAAGCTGGCGGCTAGTTGTTGCAGGCTGGCGTCGTCGGGGAGGGTGAGGCGGAGTTCGGGGCGGCCTTCGGCATCGCGGGTGACGCACTCTTCGAGGCCTGCGACGAATTGGCGGCGGAGGGCTTCGGTCTGCGCGGCTTTGACCTGCGGCGGCTCGGGGAGGGTGTCGCCGAGGAAGGTGAAGGCAGCGCTGAGCAGCTGGCCGCCGCTTTGGGCGAGTTGCACGCGGCGGGCTTCGGCCGCTTTGGCGCGCTCGGCCTGGGTCTCGTCGGTGTTGGCGTCGGGCTGGGCACCGAGGAGCACTTCGAGGCGGCGCTTGAGGGCTTCGATCCCACTCTCCAGATCAACCCGGTCCTCGGTGGAATCGATGTCGAGTGCGGCGAGTGCGAGTTCCTTTTTGGCTGAGAGGGTGTCGAGGAGGCGCTCTTCGATGGTGTCGTCGGTCACCAGGATGTAAACTTGGACGGGGCGTTTCTGCCCCATGCGGTGGGCGCGGGCGATGCGCTGTTCGAGCACGGCGGGGTTCCAGGGCAGATCGACGTTGATGACGGTGTCGGCGGCCTGGAGGTTGAGGCCGGTGGAGCCAGCGTTGGTCATGATGATGAAGCGGCAGGCGGGGTCGGTCTGGAAGGTACGCACGATCTGCTGGCGCTTCTTTTGGGGGACTTTGCCGTCGAGCCGGACGAAGCCGGCCCCGGCCGCGTGGAGCCGCGCCTCGATCAGGTCGAGCATCTGTGTCCACTCGGAAAAGAGCACCACCTTGCGGTCCGGCTCGGCGGTGAGTTGCCCGATCAGCTCTTCCAGTTTTTCCAGCTTACTGGAGTGGCCGGGCAGTTGTTTGTTGACCAGGGAGGTGCTGTCAGCGGCCATACGGCACATCAGAAGCGCTTTTTGCAGGCGCATGAAGTCCATCTCGGTGAAGTAGCTCTTCGCGGTGATGGAGGCAACGGTCTGCATGTGCTGGGCGTTGAGCTCGGCCTGTTCGTCGGTGGCGGGGATGCGAATGAGATTGGTGGTGCGCGGGGGCAGCTCGCCGAGAACATTGGCGCGGGTGCGGCGCAGGAGGATGGGGGCGAGGCGTGCGCGCAGCTGGTCGAGTTTTTCGAAGCCGAGCACCCGGCCGCTTTCATCGACCATGCGGTGCTGGTTGAAGAAGCGGTAGGCCGGGCCGAGGCGGCGGTCGTCGATGAATTCCACCACCGAGAACAATTCGTCGATGCGGTTCTCCATGGGGGTGCCGGAGAGGACGAGCGCGAAGGGCGAGCGGAGCGCCTTGATTACGCGGCTGGTCTTGGCTTCCCAGTTTTTAATCCGCTGACCTTCGTCGAGGATGATCAGATCCCACTCGCAGGCTTCGATCGCGAGGATGTCGCGCATGACTTGCTCGTAGTTGCAGATGGTGAAAAAGGCATCGTTGGCATACTGGTCGGTGCGCTCGGCGGCGCTCCCGAGGATCTGCTGGGCGGAGAGGTCGGTGAAGCGCCCGATCTCGGCCTGCCACTGCGACTTGAGCGAGGCCGGGCAGATGACGAGCACCTTGCGGATGTTGGCCTCGGCGGCGAGGTAGGCGGCCAGGCCGATGCCCTGGATGGTTTTGCCCAGCCCCATCTCGTCGGCGATGATGCTGCGGCAAGCACCTGCGGCGAAGGCGATGCCGTCGAGCTGGTAGGGCAGCAGTTCAGTCTTGAGCAGACGGGTGCGGAGCGGGTGTTGGGCGGAGTTCTCGCGGATCAGCTCCGACTTGGTGGCGAGGTGGCTGCGGATGAGGACGGACTCGATCCAAGTTTCGGCGTCGGGATAGATGCGCACTTCGTGCCCCTCGCCTTCGATCTGGCGGATGAGCTCGAGCAGGCGGTTGACGGCCTCGGGCGAGCTGTGGTCGGCCAGCGCGTCGTAGGCTTGGAGGCGGTTACAGGTCTTGGTCCCAAGTTCCGCTTGGTCCGGGCGCAGGAGCCGCGGGCGGATCGTCTCCCCGTAGCCGAGGGCGACGGCAAATTCTTTCTGCACAAAGGGTGTGTCACGCTGGGCTGCGGTGAACTTACGCTCGATATGCTGCCGCAGTTTGATCAAGTGCTTGCAGGTGCCGAGGTGGTTGGTTTTGAAATCGCGGCAGCTGCAATAGGCGTCGCCCGGCTCGAAACTGCGGTAGGCGGCGCGGTAGGTTTTGCCGGACTGGTGGTTATAGATGAGGTAGTCCGTCCAGGGAGTAGCGGGATCCTCGCTGGTGATCCGCATGCGCTCTTCCTTGGCGCGCTTTTCCCGCAGGGCCACCGCGTAGGCGTGCAGCGCCGCCTCATCGAGGTTTTCAAACGGCGGCTCCTCGCCCGGCATGAGCGAGAGCCTGAGGGCCAGCTTGTTCTCCAGCACGAAGCCCAGCACCGCGCCCTTCAGCGTGTCGGCCTGCTCGCAGGGGGTGCACTGCATACGGAGGCGGGTGCGCTTGCCCTCGGCCAGATCGAGCGTCACCGTCGCATTGCGCTTGCCCTGGATCGCGCCGGGGAAGGTCACCCGCAGACGCTTGCGCCCGAACGTAACGTTTGTCGGAAAGTCAATATCGTGCTGGTGGCCTTCCCGCAGCAGAACGTCGCCTTCGGGGCCGAGGAGTTTTTCCGCCTTCTTCAGGGTGAGGCGGGAGAGGTGGTCGTGCAGGGTGAGCTTCTTGGCGGGTTTCGAGGGCATGATGCTGGAGTAAATTCCCCAAAAAATGCCGCTGCTCAATGAAAAAAGAGTCCTGAGGCCGGGCGTTCGGCGATGTTTTAGCCGGTAATCTCGTCGGGCCAGTCGAAGTGCTTGTCGTTGTGGAAAATCCCGCACGCAGGATGCATCGCGATGGAGTAGACAATAGATCCGAATTCGGGATCACGATGCCTCTCTTCCGGCACTTTACCGCCAGTTCGCAGGCTTGATCCCAGGGAGGGCATTTGTTTCCAAGTTAATGAAAGTTTTGCTTAGCCGTCGCACCACTTTGTTCTCCGAATCTTTGTATCCCTGAAGCGCCAACTGTACCACCTAGTCACACATGGCAGCTTCTTTATTGCGTATGAGTTCCCTTAGTTTCTGATTTCTGGCCGATAGACCACCAAGAGAATGAAATGCAAAGCCCCGTAGGCAGGGTGCTTCAGCCCCCGCCCCCGCAGGCCTAAGCCAACCGAACGCGCTAAAAGAAACCGGGGGCTGAAGCGCCCCGGCTACGGGTGGCGAAGCGAACGAACGCGTTAAAAAAATCGGGGGGGCTGAAGCGCCCCGGCTACGGGTGGCGAAGCGAACGAACACGTTAAAAAAATCGGGGGGGCTGAAGCGCCCCGGCTACGGGTGGCCGCGAATTCACTAAAAAAAATCCCCGGGCTGCCCCGGGGATTGTGAAAGAATAAACAGTCTTGATTTTTTAGACCAGTGCGGCGCGGTCAGCAGTGAAGGACTTATCCTTGTCGCCCTTGCAACCACCACAGCCGGAACCGGCGTAGGCGAGGGATGCAGTGAGCGAGAGCAGCGAGAGAAGCAGTAGTTTTTTCATAATGATAATTTTTATTTTGGTTGTGGTTGGATTATGAAAGACGAGGCATATTCTGCTTTGTTGCAAGTTGTTGCGGCTTTTTTTTGCCGTGCATGGCAACAGATTAGAAATATAGCTGTAATGTCGTAAGCAGTGTTATGAGATGAACGGGGCTGGTTTTATTCCTCGACCCGGAGGATTGTTTGCACAAATCTGCAGCTGCACTTGGCAAGACACATTGGAAACCACGAACCTCGCTTGAAAACAACCCCTGAAACTGAACAAAAGACCGCCCTGGAGTGGCTGCTGCGCGACTATCCGGACAGCCCGAAGAAGCGGGTGAAGGAATGGTTTGCGCGCGGGCGGGTGCAGCTGGATGGGCAACCATTGGCCAAGCCGCATCTCCTGCTGGCGGATCCGGGTGACCGGTTGCGGATGGGTGAGCCTGTGCCGGGAGCGAAAGTCTTTTTTAAAAGCATGCCGACCCGTATCCACGCGCAAGTCAATCTGCTCTACATCGATAGCTCGTTGGCCATTGTGAACAAGGGCCCCGGACTGCTTTCTGTGCCGCTGCCGGGGAAGAGTCAGCCCTCGGCGCTCAGCCTGCTGGAGACCTACCTGCAGGGTAAAGGAGCGGTCGAGCTCGACCGCAACCGCGTCAACCGCAGGGGCCTCACGCCCCTGCCGGTGCACCGGATTGACCAATACACCAGCGGCTTGCTCTGCTTTGCCATGAACCCGGAAGCGCGGGAACATTTGGTGCGGCAAGTGCGCGAGCACAGCTTCATCCGTGAGTATCTGGCGCTGGGCGACGGCAAGCTGGCGCAGCGGCGCGGGACCTGGCGCAGCTGGTTTAAGCTAGACGAGGACGGGATGGAACAGACCGTTTTTGACGAGCCGCGGGAGGGGGCCACCGAGGCGATCAGTCACTTTCAAGTGCTGGATACGATTACCTGGCCGGGCGGGCGGGGTGAGGCACATACCGTTTCGCGCCTGCGGCTGCGGTTGGAGACCGGGCTCAAGCATCAACTGCGCATTCACGCGGCGCGGGCCGGCGTGCCCCTGCTCGGTGACCGCTTCTATCACCCTGATTTTAAACAAGCCGCCGCGAGCAAAGCGGGCCCGCCCTATGGCTGCAAGCGGCAGGCGCTGCACGCCTCCAGTATCGGCTTTATTCACCCTGAAACCGGCAAAACCAAGCGCTTCAGCTGCAAATTTCCGCGCGATTTGGCCGAGCTGGAGCAAAGTCTGCGCGAGAAGAATCCTTAGCTTGGGTTGATCGCTAAAAACTTTAGCCACTCGACAGAGGGCCAAAAACATCTATTATTACATGGTAATGAAACTTATCGAAGTGGCACCCAGAGCTAATTTCAGACTTTTTCTTCGTTATGATGACGGCACCAGCGGAGAAATCGATCTTTGCCCGGACAGTCTTTATATGCAACTTACGGGAATGCGTCCCGAACAAGTCTTTCCGAAATTGAAGGACATCTTCCGCCTAGAGCGCGCGGCTTAGTCATCGAATGGGCGACGATGCATCAGAGTGAATTAAGCGCGGCTTTTACCTTGGCTGTCGCTTTGGAAGCTCCGGATAAAATTCCGCCGCTGGATTGATATCGAGCTGAAGAAGTATGGATGGCTTACAAAAACAATTTCCGCATGTTCCGCCGCAGGCTTGGCCGGTGCTGAGCAATTGGGCGGCGCTTATTCGCGAGTGGAACGAGAAGATCAACCTGATCTCGCGCAAGGATATCGAGCACCTGGAGCAGCGGCATCTGGCGCATTGTCTGGCCATCACCAATCATCTCAAGTTGATGCACGGGACCCGCGTCATGGACGTCGGCACTGGCGGCGGCTTTCCCGGCTTGATCATGGCGATCTGCTACCCGCAGGCGCAGTTTGTCCTGATCGATTCCATCGGTAAAAAGATTGCCGTGGTGCAGGACCTGATCGCTCAGCTGAATTTGAAAAACGCCGAGGCCCGCCAATGCCGCGCTGAATCGGTGCACAAGCAGTTCGACTTTATCACGGGCCGGGCGGTCAAGAACCTGCCCGAATATTTCAGCTGGATCAAAAGCAACCTCCGCAAAGGCCAGCGCAATTCCATGCCCAATGGAGTGCTTTACTGGAAGGGCGGCGAGCTGGAGCCGGAGTATGCCGCGCTTGGCATTCGCCCGCGCTTAACCATCGACCTGGAGCAAGAGCTGGGCGACGACTATTTCGGGCAGAAATATATCCTGCACTTTGACGCGCGTGACGTGCCGCGGGTGCGGGGTGTTGTTGGTTAGGCGTTGGGCTGCTGCCGGCGGCAGTGCCGAGCGTAGCGACTAGACCACGCAATGTCGGCGCCCCGTTTGCGACTGGAGTCGCGGCTGCAGGTTGGTGCCGGGTGTGTATAGTGATGTGCTCGGCTGCCGAACGCCATCGCCGTTCTGGCCATTTGATTTAGCGCGCCAATGTAATAGGAGTTTAATTTATTGCCTATTCTAATTTAAGTTAGATGAAGATTGTTGCAGGCAATTCATGTGCCGGAAAAGTGTCAATTATCTCATTCCAGTAACAATATAGTTACAGTGCTGCTTTGCGCTTGCCCGTGCTGATGTCCGCGCTTTGAAGCAGCAGCAGTTAATTGATTTATATACCGAGTTTTAACTATACGAAAATAATTTTCTCCGGATTCCAGCGAAGCGGCCCGCGTCGCAAGAGTAACGTCCATCCACTCTCATCCACCTAATCGAAATACTACCAAACCTTAAACATATCAAATATGAACAAAATACGTAAATTATGCCTGGCAGCATTCGCCGCGAGTGTATCGACGGCCTGTGCCGACCTCGTGATCACCGGGGTCATTGATGGGACACTTACTGGTGGCACACCCAAAGCGATTGAACTCTACGCCACCGCAGACATTGCCGACCTCAGCGTTTACGGGGTCAGCTCGGCAAACAACGGCGGAGGAGCAACAGGTGTGCCGGAGTTTTCACTTACAGGGAGTGCAACTGAAGGGCAATTCCTCTACGTCGCCAGCGAGAGCATTGAGTTTAATAATTTCTTTGGCTTCGCTCCGGACTTCATCGATAGTGCTGCAAACGTAAACGGCGACGACGCCATCGAACTTTTCCAAAACGGAGCCGTGATTGATGTCTTCGGTGATGTGGATGTTGATGGTAATGGTCAGCCGTGGGAATACTTAGACGGTTGGGCCTACCGCAGCAGCCAGACTGGTCCCGACGGCACCACCTTTACTCTCGCCAGCTGGAACTTCAGTGGTCCCAATGCGCTGGACCCTGAAACCAGCAATAGCACGGCCGCTACACCTTTTCCGCTGGGCACTTACACGGCAGCTACGCCTCCGCCCGCGATGCCTGCTGAGGAAGTGAGCCTGTATCAAGCGATCCTTACGGGAGAGGGTTCCGGTGAAGTAGTCTCGCACGCCAAGATCGATAGCGAATACTTCCTCGCCGTTACCGACAACCCGCATGGTGGCGTTACAATCTTGAAATGGCTTAATGATAACCAGAAATACCAAATTCAGTTTTCCATCGATCTCTCATCAGTGGTTACGGATTTCGCCGAAGTCAGCTCCGTTGCTCTCGATCCGCGCGGCACCGGCCTCGGTGCGGCAGTTGTCCAAGTCGATGATCCCTCGATCAATACGACCGGCGACCTGAGCATCCCGCAAATTGGAGCCATCGTCTTCTTCGATGCCACGGACGGCACCATCCTCGGCCAGAGTGTGACCGGTTACCATCCTGACATGGTCGCCTTCGGCCCGACCGGGATCTGCGCCGTCGCCAACGAGGGGGAATATGCCTGGGATGAAGCCAGCGTAACAGCCCTGCCAGCTGAGAACCAAAACGGCTCGGTTTCTCTCTACGATCTCACTGGTGTTAGCTTTGGTAATCTGGCGGCATTCGTCGCACCTGCCGAAGTCAATATCGATTTCACTGCTGCGGACCTTAGCGGCATCCGCTTCGGCACCGCTGAGGAAATGGAACCGGAATACATTGCCTTCGACTCGCTCGGCGGGATCTTCGTCGGCTGTCAGGAGAATAATGCGGTGGCTTACCTAGGCGACCTCTCCGGCATTCTAGCCGGCACGACCACGCCGTCTTGGGTCGTCAGTGATCTGGGCCGTGTGACCTACACGACCGACGCGTCCGACAAAGACGGGATCGATATCAGCGACCAGATCACCGGTCTGCCCATGCCCGATGCCATCGCCATCTTCCAAGACGGTGGCATCACCTACCTCGTTACTGCCGACGAGGGCGATGCCCGTCCGGACGACTCGGATATCCGCCGGGCCGGCAAGTTTGCCAGTGACGAAGACAACCTGGTCGCCGCCACGCCTCTTTACGACGCCGGCAGCGGTCCGCTGACGCAAGCTGAATTTGACGCGTTGCTGACGGATAACAATGAACTCGGCCGCATCGATGTGGTGATCGATCAATCCACCAACCTCAGCGGTGAACTTGAAAACATCGTTGGACTCGGCACTCGCGGAATTTCGATCTTCTCAGTCGATCCCGCGACCGATGGAATCACCCGTGAGTCGCACCTTGGTCTTGAGAGCTATCTCGCCCAAGTGGATCCCGCCCGCCACAACGCCAACAGTGGCGGAGATCCCAGCCAGCAGGACAAGCGCTCCGACAACAAAGGTCCCGAGCCGGAAGCGATCAGCGTCATTCAGCTTGGGGTGAAGACCATTGCTCTCGTCGGCAACGAACGCCAGAATGGTTTATTGATGGTAGATATTACGGACCCAGCCAACCCGGCAGTGATGAGTTACATCAACAGTCGCGACAACGGACTGATCTCGCCGGAAACCGTGCAGACGATCCCGGCTGAGGAGAGCCCAACCGGTGCACCGCTGGCCATCGCTGGCTTCGAAGCCTTTGGCAGCCTCTCTGGTGGCATCGGCATCTACACTCTGGAGCGCAGCGATGACTTTAGCCTCACACTGCTGCATAACAACGATGGCGAGTCGAAGCTGTTCTCCTTTGAAAGCAGCTCCGATCACGGCCACATCGCCCGCTTTAAGAGCGCAATGGATACGCACACCAACTTCTACACCAATCAGGGCCACGCAGTGGTCTCAGTCTATGCGGGTGATGTCTTCTTGGCTGGAGCGGAATTCGCTGCCAGCATCGAAAGCGGTGCTCCCGGTTTGCGCAGCTTCTACGATGCCATCGCACTCAGCCGAATCGGTTACGACGCGATCGCTCTCGGCAACCACGAGTTTGACTTCGGTCCGGACGTGTTGGCTGAATTCATTAGCGACGCGCAGACGTTCAACCCTTTGCCCTTCTTGACCGCCAACCTCGATTTCACAAACGAAACCGATATGCTGGCACAAGTGAATGCAGGCAACGTCGCACGCAGCATCATCGTTGAAGTGCCATCACAAGGCGGGGTCAAAAGAGTTGGCATTATCGGTGCCACAACCGAGAACCTGCCCTTCATTACTTCGGCCCGCGATACGATCATTAACTCAGTAGTCACTTCGGTGAATGCGGAGATCACCAGTCTGAAGAGCCAGAATGTTGATGCCATTATTGTGGCCAGTCAGCTACAAGGGCTGAGCGAAGATCAGGACCTAGTGACCAAACTGGTCCCTGGTGTGGACGTGGTCGTCGCGGGCGGCGGTGATGAGCTGCTCGTCAATGAAACTGCGGACTCGCCTCGCACCGTCTATGGGGCCTCCGCTCCAGCCAGCGTGATCGACACGGGTATTTTCCCCACTGACACCACTATCGAGGGCACCTATCCGCTCGTAAGTATTGGCACGGATCTCGGCGGGAACTCGCTTCCCATCGTTACTGGTGTCGGCAATTACGGCTATGTTAACCGCATCACGCTGAACTTCAGTGGCAGCGGCATCACTGTGGATCCTAGCTCAAATCCGGCGCTGGTGATTGCCGACACCTTAGATGCAGCAAACGGCTATGCGCTGGATTCCGATGTCGTCGCTGATGTCGCACCGGTGCAGACTTATGTTGACAGTCTCGCGGCGACCGTGATCGGTAACACCGACGCAACGATTCCACAGAGCTCAAATCTGGTTCGCTCGGATGAACGTGCGATCGGCAACCTGGTTGCGGATGCCTATCTCTCCAAAGGCAAGGCGGTAGCAGCCGATTTTGGAGTTGATGCCCCGCAAGTCGCCATGACCAACGGCGGTGGTATTCGCGCGGAAATTCCGGCAGGTGACGTGACGCTGGCTACCACCTTTGGTGTTTCGCCTTTCGGCAACTTCGTAGCGGTGGTTGAAGATGTCACCACGGCTGACCTGCAGCTCTTGCTGGAGAACGCTTACTCGCGGACCCTTGACAACGATCCTACAAATGGAGTCGCTCCGGTGCGTGACGGCGGCGGCACTGGCCGCTTCGCACAAGTGTCCGGCATGAAGGTTGTTTATGACATCTCCAAAACGCCGCTCGCACTGGATGCCAACGCCGAAACCATCACCACACCGGGTAATCGGGTCGTTTCCGCTACTCTGGATGATGGCACCGCGTTGATTGTTGCCGGTCAGCCGGTCCCCGGCATTACGGTGGATATCGCAATGCCCGCCTTTAGTGCCAACGGGGGGGACCAGTGGTTCCGCTATACCAGCGGAGGCACTGCTTATACCCAGCAGAACTATTCGTTCACGGCACTGGGTGTGACCGATCAGCAAGCGCTGGCCGACTACGTCATCAGCCTGGACGGCACGGCCGACGGCACTGGCCCGGCCATCGACAGCAGACCCGCCTATGATGAAACGGTCAAGGAAGGGCGTATTCTGACGATCTCGGACCGCGACTCGGACGGGCTGCAGGATATCGTCGAGGAGCGTCTCGGTAGCAACCCGGATGTCAGCGAGCTGGATCCTGCCGCGCAGCTCGCCGTCATCGCGGCCAAGGAATCAGCTGACGTTCTGGCCGGTGAAGGTAACGTGGTCTCTGACCCGGCCAGCTTCGACCTCTTCGATGAGAGCAGTATCCTGGATCTGCGCATGAACGGCGTGATGGGTGAGGTCTCGAATCCGGGCGTGAGTGGATCGGCAACGCTTGGGATTGACGTTTACAGCACTGACGACATCACCCAGCCGTTCCCGACCGGTTGGACGAAGGCACGCACCGAGCAAGTCACGCTGCCGGCTCCGAAAGGTAAGTTCTTCTACCGCCTCAACGCAGAATAATGCCCAGCCTGAACGTTCAGGCGTTCAGCTCCTACCCGCATCATTCCTGATTTAACAGCCCCTCTGCCACTAGCGGAGGGGCTTTTTTTTTGGTACACCCGGCAGGGCAGACCAGCTCGACAGTGATCACAACATGGCAACGTGGGTGTCAGCCGACCATCAGGCCCCGCAGGCAAACAAGCTTGCCACTGGTATCATTTTTTTAGGTTTAAAACTTGTTATGTTCATCGCATTGTTTTGGAATCAGCTTACATGAAACAAATAATTAGAGGTGCTAATATATACATGAGGCTCATTTCCTGGCGAATTTGTGGGCGGCTCTAAATTTCAACAGTGAAGCAAGAGCAGCATTAATGGCTTAGTTTCGAGCGGTTATGATGAATCAGGCAGACGCAGGAGAGCAGGTCACGGATGTAAGTTCTTCTGTAGTTTCAGTTGTTTTACTCGACGCGCAACAGCTCTTTACTTTGGGGCTGGAGTCTCTTCTTAGAGGAGTCGAAGGGATCTCAGTTGTTGGCAATATCACTTCTCCTGATTGTTTGGCCGATTGTATCGAACTGGTTCAAGTGGATGTTGTTCTAATGGACGTGACCTTTTCCGGCTTTGATCCCTTTCGAGTGCTTGCTGACTGGACGAAAGAGTATGTGGACCTGCGCTTCTTGGTCTTGTCGGGATATTCAGAGAAAATTTATGCGGAGCGTCTGATCCGTGCTGGTGCTTCAGGCTATATATCAAAGAATACCGATTTGGATAACTTGGTTGAGTCAATCAAGCAGGTCGCCGAAGGGGAACTCGCCGTCAGCCCACGCACGGCGCGCAAATTACTCAATGCGTATAGGGGCAGAGTTACATCCAAAGGGTATGTGGGCGGCGTGGAGGCTTTAACGGATCGGGAATTGCAGGTGCTGGGACTGATTGCCCAAGGGATGTCAACCACTCAAATTGCAAGCGATATGGGCATCGGCAAAAAAACGGTAGATACCTTCAAGGAGCGCATTAAATCGAAGCTCTTATTGCAGACCAGTCTACAGCTCGCGCAGTATGCTGGACGAGCCTTAGGTATATCTGGATAATTACGTCTTATGCGAGAAGCCCGTGATTCGAAAAAAGTAGCCGCTGGCTCCGGGAAGCAGCGCCGATCAAGTAAGTCCGGCCGATGGCGCAGCAGGCGGGTCTACCTTCCAGTTGTGGGTAAAGTGAAACGGAAAAATTTATTCCGGGCAGTCCAAGCAGTAGGAACGTTGTTAGCCTTATTCGTCGGTGGGCTATGGACCTACCAATATCTGGAGAGGCATACTGTGACAGCATCACTCAGCGGCCAGGAGGGCGAGGAGATGATGGATGTTCCGATGGCTCCTAAAGCTGAAAAAACGCAACCGAGGGCTTCATTAAAGCCAGACACCGCCGCACTTCTACATCAAGCTCGGCTTGCTGAAATACGATCTGAATTGACCTCGCTTTCGCTCACTGGTGACGTAACAACACGAGAAACCCGCAATTTTGTTTTGGAGTTTTATCAGAGCGCATCAGGCATGAGCGGTGTGCAGAGCTTACTCTTGCATGGAACTTACGAAGAAGAAGGGCGTATTTTTGATATGCAATTGGCAGCCAAAGCACCTTGCTATGTCAAAAAGACCCTAACGGATGCAAGTATCAAAATCGTGTCTGCCTGGGATGGTAAGAGTGCTAAGATTCAAGTAGATAAAGGCGTCTCGGGCGTGGCTCTGCAGCAACTGGAGGAAGGTGGTCTTTATGCATCCGCGCTCAAATTGGAAGGTGCCTTTCTTGCTTTGTCTGAGCCAGGGCAACTGGGTGCCGACTCGATCAGATTGGAGGGTAAACTTTGGCCAATTGACGGGCGCGCTTGCTGTAATTTGATTCGAGGGCTGCCCGATGGAACTTTGATCTACCATTTTATTGACTTAGAGTACGGGCTCGAACGCGCGCGACGCCTTGAATTTGAACTCTCCGGTCAGACGCATGAACTAATGCTACACTTTACAGATTATAAAAATTTCGGCCTGCGAAAGTTCCCGCAGCGCTATATTTTAAAATTAGACGGTAAAGTTCGCGGGGTGGTTCGAGTTGAGAACCCCCAAGTCAACCCGGGCTTAATGCCATGGAACTTCAGTTTAACCGAACGCTTGTAAGCCTTACCAAACTGCAGCCACGCATGTTACTGCGGCGAGGTTGGGTAAAGTCGCTCTATTGCCTTGCCGCGTCATCACGCGGAACTCATGTGTAAGCACTTTTTTTGACATCGTAATTTTGCCCAAATTCTGATCGTAGGATTTTGGGGTGTATTCCAACATTGGCGTCGTATTTTGCGCTCATTTGTGTCGTAATTCTGCGATAAAAAAAA
>Ga0100402_1002311_pt1 | contig 21485 bp, 20 predicted proteins | sample CryGeyme20150102_FD_80419 | JGI IMG/M metagenome (GOLD analysis project Ga0100402, IMG submission 80419) | Groundwater microbial communities from Crystal Geyser aquifers in Utah, USA - Crystal Geyser metaG 2015-0102 | ecosystem: Environmental > Aquatic > Deep subsurface > Groundwater | place...
ATACTTCCATTAACTTAATTTCAGCGGCGGTAATATCACTGTTGCCGGCAATTAAATGATATTTACCCGTGGTTTCTTTGACCAAAACTTGATCAATGGGTTTTTCTTCGATGAGCAGTTCATAACACGTATTGTCAACCGCATACTTATCAATTCCACTGCCCATTGTGGCATTACCTTGCGGGTCTAAATCAATCAATAATACTTTTCGTTTTGTGGCCGCCATCGACGCAGCCACATTGACTGCAGTAGTGGTTTTGCCCACACCACCTTTTTGATTTGCGATAGCGATGATTTTGCCCACGTTTGTATTCCGTTTTTATGAGATTTATTAGTGATAACCGATAGTTTATTGCCTTACAGGCAAACCAATTTGGCTTCAGCTTTTGCGAATATGAACAATATGGCGCTCGCCCTCTAAACCAGGAATTGCTAGTTTATTGCAAGCTTCGACCATAAACCCAGCAGGTATGTCAGCCATTTCATCGCTAGGTAATTGACCTTTTAAGGCCAAAAAAACCCCTTCAGAATCTACCAGATGCTGACACCAGTGCAACATATCTTTTAGTGAAGCAAAGGCCCGACTAATGACACCATCTATTCTGCCAGTTGGCTGGTAATCTTCAACTCTTGCTTGTACCGGTTGAATATTTGGCAGTTTTAATTCATAGGCAACTTGCGTCATAAAGCGTACGCGTTTACCCAAGCTGTCTAATAAAATGAACTGTTTATCTGGGCACATAATGGCCAGCGGAATACCGGGTAAACCGGGTCCAGTACCTACATCGATATACTGTTGTTTGTGCAAAAATGGCGTAACCGCAATGGAATCAACAATGTGTTTTACCAGCATTTTTTCAGGTTCGCGCACCGAGGTTAAGTTGTACGCTTTATTCCACTTGTGCATCAACAATACGTAGTCAACCAGCTTTTCACACTGTTCTGGCGTTGGCACAGGGCTTATGTCTCGCACATAAGCCTGTAATTGGGCCAGCAAGTTAAGTTTCAACTCAGACATTAGGCGGAAATTCGACTAGCAGATTTATGTTGGGAAACTAACAAACCATGTTTTTTCAAATATACGAGCAGTAATGATACCGCAGCCGGTGTTACACCTGATATTCGACCCGCTTTGCCAATGGTTTCAGGTCTTGCTTGTGTTAATTTAGCAACAACTTCATTGCTCAAGCCCGAAATCTTACTGTAGTCAAATTCCAGCGGGATCAAAGTATCTTCATTGCGTAAGGTTTTGGCTATTTCATCTTTTTGACGCTCAATATAACCCGCGTATTTTATCTGAATTTCAACTTGTTCCGCTGCTTGCGTATTATCAATTTGTGGGCCAATGCCTTCGATTTGCATCAACTCACTGTAGGTAATTTCAGGGCGGCGCAGCAATTCTTCTAACGAATTTTCACGTGTCAGCGGGTTTTTGAGCATGGTGTTTAATTTGCCGGCAGCAGCATGATTTGGGTTTACCCAGGTGCTGCGCAGACGCTGTGCCTCAAGCTCAATCGCTTCCAGTTTTTGGTTAAATACTTGCCAGCGATGATCATCAACCAAGCCAATTTCTCGACCTTTGCTGGTCAAACGCATATCGGCATTGTCTTCTCTAAGTAACAAGCGATATTCCGCACGGCTGGTAAACATACGATAGGGTTCTTTTGTACCCATGGTAGCTAAATCATCAATCAATACGCCCATGTAGGCTTCATCACGGCGCAAGGTAAAGGCATCTTTTTCCTGACTTGCTAAAGCTGCATTGGCCCCAGCTACCAAACCCTGTGCACCAGCTTCTTCATAACCCGTGGTGCCGTTGATCTGCCCGGCAAAAAACAGGCCTTGAATAAACTTAGTTTCAAGACTTTGTTTTAAGTCTCGTGGATCAAAGAAATCATACTCAATGGCATAACCTGGACGCACAATATGAGCTTGTTCAAAACCCTTTATTGATCGCACTAAATCCATTTGCACATCGAATGGCAGACTGGTTGAAATGCCATTGGGGTAGATTTCAATACTATTTAACCCCTCTGGTTCAACAAAAATTTGATGGGAACTTTTTTCTGCAAAACGATGGATTTTATCTTCGATAGAGGGGCAATAACGCGGTCCTATGCCCTCAATAACACCAGTATACATGGGTGATCGGTCGAGCCCACCACGAATGATTTCATGGGTACGTTCGTTTGTGTGGGTGATGTAACAACTGACTTGACGCGGGTGGTCACTGGCTTTACCCAAGTAGGAAAATACCGGAATAGGATCGTCACCTAGTTGTTCTTGCATCACACTGAAATTCAAGGTTCGTGCATCTAAGCGCGCTGGCGTGCCGGTTTTTAAGCGATCAACTCTGAAGGGCAGGGCACGTAAACGATCAGCTAAAGCAATGGAAGGAGGATCACCCGCTCGGCCACCCTTGTAATTATTAAGGCCAATGTGAATGGTGCCACCTAAAAAGGTACCGACGGTAATCACAACGGCCTTGGCCTTAAATTTGAGGCCCATTTGTGTGACAACACCCACTACTCGATCTTGTTCAACAATAAGATCATCACAGGCCTGTTGAAATAAGGTTAAATTGGCTTGGTGTTCCAACATGTGGCGAATAGCAGTACGGTATAAGGCACGATCAGCTTGAGCTCGGGTTGCTCGTACTGCGGGTCCTTTGCTGGAATTGAGAGTACGAAATTGGATCCCGGCTTGATCGGTGGCGAGAGCCATGGCTCCACCTAAGGCGTCAATCTCTTTGACTAAATGCCCTTTGCCAATGCCGCCAATAGCTGGATTACAAGACATTTGTCCCAACGTTTCGATATTGTGAGTTAGCAACAGGGTATTTGCTCCCATGCGTGCTGCCGCCAAAGCTGCTTCAGTGCCAGCATGGCCGCCACCCACTACGATGACATCGAATTGTTGTTGGTAAAACATGTTAAGCCTCTCAAACTCTGGAAAACAAACACCCAGCTAAAACGGGCGCGTATTCTATATGGAAATAGACCCGAAGGAAATGGTTAAAATTTATGCAATATGAGGTTTTGATCCTGAGTAGTATTTAAAGGATCTTAAAGATCTTTGTTTATTACTACTACTATTAAGCAATAGATTATCTGTGTATAAGTGTTTTAAATTCAATTAAAACAATATGTTATCAATGATTAATTGGTGTGTATAAGCCTTGATCAACGCGGTATAGCTTGGGTGTAATATTCTTATTTATCCACAAAGTGAATTTATGAAAATTACATAAAGTGGATATAAATAGTTTATAAACCGTTTATACATATTTATATCCACAATAAAAAGAAACCTTTGATCTAACTGTGTGTAAATTGTGATCAAAAATGGGCAATCGCGATCTTTAATCAGCTGCCAGTCTATTCATCTAAAAAGTATAGAGTGTGGATAACTAGCAAACTGATTGTTGTCGACTTTTTAAATTTTGTTGATCCTGACACTGCCGCCACTGGTTTTTAAGGTAAGAAGAGGTCCACCACCGTTTATTTTTCCTTTAATCGATTGCTTTTTAGTACTGCCTTCCACAGCAAAATTTGTTGATACTCTGCCACCGCTGGTTGCGGCATTGATGTCCATCTGCACACTTTCGAGAATTGATGCGGTAATTGAACCACCGGAGGTATGTAAGCTTGCATCAGCAGTGAGCTGTTGGTCGATGGTGACTTTAATACTGCCACCAGAGGTATGGGCATTGAGATTGCCACTGATAGCTTTAGTGTTGATGGAACCGCCCGAGGTATGCAGTTTGGTATAACCTTTCACATTACCTACAGTAATCGATCCGCCAGAGGTGCGTGCTTTGAGCTCTCCAACTAAATTTTCAATATTCAACGAACCGCCAGAAGTATTGAGGTCGACGTCATATTCCTGCGGAATATTCAGGATAAATTTAACTTGCAGGTTTTTAGCCCAACGTTGCGGTGAGTTGAGTTTGCCTATGACCGACAAATTGCCATTGTCTAACTCTGTGGTGTAAGTGAAAAGTTCGTCTTCGTCATTATCAACAATGATTTCAAGTTCAATGGTGTTTTGTGTGTGAGTGTTTATATCGATGGAGCCGACATCTGTTTTTATGTGCAGCTTGGCACCTGGTGTGACGTCAAAACGCTCATTGTAGGTTTGGGCGTGCAGGGCAGTGCTTAACAGTAAAAGTGAGCAAGCGGCTAGTTTGCTGATAAACGTAGAAGTTTTAACTAAGGTATTCATGCAATGTTCCTGTGATAGTTGCGTGTCGCTTTATTATGTCGCAGCTATACACAGGAAGGTTTAAAACCGTTAAAAAAGGTTTTTTATCGCACTTGATTGGGCCGATAGCCACTCACGGGTTTTGACTCAACTTGCACCGGGATAATTTCTTTGCGACGGCTTGGCCCGGAAAATTTAACCTTGTAGGTGTCATATTCTTTGATTGATTCAAAACAATAACTGCCTAAAGCCTGTTCCAGTTCAGCTAGGTTGTGGTTGGTAATCAGGATGCAATTTTTATGATTGGCTAGGCGTTGACGTAATAGGTTGCCGAGCCAGCTCTGGGCATTTTTTTTCAGACTGGTTTCGTTTACACACACCTCATCTAAAATCAATAAATCTACGTCTAACAGTTCTTGATGAATTTCGCGAAATTTTTGACCAACGTTGTCTTGTGCATTGAAGTCATAGGAAAAAAACCGCATGTCCAACAAACTCGATAATTGACGGTACAAAACTGATATTTCGTATTGTTCAATAAGTTCATGAGCAATGGCGCCAGCGGTGTGAGATTTACCACGACCATAATCACCGTAAAAAATCATCATGTGTGATCCACTGCGTCGCCAATTAAGGTCTTCATGGGCGGCAATGAAGGATTTGGCAATGCTTACTGCTTCGATTACATCGTCGCTGTCTTCCACTAAGTTGGCAAAAGTCCATTTTGGATTTAAGTCAGAACGCCCTTGGATAGACTGAATACGTTGTTTTTTGACATCCTGTTGCAGTTGACGAACGTCGCGATTCGCCAAGGTTTCGTATTCTTTCCTCAGTGATTTGTAGTCTTCGTAGCGATCAGGGACATATTGGCGGCCTAAGGCTTTGCCCAATTGCTGAATTTTGTTTTTTATACTATCCACAGAATTACCACACTAACGTTTGTTAAAATGCTTGGCTATCAACGCATTTAAAATCATTAAGCGCCATTATTTTTTACTATATTTTGCCACTAAATTCTTGGCATTTTCGTCAGCCACAATGCCCGCTTTTTGTTTCACCAACTGCTGGCCAACACGATGCGCAGCGCCACTGCCTGTGGCTAATCGCTGACGTTTTAAATTAAAAACAAATTTTTGAGTCCATTGAAACTGGCTAAATTGACTCTCTGGGCGACCAAGCCAATATGCCACAAAATCCCCTAACTCTGCTGTACTATATTGATAATCTATCAAACCAACTAATTTGGCCAAGTCACTGAGTAACGCATGGTCTGGTTGCCAATCTAGTTGCATCGCATACCACTCTAAATGCAGTTTACTGTATGCATCAGGTTTCATTTGCAACAAGGGAAGGAGTAAGGTCTTACCATTGACACTGTGGTTTAACTCGACGTCTTGGTCAAATTTAACCAAACCCACATTTAACAATTCCTTGATGAGGCTGTTAAGTTGCCTTCCCAGGGTAAATTTTTCTTCTTTTGCGTTTAACAAGCCCAATAGTGCTTTGTAGTTTAGTGGTGGAGTTGTGGCATTGTGGCCATTCACCTTTGGTTTTAAACCAAGTAAATACAAAACCCTGGCCTCGTTACTAAGGGATTGTTGCAGTGCTGCTTGTTCGGCTAAATTGATGTTCATGGTAGTTAACAAAACATTAGTTGAGTTGAGGATCACTTAACCACTCTTCCAGCCACTTCACCGCTAGATCTTCAGGGATGGGGTGCACTAAAACGTCGATATGAACAGCAGGTTGAATGAATACAGCACCGGCTTTTTTGAGAATATTTTCTATCTGCACCGCGCCGTTACAAAACGTGTCGTAACTGCTGTCACCTAAGCCCACTACACTGAATTTAACGCTGTCCAAGGCACGTTGTTGGCATTGTCTAGCAAATCGTTGGATGTTGTCAGGTAAATCTCCTGCACCGTGTGTAGAGGTACAGACGAGCCAAATCGCTGTTTGGTCAAGATCATTGATATCAGGTTGTAAGTGGATTCTGGCCTTGTGTTGGTGTGCAACTAACACGCCTTCCAGGGCATCTGCCACATATTCACTCGCGCCTAATACGCTACCTACAATAATCTCAAATGTTGCCATGACCGAATCTTTGTTATGTTAAGTTCATTGGATTGTAGCGTGCTTAGTGTTCTCACACTATGGATTTGCCGTCACTTACCAATGCAAAAAGACGAGAATATTTTACCAAGTAGGTCATCAGAACTGAATTCACCGGTAATTTCGTTAAGGTGATGCTGACACAACCGCAATTCCTCGGCCAACAGTTCACCGGCCATGTGGTCTTCTAATTGTTGTTTGCCTAAGCATAAGTGCTCGTATGCTCTGTCGATGGCATCGAGATGGCGACGTCTCGCGATAAATTGCCCTTCATTGTTGGCTTTAAACCCCATGCACTGTTTAAGGTGCTCAGTGAGCAAAGCTAATCCTTGGCCATCGTTAGCAGACATAGCAACCACCGGATATTCACCAGTTTCATTCATGCCAGACGATTCATGACTTAGATCAATTTTGTTGCGGATTACTGTAAGCCCTATGGCTTTGGGCAGTTTGGCAAAAAAGTCTGGCCATATTTTTTGAGGATGAGTTTCATGTGTGTCGGTACTGTCTACCATGAACAGCACTCGGTCAGCTTGATTGATTTCTTGCCAAGCGCGAGCAATACCAATTTGTTCTACTTTGTCTGGGCTGTCGCGTAAACCTGCTGTATCGATGATGTGCAAGGGCATGCCATCAATATGAATGTGTTCTTTTAATACATCTCGGGTGGTGCCAGCAATATCAGTGACGATGGCTGCCTCTCGTCCAGCCAGTGCATTCAGTAAACTGGACTTACCCGCATTGGGTCTACCCGCAATTACCACACGCATACCTTCACGCAGCAAGGTGCCTTGTTTGGTTTGATGGCGTAACTGTTTAAAAGCATTGACGAGGTTGTCGAGATCTTGCTGAATTTTGCCATCACTGAGAAAGTCGATTTCTTCTTCGGGGAAATCTATGGCTGCTTCTACATACATTCTTAAATGAATGACACTCTCAACGATAAGTTGGATGTGGTGAGAAAACTCTCCCTGCAGAGAACGCAATGCGCCTTTTGCTGCCTGCTCTGAACTGGCATCAATTAAATCAGCAATGGCTTCTGCTTGAGCGAGATCCAATTTATCATTTAAAAAAGCGCGCTCGCTGAATTCGCCTGGTCGGGCAATTCTCACATCAGCACAGGCTAAAATGGCATTGAGCAACATATCGAGTACCACTTGTCCGCCATGTCCCTGCAGTTCCAGCACATCTTCACCCGTAAAGGAATGTGGTTCTTGAAAATACAGGGCGATACCTTGGTCGATCAATTGTTGTTGGGCATCGAAAAAAGGTAGGTAATCAACGTGCCGAGGTTTAGGCACTTTACCCAATATTTTAGTTGCAACCTGCTTAACCAAAGGACCAGAAACGCGAATGATACCAACACCACCACGACCCGGGGCCGTGGCTTGAGCGGCGATAGTTTGTTGCTGGCTGTTGTGCAGAGTGCCGGCCATGATTAGTCGCGAAAATTAGTAAATTGCAGAGGCTGATCGAGCTCTGCTTTTTTTGCCAATGCCATGACTTGCTGCAAATCATCGCGTTTTTTTCCCGTGACTCTCACTTGATCACCTTGTATTGAGGCCTGCACTTTTATTTTTTCATCTTTAATCAGTTTGATGATTTTTTTTGCGGTGCTTTGTTCAATACCTTGTTTGAAGGCAATGGCTTGTTTATAAATTTTACCAATGTGTTGCACGTCTTTTTTCTCAAAGGCGGCAGTATCAACACTGCGTTTTACACAAGTGCCAATGAGGATTTCAAGCATTTGTTTTAACTGAAAGTCGTTATCAGCCACCATGGTGACAATACTTTCTTTCAATTCAAAGCTTGCCTCTACGCCTCGAAAATCGAAGCGTGTCGATAATTCTCGATTGGCATTGTCTACTGCATTTTTTACTTCAACTAGATCAACTTCTGAGACGATATCGAATGACGGCATAAAAATTCCTGTGATGTAGTCAGTATTTAAATTCTATTGTAAGTGTAAGCAAAAAAAAGCCCATTTTATATCCTGCAAAGGCATACTCAACGGGCTAGATGGCTAATGTAGAGAGTCTAACGAAGTTTTATTTTGTCTGTAATCCGCGTTTTTCCATGGACGCATAAATAAACTTAGCTTGAATTAAGGTAATGATATTGCTGATTAACCAATACAACACTAAGCCCGCTGGGAAGATAAAGAAAAACAAGCTCATGGCCACCGGCATAAACTGCATAATTTTTTGCTGCATTGGGTCAGTCATCGTCATGGGTTGCAGTTTCTGCAACAAATACATACTCACACCAGTAAGAATGGGCAATACATAGTAGGGATCTTTTACACTTAAGTCTGTTATCCAGAAGATAAAGTCGGCATGGCGAAGCTCAACGCTTTCTAACAATACCCAATACAGGGCAAGGAAGATGGGCATTTGCAACAATAGAGGAAAGCAGCCACCCATGGGGTTGACTTTATCTTTTTTATACAACTCCATCATGCCTTGCTGCATCTTTTGACGGTCATCACCGTAACGCTCTTTTAATGCGTCCATCTTAGGTTTCAAGGCACGCATTTTGGCCATGGATTCATATTGTTTTTTGGTTAAAGGATACATACCGCCTTTTACGATCACGGTGATGATAATGATGGCATATCCCCAATTACCCACCAGGCCATGAATGAACTGCAGTAACCAGAATAAGGGCTGAGAAATCATCCATAAAAAGCCGTAATCTACGGTTAAATCCAGACCTCTGGCGATGGTGGCAAGAGTATCTTGGTCTTTAGGACCTAAATATAAAATGCTTGAAAGTTGTGCACTTTCACCAGGATTAAGGTTAATGGTTTCTCCAGTAAAACCGATGACCGCATTAGTGTTTTGACGAACCATACTAAAAATGGTGTTGTTTTGGTCTTGAGGTGGTACCCAAGCAGAAACAAAATAGTGCTCGATCATGGCCGCCCAGCCAGCTTTGGTATGCTGATTCAAATTTTTGTCTTGGATATCATCAAACTTGTATTTTTCGAAACGGTCTTCTTCTGTGGAATAAGCGCCACCACGATACGTAGGCATAAACATGCTGCCACCTTGCTCAACCATGCTTTGTTTGAGTTGACCAAATTGCTGGATCTGCTTTGTTACAGCGCTGTTATTTTCAATAAGGTAATTGACATCTATCTGGTGACTACCTTGGCTAAAGGTAAAGGTTTTTGTAACAACTAAGCCGTCTTGGGTGGCGTATGTGAGGGGGACAGTTAGGCTACTGCCTTCCATAGTGTAGTTGTCTTTTTCGACGGTATAATTGGGTCTAGATTTGCTGTCTATGCCATCGCGGCCAACTAAACCACTTTGGGCTACAAACAAATGTTCACCATTTGGGCGAAGCAGGCTGTATGAATCGTTTGAACCTTGTACAACAGGAAATTTAGCTAAATTGGCAGAAATGACATCGCCACCTTTTGCATCAATTTCTATCTTCAATGTGTCAGTGGTAACCGAAATAATCTTACCGCTGTTTTCTAATACGGTAGCGGGTCCTACGCTCGGTAAATCACTTGATATCTGTGGTGCGTCACTGCCATCGCTCACCGTAGTCGAAACTTGAGCCTGAGTGCTGGTGGTGACTTCAGGATTAACAGGTTTTGGACCATAATCTAGTTGCCATTGTTGCCACAACAAAAAGCTAACAAATGCCAGACCAATTAATAAAAAACTGCGTTGGGATTCCATAAGGTACTCTAATTAACTACATATTGATCGTTGTGACTTAAAATAAACCACGGTGAAATTACAAAGCGCTATCCCTTAATAAGGGCAGTAATCTATTTATCACTATTTTTATTGTGCTTTTTTGGAACGGGGTCAAAGCCGCCCTCATGCATTGGGTGGCATTTAACAATACGTTTTACACTCAACCATAATCCGCTCATTGTACCGTGTTCTGTAATTGCCTCTACAGCATACTGCGAACAACTCGGATGAAACCGGCAATGTGGGCCAAGCATCGGCGATATCAATTTCTGATAGAATTTGATCACACTTATTGGGATGAAGCGCATCGATTTGCCAATTTTTTCCATAACTTACTCAACAATGCAAACAACTCTTGGTTAGAAAGTTTGTCAACGCCACTTTTTCCGACTACGACTATATCAATATTTGGCAGTAATTGTTGTTCGAGACGAAAGCTTTCTCTGACGATGCGTTTCAAGCGATTGCGGTCGTGAGCACGTCGAACGCGTTTTTTGGATATCGTAATACCCAACCTAGGGTTGTTAGTCTGGTTAGCGCGGGCGAGAAGGGTAAATTGTGGCGATACAGAGGGTATGGCGTTACTGAAAACATATTCAAAGTGGGTGGGAGTAAGTAACCTTAACTCCCGTGAAAATTGATTTTCACCCACCTTGGATAATTATATTAAGCTGATAAACGAGCACGGCCTTTAGCACGGCGATTAGCTATAACCTTGCGGCCATTCTTTGTCGCCATACGGGCACGAAAACCGTGTGAACGCTTACGCTTTAAGTTGCTTGGTTGAAAAGTTCTTTTCATGGCCTAGTCCTGCTACATAAGGTTGTTGTCACTTGAGCACAGTAGGCGCTCAAAAATGACGCTGAATAATAGAGATCACTTAGCATCTTGTCAATCAAACATTATCTTAAATCAAGCACTAAGCGCATATCTTTGCGTCTCGACTTAAAACACTGATGTTTTTTCATCATTCCAAGACTGCTTTGACAACATAAAGACAGGTAGAGGGGTTTAGTTGTAGCGTGCGCTAATCGTTAATTTGCAATTTGTATTGACGAATTCATCAACTGTAAAATGCAATAAAGTTAATAAAAAATCAGATTTCGTTAAATAAGTTTGATTTATCCACAGGTTGAATAGTAAATTCACATAAAATCATATTTTTCAATAGTCAGCAAACTACCTTTATGCATTAATTTCATAATTTATACAGCTGTCGGTTTTCAAAGTCATTCAATTTAGATGCCAGAATAATTATATAAAACAAATGGATATATGATTTATGTTTGATATACGGATTTAATTTCAGATCTTTGTTGCGTCGTCGATAGGAAAAACGAGATAATTCACAACCCTCGAAGCTAGGGCGCTGAATTTGTATAAAATTCGTCCTTGTTGAAGTTATCAATGTCTTCTTTGTTACTTCATAATTGTTATTAAAAGCCTTTATTGATTAAGGGCTGGAGTCAATTTTTAAATGTCGCTTTGGAATCAATGCCTTGAGAGGCTACAACAGGATTTACCCATCCAACAGTTTAGTATGTGGATAAGACCACTTCAGGCAGATCACAGCGATTCGCAGTTGACCCTTTTTGCGCCAAATAGATTTGTGCTGGATTGGGTAAGAGATAAGTACTTTACTCAGATTACTTCTTTGTTTAATGAACTGTGTGGTGCTGACGCGCCACAGTTGCGTTTTGAAGTTAAACGAGCTGAACCTCAATATTTAAAAACTAACCATGCGTTGGCTAAAACAGCGCAAAGTATAAAGCCAAGTATTTCGAACACGGTCGTTTCGATCAAAGAAAATTCTGCTGTAAATATGGCGAATGTGCATAAGAGTAATGTAAATCCAACTTATCGATTTGAAAATTTTGTTGAAGGTAAATCAAACCAATTAGCCAGAGCTGCAGCACAGCAAGTGGCAGACAATCCGGGTGGCGCTTATAACCCCTTGTTTATTTATGGTGGTACAGGATTAGGTAAAACTCACTTACTGCATGCTGTTGGCAATGGCATTATTGATAACAAAAAAGACGCAACAGTTGTATATATGCATTCTGAGCGTTTTGTTCAGGACATGGTTAAAGCCCTGCAAAACAATGCTATTGAAGATTTCAAACGTTACTACCGTTCTGTAGATGCCTTGTTGATTGATGACATTCAGTTTTTTGCAAATAAGGAACGGTCTCAAGAGGAATTTTTTCATACATTTAACGCGTTATTGGAGGGAAATCAGCAGATTATTCTGACTTCGGATAGATACCCCAAAGAAATTGTTGGTGTTGAAGATCGCCTGAAATCACGTTTTGGTTGGGGCCTTACGATCGCGATTGAACCTCCTGAGTTAGAGACTCGAGTTGCGATATTGAAACGTAAGGCATTGGAAAATAAGATATTTTTGCCTGACGAAGTCGCATTTTTTATAGCTAAGCGGCTTCGTTCGAATGTGCGGGAGCTGGAAGGTGCCCTCAACAGGGTAGTCGCTAACGCTAATTTTACTGGTCGGCCAATTACAATTGATTTTGTACGCGAGGCACTTCGAGACTTGTTAGCACTGCAAGAAAAATTAGTCACAATCGATAATATTCAGAAGACCGTTGCCGAATATTACAAGATCAAAATGGCTGATATTCTGTCTAAACGTCGCAATAGAAGTGTTGCAAGACCTAGACAAATGGCTATGGCACTGTCTAAAGAACTAACAAATCATAGTCTGCCCGAGATAGGCGATGCTTTTGGTGGTAGAGATCATACTACGGTGTTGCACGCATGCCGAAAAATTGTGCAGCTACGAGAAGAAAGTCATGATATAAAAGAAGACTATCAAAATCTTATACGTACATTGTCGTCATAAAAATTCACGAGTAAAAAGATGAAATTCAGCATCAGCAGGGAAAGTTTTCTCCAGCCACTTCAATTAGTTTCAGGTGCGGTTGAGAGACGCCACACCTTACCAATATTATCCAACGTTTTGATTAAAGTTAGTGAAAACTCACTGTGGTTGACGGGGACTGATTTAGAGGTAGAGTTGATTTCAAATGTTACCCTTGAGGGTGATTTTACAGAAGGTGAAATAACGGTTCCTGCAAAAAAACTTGTTGATATATGCAAGGGTTTACGTGAAGGAAGTGCAATAGATTTTGAAGTAGATGCCAACAAAGCACTAATAAAATCAGGGCGCAGTAAATTTAGTTTATCTACCTTATCTGCATCTGATTATCCAAACTTAGAAGATTGGCAGGGTGAGCTGGACTTTGAAATACCTCAGAGCGCACTGAAGCGCTTGATAGACAGTACGCATTTTTGTATGGCGCAACAAGATGTGCGTTATTATCTGAACGGCATGTCATTAGAAACGGAAGAGAATGTAATCCGTACGGTGGCAACAGACGGGCATCGTTTGGCTTTATGTCGTCTTGCTTATACCAATGCTACGTTGCCAAATAGACAAGTTATCATTCCGCGTAAAGGTGTTCTGGAAATATCGCGGCTAATTGAAGACAGTGATAAACGTGTAAAAGTGCAAGTAGGGTCTAATCATATTCGAATCTTTTCAACGGATTTTATTTTTACGAGTAAATTGGTCGATGGTCGTTTTCCTGATTATCGACGTGTGCTTCCGAAAGATGGTGACAAAAAAATTGAATCTGAAAAAGATATGCTGAAGCAAGCATTTTCGAGAGCTGCCATTTTATCTAACGAGAAGTTTAAAGGTGTGCGCTTAAATTTGTCAGAAAATGAATTGAAGATTACAGCTAATAATCCTGAACAAGAAGAAGCAGAAGAAATAGTCGACATAGATTATGCAGGGGCCGCGCTAGAGATCGGTTTCAACGTTGCATATTTAATCGATGTGATGAATGGTCTGAATTGTGAAAAAGTGCGGATAACTTTAGCTGATTCAAATAGTAGTGCTTTACTTGAAGACGCTAGTGATGACTCAGCACTATACGTTATTATGCCAATGAGGTTATAGCTCGCTCATCGACGGATTATTTTAATGATACTGGGCCTCGTCCAGGTTAGTAATTTTAGAAATCTCGATAACCTCACCTTAAAGCCTAGTCCCAGCTTGAATATAATAGTAGGCGCAAATGGTAGTGGTAAATCTTCGATTCTTGAGGCTATCCACTACTTAGGTTTTTCTCGTTCTTTTCGCACTAGTAAACACAAAAATGTAATTCAGCACGGTAAAGAAGAATTTACTGTGCATGGTAAGTTACAGATTGGAGCACTAGAACGCCGCTTAGGCCTGGTGAGAACTAGAGACGATGAATGTCTTGTTAGCATCGATGGGCTCAAGTCAAAGTCGACCGCAGATCTTGTGAGTCAACTACCAGTTCAAATTTTTACGCCACAGAGTTCAGAGCTAATTGTCGGCGCACCCAACTTAAGGAGAAAGTTTTCTGACTGGTTATTGTTTCACGTGGAACCTGAAATTAACCAAGTGTTTGCCAATTTTCGTCGATGCTCCCAGCAAGTAAATGCCATATATAAAAAGAGTTTTAGCTCAGGGATTAACTTTAACGAGCGAGAAATAGATTACTGGCTACTTCAATTTTGTGAGTTCGGGCAATACATAAGTCATAAACGAGAAACCTTACTAAATTCAGAGTTGCAAGAGCTAATTCTTTTCAATCTAAGCGCTTTTTTACCTGAGTTTTCCTTTGAAATTTCGTATTATAGAGGCTGGGAAAAAGACCTCAGTTTGTATGAATCCTTAGTTAAAAACGTAACAAGAGATCTTAAGAATGGCTACTTAGGCAATGGCCCACAAAAAGCTGATATTCGCATTAAAGTACGCGGATTGCCTGTCGAAGAAGTCCTGTCTAGGGGGCAATTAAGAATGTTAGTTGCAGCATTACAAATTGCCCAAGCTGAATATTTAAAGAAAAAGTTAGATAAAACAGTCGTGTTTTTGTTAGACGATATCGGTGCTGAGTTGGACGTGTCAAAGCAAGTGTTGTTTATTGATAAGCTACTAGCGACAGGGTCTCAATTATTTGTTACAGCAATAAGCGCAATCCAGCTAAGTTATTTAGATGGTTATAAAAATAAAAAAGTGTTTCACGTGGAACATGGCCAAGTGATAGAGGAGATTTAATCAAATGGCACAAGAAAATGTTTATGATTCTTCAAGTATCAAAGTTTTAAAAGGACTTGATGCAGTTAGAAAAAGACCAGGCATGTATATTGGTGATACTGATGACGGCACTGGTTTGCATCACATGGTATTTGAAGTTGTGGACAATTCCATTGATGAGGCATTAGCTGGTCATTGCAGTAACATCACCGTTAAAATACATACTGATGGCTCAGTTTCGGTGAAAGATGATGGAAGGGGTATTCCCACAGAAATTCACCAAGAAGAGGGCGTTTCCGCCGCTGAAGTTATCATGACAGTACTCCATGCTGGCGGTAAGTTTGATGATAATTCTTACAAGGTCTCAGGCGGATTACATGGCGTAGGTGTTTCAGTTGTTAATGCCTTATCCAGTCGTTTGGTGCTTCAAATCAGACGTGGCGGAAAACTACATGAACAGGAATACCAACATGGCGTACCACAGCAACCTTTAGCCGTAATTGGTGATTCGCAAACAAGCGGCACTAGTGTTCGATTCTGGCCGAGTGAACTTACCTTCACAGATGTCTTGTTTCACTACGACATACTAGCAAAAAGATTACGAGAACTTTCCTTTCTCAATTCTGGAGTGTGCATCATTCTGGAAGATGAAAGAGATGGTAAAAAAGACAAATTTGAATATGAAGGTGGTATCAAAGCCTTTGTTGAATACCTTAACCAAAACAAAACGCCAATTCATAATAAGGTCTTTCATTTCAATTCAGAAAGGGATGACGGTATTTCAGTAGAAGTTGCGATGCAATGGAATGACAGCTTTCAGGAGAATGTTTTCTGTTTTACCAATAACATTCCACAGAGAGATGGGGGGAGCCACTTAGCAGGCTTTAGGGGGGCTTTAACACGTACTCTCAATAACTACATGGAAAAGGAAGCCATTGCCAAAAAAGCTAAGACTACAACCAGCGGTGATGATGCCAGAGAGGGGCTAACCGCTGTTATCTCGGTCAAGGTACCTGATCCCAAATTTTCTTCACAAACAAAAGATAAATTAGTTTCATCAGAAGTTAAACCTGCAGTAGAAACAGTGATGGGCGAGAAGTTACAAGACTTCTTACTCGAAAATCCAACAGAAAGTAAGATTATCGTAGGCAAAATAATTGATGCTGCTAGGGCTCGAGAAGCCGCCCGAAAAGCAAGAGAAATGACTCGCCGAAAAGGCGCTTTAGATTTAGCTGGTTTGCCAGGTAAATTGGCAGACTGCCAAGAAAAAGATCCAGCATTATCAGAGCTTTACATTGTGGAAGGAGACTCTGCAGGTGGCTCTGCAAAACAAGGTCGTAATAGAAAAAATCAAGCTATTTTACCTTTAAAAGGTAAGATCCTAAATGTAGAAAAGGCGCGTTTTGATAAGATGCTGTCCTCTCAAGAGGTGGCTACATTAATCACAGCGTTGGGCTGTGGTATTGGCCGTGATGAATACGACCCTGAAAAACTCCGTTATCACCGTATTATCATTATGACGGATGCTGATGTCGACGGATCTCACATTCGCACCTTGCTACTGACATTCTTCTATAGACAAATGCCAGAACTCATTGAGCGTGGTTATATTTATATTGCACAACCACCTTTATATAAAACAAAAAAAGGTAAGCAAGAGCAATATCTCAAGGACGACGATGCCCTTACTAAATATCTTACTTCTATTGCATTAGACAGTGCTGCAATATACGTTAACGAAAGTGCTCCGCCAATCTCTGGAGTGAGTCTTGAGAAAATGGTTTATCAATATCAGACTACCACGGCCATGATCGACAGAATTAGCAGATTGATGCCGAAGGTCTTACTCAATAAGCTTGTTTATAGTGCGCAATTGAATATTGAAGACTTAAAGTCTGAAGAAAACTTAACTCAGTTTGCAACGACATATGTTGATAGTCTTACTCAAGACGAAATAGATGGCTCAACCTATTCGTATGTAATCCGTCATAATTCAGAACGTAATAATTACTATATTGCGATTGTAATACGTCAGCATGGCATCGATACAGAGTATGTTATTGACCAAGATTTTGTAGACTCTACAGAATACAAGCGCATAAAAGAGCTTAATTCGACTATCAACGGTTTGATAGAAAATGGCGCATATGTACAACGTGGTGATAAAACCAAACCCGTGACATCTTTTGTGGATGCGCTAGATTGGCTAATGGCGGAGTCTAAGCGCGGTCAGTATATTCAACGTTATAAAGGTTTGGGTGAAATGAACCCAAGCCAGCTTTGGGAAACCACAATGGACCCAAGCACGCGTCGAATGTTGCAAGTTAAAATAGAAGATGCAATAGGTGCAGACCAACTCTTTACCTGCTTAATGGGTGATAATGTCGAGCCCAGAAGAGCTTTCATTGAAGAAAATGCGCTTAAAGTTGCAAACTTAGACGTGTAGTTTATGTCTATATGTGATGTTTGATGAAACATAAAAGGTACCTTTAAGGTACCTTTTTTTTGCAGAGAAACCATGTTAAATTATTGTTTTATATAAATTTATTTCACAATAGTAAAAAACTATTACATTGAAAATATCATTCAATTGCTGAGCAAAGTGACTAAAACAGCGGGTGAACCAAAGCCAGAAAAATCAATACTAAATTTATAGAGACCTGTTTCCTGTGGGGTAAATCTAAAATTTTCATCGTTAGTTTGACAATTTGCACTAACGATTTTATTTACCTCTACTACCTGGTCTGAACGCAAGCTTGCATAACCACAATTTTTGTTCGGAGACCATGCCGCATCAGCAAACTTAAAATCATAAGGTTGTCCATCAGCAATTAATTCAATCTGTGTTGCATACACGCCATCTGCGATGGGTTGCAGTTTGTATTTTTCATCTGCTTCCCACCACGTGAATACTCCGCGCAGATACAAATCACTGTAGTCTGTCTGACTCGAAAAACTGTGTATTGCATTGGTGGCGCAACCACTGGAGAACAGGCAAACCATGGACATGAATATTATTCGTGTAAAATTCATTGTTATATCCAAATAACCTATTGATTTAGATAAGAAATATCGCCACAAGTCAGAAATAACCGTCTTAGTCTTGCTAGTGCCGATAAACGATTGTTTCTCACCGCTAAATCATCTGCCATAACCATCACATTCTCAAAGAAATCATCTATGGGTTTGCGAAGTTTTGCCAAAACTATCAACGCGTCTTTATAGTCATTCTTATCGACGTAGGCAGCAACCGCCGCTTCCGCTTGTTCAATCGCTGAGACTAAGGCCCGCTCCGAATCAGTCTCAAGTAGGTTGTGATGGATTTCTGAATGAACGCTTACAGAATTTTTTGCAAGTATATTGGCAACCCTTTTATTGGCTGCTGCTAAAGCAGGGGCTGATTCATTCTGTTTAAACTCACTGATTGCCTCAACCCTCGCAGCATAATCTGCAGGTCGAGTAGGGCGTATCTCAGCCACAGCTTGAATCACATCCACAGCTACATTTTGTTCTGCATACCAAGCTTTAAAGCGAGCTAATACAAAATCCACAACATTGGTGTTGAGTTCATCTACCCGAACTTTATCGCCAAACGTCGTAATCGACGCATCTACCAGACTTACCAAATCCAAAGGTAAACGATTCTCCACCATAATACGCAACAATCCGATTGCAGCGCGTCGTAGTGCAAAGGGATCCTTGTCACCCTTTGGTAACTGTCCAATCCCAAAAATACCAACTAAAGTGTCGACTTTGTCTGCTATAGCCAGAGCGATACTCGTTGGTGCACTGGGCAACTTATCGCCGGCAAAGCGAGGAAGATATTGGTCATTTAAGGCATTGGCGACTTCAGGTGATTCGCCATCATGCAAGGCATAGTGCATGCCCATTACACCCTGGACGTCTGGAAACTCCATTACCATGTTTGTCATTAAGTCTGTTTTACATAGTAGGCCCGCTCGCATTGCTGAGGCCTGATCGCCATCCAACATTGTTGCAACAAAGCCCGCTAGCTCAGAAATACGCTGTGTTTTATCGAATAGAGTGCCGAGTTGTTTCTGAAACAACACCGTTTTTAAACTTTCTAAATGTGAAGCAAGAGTAGATTTTTTATCAGTATTGAAGAAAAACTGAGCGTCAGCTAAACGTGGACGAATCACCTTTTCGTTGCCCGTGATCACCAAGCTAGGATTCGTGCTGTTTATATTACTGATGAAAATAAAATTAGACTTTAAATTACCTTCCGCATCAAGTAACGGAATATACTTTTGGTCACCCTTCATGGTGTGAATTAAGGCTTCCTTAGGCACCGCTAAGAATGATTTTTCGAACTCAGCACTCAAGGCAACTGGCCACTCGACGAGGGCTGTAATCTCTTCTAACAGGGAATCTGATAGATCAGGGGTGGCCTCTAATTGTTTAGCCAGTTCAATCACTTGCTGACGAATGATTTCTTTTCGTTCAGTAAAATCAGCAACTACAAAGTGTTCACGTAAACGAGGTAAATAGTCGTCTGCATGCTCTAATTGAAAACTTGTTTCACCCTGAAAACGGTGACCAAGTACTGTGTTTGCAGAGCTTAGTCCTAGTACCGAGCCATCAATCAATTGATTACCGTGTAGCATTGTCAGGGTGTGTACCGGGCGAATAAACTGAGTGCTACCTGCTCCCCAGCGCATTGGCTTGGAAATAGGCAATGCCAGTAATGCAGCTTCAACTAATTTAGGTATCAATCCGGCAACACCTTGCCCGGCTTTTGTACCCTGATAATACAGCCATTCACCTTTGTCAGTTTTTAAGGTTGTTGTATCAGCTATATCGATATTATTCGATTTTGCCCAACCTAGCGCAGCAGGTGTAGCCTGGCCCTCACTATTAAACGCTACGTTGAGGGAAGGGCCTTTAATCTCTAATGTTAGGTCCTTCTGCAAATTTGCCAATGATTTTACACACAAGGCAAGGCGCCTTGGAGAGGCATACCATTCAACTGTATCAAAGGTAAATTGAGCATCACTAAAAGCAGTTTGAATGTTTAGTGCAAACGCACTGGCTAACTTAGTCAATGATTTTGGTGGTAATTCTTCAGTACCAATTTCAATCAGTAAATTATTAAATTCCATGGTTTACTGCTCCTTACTGCACATAGGAAAACCTAAGGTTTCTCGCGCTTTATAATAAGCCTCAGCACAGGCCTTTGAGAGTGTACGGACTCTCAATATATAACGTTGCCTTTCGGTCACAGAAATAGCATGTCGCGCATCCAGAAGATTAAAAACATGTGACGCTTTCATCACTTGCTCATAAGCGGGTAGGGGTAGATTTTTTGTAATCAATAATTGCGCATTTTGTTCGTACTGATCGAAATTCGTAAATAACGCGGCTACATCTGCATATTCGAAGTTATAAGTAGATTGCTCAACTTCATTCTGATGGAATACGTCACCATAGCTTACTTTGCCGAGTGGACCATCTGTCCACACGAGGTCGTAAATACTGTCTACGCCTTGAATGTACATGGCCAATCGTTCTAAGCCGTAAGTTATCTCACCGGTTACTGGAGCACATTCTAAACCTCCAACTTGTTGGAAATAGGTAAACTGTGTGACTTCCATGCCGTTGAGCCACACCTCCCAACCCAAACCCCAAGCGCCAAGAGTGGGGGACTCCCAGTTATCTTCCACGAAGCGGACATCATTAGCTTGCAAGTCAAATCCAAGCTCTTTGAGTGAGTTGAGATAAAGTTCTTGTATATTTATAGGTGACGGTTTGAGCATGACTTGAAATTGATAGTAATGCTGAAGTCGATTAGGGTTCTGGCCATAACGTCCATCAGTGGGGCGACGACAGGGTTGCACGTAGGCGCTACTCATTGGCTCAGGACCAATTGATCGCAAGAAAGTCATGGGGTGGAATGTGCCTGCTCCCACTTCCATATCTAGAGGTTGGATGATCACACAACCTTGTCTAGCCCAATAGTCTTGTAGTGCCAAAATTAGGCCCTGAAACGTTCTACAATCAAACTTCTGCATCTTCCTCTGCCATAGCTGTAAAAATATAAAAAACGGCTGCAAGTATACCTTTTGTCGATGGTTGAATGTAGGCTAAATAGATTGTTAATTCTGAATAAAACGATAAAAATCGGATTTTTTATGGCAATTGAACGTTGTGCATGGGTAAACAATGATGAGCTATATCAACAGTATCATGATGAAGTCTGGGGTAGGGCGGTGTTTGATAGCCAGACCTTGTTTGCATGCTTCGGTCGAATTCGATCACCCATTTCGTTTTAATCCGATCACTGATTTCGGTTTAAAGCGATCACCCGTTTCGGTTTTATCCGATCGATTTTAGCCCTTTCCGAAATCAGTGAT
>Ga0100402_1002313_pt1 | contig 21471 bp, 24 predicted proteins | sample CryGeyme20150102_FD_80419 | JGI IMG/M metagenome (GOLD analysis project Ga0100402, IMG submission 80419) | Groundwater microbial communities from Crystal Geyser aquifers in Utah, USA - Crystal Geyser metaG 2015-0102 | ecosystem: Environmental > Aquatic > Deep subsurface > Groundwater | place...
CAAACCATCCAGAAGCCAAACATCAACAATCCCGGAAAAATTTGCACCATCATATCTTGCAGATTGCGCACTGAGGCTATGGCCTCAACTTCACCCACAGGCAAAGCAGCAATCATATTATCAAACATCGGTTTAAACATCTGCAGCACAAAATCTTGCATGCTTGATGCTTCGTCATTCATGGCAAATACAAGACCCACCAACACCGCCACAAACATCAACACCGCAATCAACCATGCCGATGATGCCAAACCGCTTCGTAACAAGGCCAAACCCATCAAAATAGGAATAGCTACAAACAACCCCAGAAAGATGAACGTTGCGTCCATACTTCCAGCTGAGATCAGTAGTATGGCAAGGGCAGCAATGCCGCCAACCTGAAGAGCATACTTTAATCCGCCACCAAACAATATCATCGCGAAAACGCTAGGTACCGCCAAGTGGAGAAGCATGCCCACCAATACAAACAAGAATCCCAGCAAAGGAATACCACCAAATACCACGTTCAGCCAATAGGCTGAAGTCAACATCGCTACCACCAAAAATGCACAAGGCAGATGTTTGGTTAACAGAAACTCGAGCAACTTCGGCATCGGGTCTCTTTGCTGGTCAGCGGGTTGATTCATATCAATGCGTGATATCCAAAAAGCTCAAATCAATCGTGGTGCAAAGGTGTGAAAGACAACAATGCCAATACACGTGCGCGTTTAATCGCAGTGGTCAATTGTCGTTGGTGTTTTGCACAAGTGCTGGTTACACGTGATGGGGTAATTTTAGAGCGCTCAGAGATAAACTGACCCAACAAACCTGGATCTTTATGGTCAATCTTGATGCTTGTATCTGCGCAGAATTTGCAGAACTTACGACGGCTCTTAAATTTGCCGCCTGCACGGCCACCTGGGGCACGGCGTTGTGGGCGCTCAGGGCGACCACCTTCGCTGCGACCTTCTGGGCGAGCTGGGCGTTCTGTTCTTGCTGCTGGGGCTACTTTCTTTTCTTCACTCATTCTAATCTCCTAATTCATTATCACTAAGCAATGTCACTTCATGTACCCAGATTTCAACTTGTCCCCACCGCTGCTCTCCTTCACGGCTATAATAGCGGCGGCGAAGTTCGCCTTTGATGTCGACAGCTTTACCCTTGTTCTGTATCAGCGCTGTTGCAAACGCATTCTCAGCTCGAAGTGGCATGGGCTGTTCATCGCAGACTGTTGCTCTTTGTTGCCCGAGATGCGGGCGGTTTACAATTAAAGAAGCAACGACGGCAAGACTTCCATCTGGCATCCAACGCTCATGAATATCATCAACGACACCCTGAAGCTGGACGGCATTCAATTTATGCTTTAGCTGATTCTCCACTTTCACTTTCTGCTGCCTCAACAACTGCTGCAGGTGCAGCTACTTCTTCAACGGCTGTTACTTCTTCAACTGCTGCTTCTACTGCAACTTCAGCTTCCGCTTCAACTTTAGCTTCTTCAACAACTGGCGCAGCACGGCGACGCAACAATGGCGATGGCTCGTCTGAAAGTTCAGTGATGGTTGTGGTTAGAAAACGCAGAACGCGCTCGTCCATAAGCAAAGCAGTATCAATGATTTTAGCCATTGATGCAGCGCCGTCAGTGACAAGCAATGTATAATGTCCGCGGTTACGTTTTTGGATTGAATAAGCAAGTGGACGTGATCCCCAGTATTCGCGTTTCACGATACGGGCTCCTGCTTTCTCGATTTTCTCTACCAATTCATTGGTAAGAACTTCGGTGTTTTCCTGAGAAATATCAGGGTTTACGATAAACACTGTTTCGTAGTACATAGCGCTCCTTGTGGCATGACCTGTCGGTCTGCTCTGAACATAAACTGGCGCGTTCAGAGCAAGGTTATTTTAGTTTCACTGCATTTTGCAGCGTGCGGCACCCTAGATTGCACCTATGTAAAGTCAATGCTTACCCACAATCTCAAAATAAAAGAAAAACGGCCACCTAAAAGGCAGCCGTTCATTTCCAAATCATCCCAAAGGATTATTTTTGGTTATCGTCTTCTTCGCCGTCATCCATGTCACGGCCTTTCTTACCATCTTTACCTTTTCCCTCATCTTTCATGTCTTTCATTTTTTTGTCACGTTTCATTTCATCTTTGGTCAATACGCCATCACCATTTAGGTCTTTGCGCTCAAAACGTTGCTTTGCTGCATCCATATGCTCAGCCATTGTGATTTTACCATCCCCATTGGCATCCGTCATAATACGTTTTTTCTCTTTATCACTTCCAGCAAATGAAGCCGCTGGCAAAGCAAAGGCCATTACCACCAAACCCAACAACACTTTTTTCATCATACTTGTCATCATTATTTCCTCCATATTTACCCCTTAAACAGCAATCGGGGCGGTCAAGATAGCAGTTCACTTTAATGATTTAGATGACAATTATCACTATATTTTCTTCGGCAGCTGCCCCACAAATGTTTGCCTATCCATCTCCATAGCACCTAAGCTCTCCAAATGGTCGGTATGCATTTGGCAATCGATCAAAGTAATGCCCTCATCAAGAGCCCACGAAGCCATATAAGACATTGCCATTTTCGAACCATCGCGTTGTTTACTAAACATGGATTCGGCAAAAAACACATGCCCCAAACGCACACCGTACAAACCACCAATCAACTCATCATGGTCATAGATTTCAAAGCTGTGCGCATACCCAAGCACATACAATCGCAAATATGCCTCAATCATTTCAGGCAAAATCCAAGTGCCACCCATCTGCCCATCAGCGCCGATTCGGGGCGCAGCACAGGCTTGAATCACTGCTTCAAAATTTTGGTTGAGCATACAATGATACTGCGGTTGCTTAAGCCGACGTATCAGACGCTTTGAGCGATAAAAGTCTTGGGGCTTGAGTACCATGCGCGGATTTGGGGACCACCACAAAATAGGCTCTCCTTCGGCATACCAAGGAAAAATACCCATACTGTAAGCTTGTAATAAGGTCTCAGGTCTGAGGTCGCCACCCACAGCAAGCAAACCATCTTCATTGGCTTGATTGGGGTCGGGGAATCGGCATATATCTTCAAGTGTATCATCAGTCATAGCGGCAAAGGCTAGGGAATTCATTGACATGCATCATCTGTTTTCGAGTATCAGCCCAATGGATAACACACTTGTCACAGATTTTTGTATTCCCACCTCAAAAAAACCTGCCAAATCAACAACACTTCAGGCCTTGTACGACATGGGTGAAGATGATGTGTTGGCGCGGATTCGCCAATTGCGCGCCGAGCTTGGGGAAAAGCTGCTCATCTTAGGGCACCACTACCAGCGCGAAGAAGTGATTGCTTTCGCCGATATCACAGGCGATTCACTCAAACTTGCCAGAGAAGCTGCCAAAACCAAAGCTCCCTTTATTATTTTTTGCGGTGTGCATTTTATGGCCGAAACCGCAGATATCCTCACCGATGACAATCAGGTAGTGATTCTTCCTGATCCCGCTGCTGGCTGCTCCATGGCTGATATGGCCAATGATGAGCAAGTGCAACGCTGCTGGAATGAGCTTTCACAAGTGATTTCGCCCGACGAAAGCGTCACCCCAGTGACTTACATCAACTCCACTGCTGCCCTCAAAGCCTTTTGCGGCGACCATCAAGGTATTGTTTGCACCTCTGGCAACGCCACCAAAGTGATGCAATGGGCATGGGGCAATCGAGAAAAGATTCTTTTCTTCCCCGATCAACACTTGGGTGAAAACACTGCCCTGACCATGGGCATCAGCGAAAGCGATATGATTATTTGGGACCCTTTCCAAGCTATGGGCGGCAATAGCCCAGAAGCCATTCAAAATGCTAAACTGATTCTTTGGAAAGGCTTTTGTTCTGTGCATCAGCTTTTTAAACCCGAACATGCCGATACCATGCGCAACAACCATCCCGATATTGAAATTTTAGCGCATCCAGAATGCTCGCGCGCCGTGTGCAAAACTGCTGATTTTGTTGGCTCCACCGAACGCATTATTGAATATGTGGATGCAGCGCCGAAAGGAAGCAAGTTTGCCATCGCCACTGAGCTTAATTTGGTCAACCGCTTACGTATCACTTATCCTGATAAACCGATTTGGTTTTTATCACCCACAGTGAGCATGTGTTCAACCATGTTCCGCACTGACCCCCAGCATCTTTGCTATGCCATGGAAAACATTCAGCGCGGTGAAGGTTACAATCAGGTTGCAGTCAGCCAAGACCAGCAGGCCTCGGCGCTGAAATCATTAAATGCGATGTTGGATATTGAATAAATGAAATTCATTGGGGTTTGCACCGCACTCGTTTTTTCTCTTGTTTACCTGCCAACTGCCCAAGCTTCTAGCTTTGAAGCCATGAACACTGCTATCACTAACTTTGAAGAAAGCGGCCTATCAAGGTTTACGCCACTGGGCATGAAAAAGATTACCGCCTACCAAGGCGCCACCATGCTGATTCGCGATAAAAACAAATCAGCTTTTAGCGAAAAAGGCCAAGATAATCATGAGCTAAAACAAGCCATCACCAAAACCTATGAAGTGCTGCAAGAAGCCCAAACCAATGCCAAGGTGTATGTCCAAGAGCATAGCGATTTACTGGCTTTAGAAATCGAAGCCAACAAAGCTTATGTCTACCATCATAAGCCTCAACGTATCGCGGAGGAACCTGTACAAATACTTTTTGATGAAGCGAATAAGTGGCTGCAGTCTTCCATCGAAGCTTCGGAAAAAGGACAAATGAATATCGTCGCACAAGCTTCTAAAACAGCGGAACTCACCTATATCCGCTGCATCAATGCGGCCATGCCAGGATTGGTCGAAGAAACTGAGCGTGCGTTATCACGGGCCAGCAGCGCTGGCGCTGAAAAATACGCACCCCAGCTTTGGCGACAAGCCGACGAAGCCTTTAAACAACTTGAAGCTTACAATGAATCTTTAAAAGAAAACGCTCTGCCCGTTAGCCGCCCAAGACATATTGGTTTTGCATTCGAAATGGCGATTTATGCTCAAAAAATGGCCATTCAAGTCAAAGAATGGCGTTATGATAATGGTAGCCATGAAGACCTTGCCTTAACTGCCATTCAATTGCGTCTTGATATGGCCAAAGCTTTGGACTTAAAACTAGCTTACGAGCAAGTGGGTATCGATGTCCCAGCGACCGACCTCATGGCTGCCATTGAAAATCTCAAACAAGCCATCATTGATGAGCGCACCGCCCACCATAAACAAGTGGCGCAATTGCAAGCAGAATACGAACAAAACTTATCCACCACCTTGCAGCAACAACGCTTGCAAGATCAGCAAGATTTCCAAAGCAAACTTACCAACATCAAAACCGCCTTTAACAGTAAACTTGAACAAGAAACCTTTGAAAGCAAACGTCAGAAGAAACTGCGTGAATTGTTTGAAGAAGATGAAGTGGACATCATTGCCCACCTCAATGGTGAGCTGGTGATTCGCGCCAAAAAAGTACAGTTCGCACCCAACACCACCAAAATTGAAAGTAAGTATTTTGATTTACTCAGCCGCGTCAAAGAAGGCATCAAGATGTATCCTGAGCGCAATATCAAAATCGAAGGCCACACCGACAGCATCGGAGATGAAACCGTCAATCGCACCTTATCACTCAATCGCGCTGAATCCGTGCAAGAATATTTGATTGCATCGGGCGTGGAAGCCAAACGCATCAAGGCTTTGGGCTTTGGCGAAGTCAAACCCATCGCCAGCAATATTTATGAGCAAGGCCGCACCATGAACCGCCGCATTGATATTGTGATTGAAAAACCATGAGCGCAAAAACTGAAGCTGAAATCCGAGCGCTGAAAGATAAATTCAATACCATTTGTGACGCTGGTAAACTCGTAGATAAATCCAAGCGCAAATTGTTAGATGCCACGCTTGATATGGTTGGCGATGATTTAAGCACCGCCGATCTTAAAATGATGGGCAAAGTAGTCAGTGAAATCAGCATGGGGCTGGAAGTGTTTCGCCCCTATCATGCTTGGCGCAAAGTGAGTGTATTTGGCTCAGCGCGCACCAAAGAAACCCATGCGCATTACGCCCAAGCCAAGGCCTGTGGTGCTGCGCTTAAAGAAGCTGGTTTTATGGTCATTACTGGCGGTGGCGGTGGCATGATGCAAGCTGCCAATGAAGGTGCAGGCCGTGATGTGTCTTTTGGCATTAATATCAGCCTGCCAATGGAGCAACAACCCAACCCTATCGTCAATGGTTCGCCGCGCAGTTTTGAATGCAAATACTTTTTCACCCGCAAACTCTTCTTCCTTAAAGAAAGTGATGCAGTCATTCTCACCCCTGGTGGTTTTGGCACGTTTGATGAAGGTTTTGAATTACTCACCCTATTGCAAACTGGACGCAATCCGCCAATTCCAGTGGTCTTGCTTGAAGCACCCGGTGATGATTTTTGGGGACCGTTTCTCAACTCATGGGTGCGCAGACTCCTCGATAACGGTTTGATTAGCCCAGATGATACCCATTTGTTTTATCATACCGATGATGTACAAGATGCCGTGCAGCATATTGAAGAATATTATCTCAATTATCATAGCTTCCGCTATGTGGGCAAAGAGATTCTTATTCGCATGAACAATCCGCTTTCCGCCAATGCGCTGGAGCGTTTAAACGCTGAGTTTTCCGACATACTGCATTCAGGAGAAATCACCCAGGTGTACAACTGGCCAGCCAATGATGATGCCAGCTTTGCCCACTACCCTCGCCTGCGCCTGAACATCAACCATCACCGCATCAATGTGATGACTCAGCTCATTCGCCGTATGAATGGTTTATACGCTCAAGAGCATTAAAACTTTAGATAGCGGCGCCACGTAAAATTTCTGGAGCACGCTCTAATACGAAATTTTTAAAGGCTTCGGGGATAGCAGCAAAACGTTTGCCTTCACGATGCACAATGTACCATTTGCGTTTAATGGGAAAATCTTCCACTTCCAATACTACCAGTCGCTTCAGCGCTAATTCCATTTCAATGGTATGCAACGATACAATACCTAAACCCAATTCTGCCATCACTGCTTGTTTAATTGCTTCGGAGCGGTTCATCTCCATACCTGCAATCAATTCAAGGTTATGACGATTAAAAAAGCGCTCAGTAGCCATACGTGTGCCTGATTCGGACTCACGCACAATAAACGGCTCGTTGGCTAGGGTTGATAATAATAAGGGTTGTTTACTCACCATCGGGTGATTGGGCGATGCAATCACAACCAGCGGATTATCCATAAATGGAATGCCCACCAGATGATGACCCGAGGGTGGTTTACCCATAATCGCCATATCCGTTTGATTGTTTTCAACAGCATCGACCAATCCAGAGCGGTTGGTTACGTCAAGACGGATTTCAGCGCGCGGAAACTCATGCCGAAAGGCAGCTATTAATTGCGGCGCGAAATAGTTGGCGGTGGAAGCCATGGTTAAATGCAGTTTACCGCGTTCCACGCCTTTAAGCTCTCTGAGCATCAAAGTAGCTTCATCGATTTGATGAGCTATGGATGAGGCATAATGCAGAAGCTCGCGCCCTGCTTCAGTTAGACCAATACTTTTGCCGACTCGCTCAAACAAAGGCAGGCCAATATAATCTTCAAGTTGTTTGATTTGCATGGATATTGCTGGTTGCGTTAAAAACAAAGCCTTGGCGGCAAGAGTGTAACTTTGCAGCTCAGCAACGGTGGAAAAAATCTTTAATTGTTTAAAAGTGAATGCCATAAGCGAAACGTATAAGAAAAACTTATGCAAGTCATCACAAGGTTTGATTCGACAGCACGGAAGTGTACTGTACTGTTCGCACATCGGAGAAAGCATTTCTCTGAATCAATTCCCTTGGGAGGATCTCTATAATGGATCAATCGAATCGTTACGCTGACCTAAGTCTTAAAGAAGAAGACTTGATTGCAGGTGGACAACACTTGTTGGTTGCTTACAAATTAATACCAGCTGCTGGCTATGGCTTCTTAGAAGTTGCTGCGCATATTGCTGCTGAATCTTCTACTGGCACCAACGTAGAAGTATCTACAACTGATGATTTCACACGTGGTGTGGATGCACTTGTATATGAAATCGATGAAACTGCATTTGGCGATCACCCTGTGAAGGGCGGCGGCTTGATGAAAGTTGCATACCCTGTTCCTCTTTTTGATCCAAACTTGACTGATGGTCATTACAACGTATCACACATGTGGTCTTTGATTCTTGGTAACAACCAAGGCATGGGCGATCACCTTGGCCTACGTATGTTGGACTTCATGGTTCCTGAATGCATGATCCGTAAATTTGATGGCCCAAGCACTGGCATTTCTGATTTGTGGAAAGTGTTGGGTCGTCCTGAAGTAGATGGCGGCTACATTGCTGGTACCATCATCAAACCAAAATTGGGCCTACGCCCTGAGCCGTTTGTAAAAGCTTGTTACGACTTCTGGTTGGGCGGCGATTTCATTAAAAACGACGAACCACAAGCCAACCAACCGTTCTGCCCAATGGAAACAGTTATTCCTATGGTTGCTGAAACTATGGATCGCGTTCAACAAGAAACTGGCGAAGCAAAATTGTTCTCTGCAAACGCTACAGCTGACTACCATGTTGAGTGCAAAAAACGTGGCGACTTCATTCTTGAATCATTCGCTAAATACGGTAACGAAAAACACGTTGCTTTCTTAATCGATGGTTTCGTAACTGGTCCTGCTGGCGTGACTACTGCACGTCGTGAATTCCCTGACACATTCTTGCACTTCCATCGTGCAGGCCATGGCGCGTTGACTTCATACAAATCACCAATGGGTATGGATCCATTGTGCTACATGAAACTTGCGCGTCTTCAAGGTGCTTCGGGCATCCACGTGGGCACCATGGGTTACGGTAAAATGGAAGGCCACGGCAACGAAACTGTGCTTGCATACATGATTGAACGTGATGAGTGCATGGGTCATTACTTCAACCAAAAATGGTATGGCATGAAACCAACTTGCCCAATCATCTCTGGCGGCATGAATGCATTGCGTCTTCCTGGTTTCTTTGAAAACTTGGGTCATGGCAACTTGATCAACACTTGTGGTGGTGGTGCTTTCGGTCATATCGACAGCCCAGCTGCTGGTGCAACTTCACTTGGCCAAGCATACGATTGCTGGAAATCTGGAACTGATCCAATCGAATACGCAAAAACTCACAATGAGTTTGCACGCGCTTTCGATTCATTCCCAGGCGATGCGGATAAAATCTATCCAAACTGGCGTGAAAAAATCGGCGCTCATAAATAAGCACCGACTTTTCAAGTCAACACTATCAAAAGGCCTCCACGCAAGTGGGGGCCTTTTTTTATAATAACTTTGGTGCTTTCCCAATATCAGGCAGCGACCACTCTATGGGCATTTGTCCATACTGCTGCAAATAGGTATTGGTTTTAGAGAAGTGTTTGCAGCCCAAAAAACCACGATGTGCGGATAAGGGTGACGGATGCGGAGCTTGCAACACCAAATGTTTCTTCTTATCGATAGCACAGCCCTTTTTCTGGGCATAACTTCCCCACAACAAAAATACCACATGCTGGCGCTGCTGATTTATCACTGCAATCACAGCATCAGTAAACTGCTCCCAACCTTGTCCTTGATGAGCGCCAGCTTGCCCATCTTCGACAGTAAGCACACTGTTGAGCAACAACACGCCCTGCTCGGCCCAAGCTTGCAAATGCCCATGCGCTGGTATGGTGATGCCCAAGTCATCATGTAATTCTTTATAGATATTGCGCAGCGATGGTGGAATGCGTTCACCTACTGGCACTGAAAAACTCAAACCATGTGCCTGATTCGGCCCGTGGTATGGGTCTTGGCCGAGAATAACCACTTTCACTTGCTCCAAGGGTGTGGTGTTGAGCGCAGAAAAATACTGACTACCTATGGGATAAATCCTTGCCCCACTTTGCTTGCGCTGCTCAAGATAACTTTTGAGTTTCTGCATATAAGGCATGTCAAATTCAGCTGACAACGCAGCCAACCAAGAAGGATGTAGTTGAATGTTTTGATTCATGCGGAAATTGAATCAGCCAGCATCAACAAAGTCCAACATCAAAAAATCTGATGAAATCCATAAGAATTATAAACATGTAATTTTCTTAAACATGCCTATAGTTCGCTAAACAGATTTTTGAAGCACTCAAATTATTTTTCCAAGGAGTTTTCCATGAGCGACGCAGCACAATACAACATCAAAGCAGAACCATTTTACCAAGCACAAGGCGATGAAGTTGAGCTTTATGAAGCCGCCTACGCTGCCCGTCTGCCCGTGATGGTAAAAGGCCCAACAGGTTGTGGTAAATCGCGTTTTGTGGAATACATGGCTTGGAAACTTGGCAAACCATTGATTACTGTGGCTTGTAATGAAGATATGACCGCTTCGGATTTGGTCGGTCGTTATTTATTGGATGCCAACGGTACACGCTGGTTGGATGGCCCATTGACCACAGCAGCGCGCATTGGCGCGATTTGTTATTTGGACGAAATCGTTGAAGCACGCCAGGACACCACGGTTGTTATCCATCCTTTAACTGACCATCGCCGCACCCTGCCTTTGGATAAAAAAGGTGAATTGATTGAAGCCCACCCTGATTTCCAATTGGTGATTTCATACAACCCAGGTTACCAAAGCTTGATGAAAGATTTGAAACAATCAACCAAACAACGTTTTGCTGGCTTTGAATTTGATTACCCATCTGAAGCCACTGAAACCTCAATCGTGGCTAAAGAAACAGGCATCGATATCGAATTGGCAGCCAAACTTGTTAAAATTGGTGGCACTGCCCGTAATTTGAAAGGCCACGGCCTTGATGAAGGTATTTCAACACGTTTGCTTACATACGCAGCCACTTTAATTAAAGGCGGCGTTGAGCCTAAAGCTGCATGCCGTATGGCATTGGTGCGTCCGATTACCGACGATGCCGATATCCGTGACACTTTGGATCATGCTATTTCGGCTACATTCGCTTAAGGATTAAACCATGAGCGAAACAGTGGTAGAACGTACACCAGAAGTCGAAGCTTATTGGGAAGCCTTGGGTTGCCGATTCGCAGACGTGAATCGTGTATTTGATGAATGCATGACCGAAGCAACAACGCTTTTGTCAAAAGAAGGCATGGATTCTTATATCGAAAACGCACGCTTTATTGGTAAAATGGGGCGTGGCTCCGAGCCTTTATTGGTTTACTTGGAAGAAGCACCACGCGTTGCCTCCATTGTTGGTGAAGACGTGTTATCCGAAATCAAAGATTTCGTGTATTACCTTTCCACCAATACCAATTTTAAAGCCATCGTGCCATTTTTGCAGACGCTGGCATCAGTCACGCGCCGTTTGCATAGCATTGAGCAGCTTCATTATTATTTTAAGCTGCTAAAAGATATGGTCACGCGTACATCGGGTTCTGTACATGGTCACCACACCACATTCCCAAGCCCTGGTTTGCCCGACTTATTAAAACAAGCGCCAAGGCTTTTGAAGCTTTTGAGTATGGAAGGTTTTAAAAACTGGATTGATTACGGTATCAATTATTACCACAACCATCCAGAGCGCCAAATCGATTACTTCACACTGCAATCGGCCGATGCAAACGCTGTACTTCAGCGTGAACGTCATGGCACGTTGTTGATTGATCATGAGCGCAAGCTTGATTTGTATATGCGCAGCTTGTGGCAAGACAGTGATTATTTGGTGCCCTACTCGCTTGCTTTTAGTGAGTTGCGTAAACCCATGCCGTATTACGATGATTTTGGCATTCGTTTACCTGATGTTTTTGACGACCTTAACGGTGTACGCGGCATTGATCGTTACCGTGCCACACTTGGTCATATGGCAGCACACCGTCGCTGGAGCAGCAAAATGGTGGTCGACAACTGGAGTCCTTTCCAGCGTGTGGCTGTAGCGGTGTTTGAAGATTGCCGTGTGGATACTTTGGCTATTCGTATGTACCCTGGTTTGCGCCGTCGCTTCTTAGCATTACATCCCATCCCCAACGAAGAGGACTTGGTAAAAACCGAGCAGTCTCTTTTGCTGCTTCGTCTCGCTTTGGTTTCACGGGCGATTCTCGACCCAAACTTTAAAATCAGAGATGAAGTGCTTAATAGTTACGTGGAGCGTTTCCATGCCATGATGGCAGATGGTGCTGAAGGCTCTAGCCGTGATGCGGCAGACATTGCTTTGTCATTTATTGCCAAAACCCGCCGCCAAACGGATTTATCCCCGAATGTTTACTTCGACAACACCGAGGTGGATTACCGCGATGATAATCGTCATCTGTGGATTTATATTGAATCTGGCGATGATGAAGACACCTTGTTTGAGCACTTAGAAGAACAAAAACAAGACGAAGACTCGTTTAAACTTCCGCCGCGGCACTACCATGAGTGGGATTATCAAGCAGCGCATTATCGCCCCGATTGGGTCAGTGTGTATGAAGCCGTTCATCCATCGGGTGATGCGACCCAGATTGATAGATTGCTGGAAAAACATTCTGCCTTGGCCAAGCGCCTCAAAGCCATTTTGGAAGCCTTGAAACCGCAACAAAAGGTGAGGATTCGTTATCAAGAAGAGGGATCTGAACTCGATTTGGATGTGGCGATTCGTTCATTGATCGATTTAAAGAGCGGCTCACAACCTGACATGCGCATCAATATGAGTCATAAGAATGATGGGCGTGATATTGCTGTGATGGTTGTCTTAGACTTATCCCAATCACTCAATGAAAGGGCTGCTGGCAGCTCGCAAACCATTCTTGAGTTATCACAAGAAGCGGTATCATTGCTCTCTTGGACCATTGACAAGTTGGGCGATAAATTTGCTATTGCTGGTTTTAACTCCGACACACGTCACAACGTTCGCTATGCCCATATCAAAGGCTTTAGTGAAAGCTGGGGTACTGATGTGAAATCGCGTCTTGCCGCTATGACGGCGCAATACTCAACACGAATGGGTGCTGCTATGCGTCATGCATCGCATTATCTGGAATCACAAAAAGCAGATAAGAAGTTGATGCTAATTCTCACTGATGGTGAGCCTGCCGATATCGATGTCAGTGATGATCAATTGTTGATTCACGATACGCGTCAAGCTGTGAAAGAGCTCAACCAAAAAGGCATCTATAGCTACTGCATCAACCTTGATCCTAAGGCCGATGAATATGTGAAAGACATTTTTGGCAAGCAATACACCGTGATTGATCATATCGATCGCTTACCTGAGCAACTGCCAAAAATCTTTATGGCATTGACAAAATAAGTCATTACTACAAAAACGAATCAGCCGACCCATCGTGGTCGGCTTTTTTTTGCTCAATTCATAAAGTTCATAGCTATGCTTGACAGCCCATCGGCTGCGTACATACAATATACATATGATTAACTTCGAATGGGATAATATTAAAGCCATCGCAAATGAAAAAAAGCATGGCGTTACATTTGAAGAAGCAAAGTCAGTGTTTTTTGACGATCTCGCCATTCAATTTTATGACAACGACAACAACGATAGTGAAGATCGTTTTTTGATGCTTGGCCTAAGTCATGATTTTAGAGTATTAATTGTTTGCCACTATGAAAGACATAAAGGTGGAACCATCCGAATTATTTCAGCACGCAAAGCAACAAAGAAAGAACGCAAATATTATGAAGGAGGCGAATCATGAAACATGAATACGATTTATCAAAAATGAAATCCAGAAAAAACCCTTATGCTTCGAAATTAAAAAAACCAGTCACCATGCGCCTGAGTGAAGATGTGATTGATTATTTTAAAGAGATGGCTGTTGATGCCGATGTACCGTACCAAACGCTGATCAACTTATACCTGCGCGACTGCTTGGTTCAGCATAGAAAGCTTGATATCTCTTGGCACCAATAATTCAGATACAAACCCTAAGGAATTGAACATGCCAAAAACACAAATCAAGACACCCTCCCCTATCCTTGTTGGTTTGATGGGCTGCGGCAAAAGCAGCATTGGTAGGAAGCTGGCCAAACATCTTGAACTGCCGCTGATTGATTTGGATGATTATATCGTTGAAAAAGCTGGCAAAAGTATTCCGCAAATTTTTGCCGAAGATGGTGAAGAAGCTTTTCGTGATTTGGAAACTGCTGCGCTTAAAGAAGTGCTGGGCAAACAAGCCGTGCTTGCCACGGGTGGCGGAGCAATCATGCGCGAAGAAAATCGCGCCTTACTTAAAAACCACCCACCAGTCATTTGGCTCAAAGCCAGTCCTGAATTTTTAGCCCATCGTATTGATGGCGACAGCAACCGCCCATTGATTGCCGCAGGTGAAACATTAAGCAAGCTCCAAGCTTTGGCGGATGTTCGTTACCCGCTCTATAAAGCTTGCGCCGATTTCACGCTGCCACGCGGCAAAATGTCCAAACGCAAAGCTTTGAAAGTGATTCTGAAATTCTTGAGAAAGTACAAAGACAAATAAGCATTTATCACGGCTTGTGATGTTTAGTTAAAATCCTATCCAAATGATTGGCAAAAGCTTGCCTATCAGTATGACTAAACGCTGCTTGGCCGCCTGTATTCACACCCGTTTGGCGCAGCTCATCCATAAAATCACGCAAGTTTAAGCGGGCTCTGATGTTGTCATTGGTAAACAGCTCACCACGCACGCTTAAAGCAAACCCACCCTTAGGAACCACTTCAGCCGCCAGCGGAATATCGCTGGTAATCACCAAATCCCCTGCTTGCATCAACGCCACAATTTTTTGATCAGCCACATCAAAACCAGCCCCCACATGCAACATATGAATAAAGGCAGAGCGCGGCAGTTGCAGCTTTTGATTGGCCACAAATGTTGTTTGAATTTGCCGTTTATCGGCAGCCTTATACAAAATTTCTTTGATGGGTATTGGGCATGCGTCGGCATCCACCCATATTTTCATAGGCAACAGTTTTATCCCTTTGTCGCAGTGACCAAGAATATCGGAAAGGTCTTACAATCTTTAAGCACGGTATATGCAGTATCAAATGCAATGCCTGTAAAACCAGCTGCTTCCATGGTGCCTGCCAAAGCATCGCGGCCAAAACCATCATGATAAACCCCATCAATATCTGCTGGATGAAAAGAGCCATCTTCAGTATCCAAATCAGCAATCGCCACTTTCCCGCCGGGATTTAAATGCGCCAGTAAGGTCTGCATCAAACCTTTGGTATCTTCCACATGGTGCATAGCCATAGCACTGACAATCACATCAAACTTATCGGATGTGGGTTGCTGTAAAATATCTTGGCAAAGCACATCCACTTTACCCTTAAGCTCTTCTTTAGCCGCCAAGCGCTCCAGCATAGCTGGCGATATATCTACTGCCAAAACCCGCCCGACTTTTGCCGCGATATGCCCGCAAACAAGGCCAGTGCCGGCACCAAAATCCATCACCTGCATATCAGGTGTAAAATTGATATGGCTGAGCATGGCAGATGCAATACCCGCTGAGAGCTGCTGCTTGGCATCATCGGCATCCCAATCACCTGCTTTGGCTGAAAATAAATCCGTCATATAAAATCCTTATCGTGTAAAGTATTTGGGTTTAGCACGGTCGCAAATGCAACCAATCATTCAATTTGGCATAAAACTTAAGTAACCACCCATTGCTGCACATAACCTTGAAACTTGGGCGACATGCGCACCCAAATATTCAGATCATCGGCATTAGCTTGTTGCTTGAGCACAGAACCGTGTTCATGGCACCAGGCCAGCGTCTTACCATCAGATAGGGGCAAGCGTAGCTGCAGCTCGACCATATTCAGTTCGCTCCATTTGCCCAGCAGCGCCAGCAAATCATCCACGCCTTGGCCTGTGTGCGCAGATAAGGCGATGCGACTGCCATTGATGTCTTCGCGAATTGTTGTTTTCACATGCGGAGCCAAATCGACTTTGTTTAATACTTCAATCATGGGCGGAGCGTAATCACCATCAAGGCCAAGCTCTTCTAAAGTTTGCAATACCACAGCTTTATGATTTTTACTTTCAGGATCAGCAATATCGCGCACATGCAAAATCAAATCGGCTTCAATCACCTCTTCCAAAGTGGCGCGAAATGCATCCACCAATTCATGCGGTAATTCCTGCACAAAACCCACAGTGTCCGACATCATCAATGTGACGCCGTTTTTGAGTTTGGTTTGACGAAGCGTGGGGTCTAACGTGGCAAAGAGTTGGTCGGCCACATAGGCATCAGCCTTGGTGATATGATTAAAGAGCGTTGATTTGCCAGCATTGGTATAACCCACCAAAGCTACGGTAAGAATATCTCGGCGCTTGCGGCCATCGCGCTGGGTTGAACGCATTTGACGCACTTTCGCCAAATCATTCTCCACCACCTTGATTTTATCGCGAATCATCCGCCTATCGAGCTCCAACTGGCGCTCACCTGGACCACCCATAAAACCCACACCGCCGCGTTGACGCTCAAGATGCGTCCAACTCTTCACCAACCTACTGATTTGGTAATTCAGGCTAGCCAGCTCCACCTGCATCACCCCTTCCCTTGTTTTGGCGCGGGCAGCAAAGATTTCTAAAATCAAACCCGTTCTGTCCACCACTTTGGTGTTAAACGCTTTTTCCAAATTACGCTGCTGAATGGGCGAGAGCTGATGATCAACAAACACCACAGCGACCTCTTCCATTTCAGCAACATGGGCAACTTCATCTGCTTGGCCAGGGCCAATGAGCGTGGATGGTAATACTTTTCGCACCTTCACCACTTGGGAATGCACAAGTTCACAGCCACAAGAAAGTACCAATCGCTCAAATTCTTCTTGGCGGGAGGCGCTGGTATGCTCGCTCCAGCGTTTATCAGCCAAGCGCGGATGCAGGGCAATCACCCGATCCAGCGCTTGTTTTGTTTCAATCATTTCACTCATTAAATACCCGCAATTTTTCTCCGTTCATTGACAAATCGCAGCGTAAACCAACACTACGCCAATGCAACGCTTGGTAGCACTTATCACACTTACAACTTTCCTGCTTGTCGTAGCCATTCCAGCTATGCCTGTTGCCCAAGCCTGCGCCCATAAATCTGCTGCCAGCAGCAATGATGATTCATGTGGCTCTGCTTGTCATGATGAAAGCGCCACACTTACCCCCGAAGATATGAACATGAGCGATATGGACATGGATATGCCAAGTGCTGCAAATCCTGCCAAAGCTTCCACTTCAAAAGAATCTGTAACAAAAGAGTCCGTCGCTAAAGCAACCATCACCAAGGAAAAAGCGCCCCGTTGCCGCATCGAATGTGGTTGTGGCTGCAATTCATCACCCGACAAATTCCCAGTTTTGCTTACTCCCCATATACCAGCTTCGTTTCAATCAAGCATCACCATTGAAAAAAACCAAGCTGAAGCCACTTCGGCAGCAGCATTGATCACCAGCAGCACCCCGCCCAACATCCCCCCTCCACGACTCGCCTAATATTCTAATCGGCTTTAAACACACAACTCTGTGTGCGTTTTTTGGTGCGCCTTTTGAACAGGTTTTTAGCACCCATATTTAGAATATTGGAGAATTTAAACGTGAAAATCACATCGATATTAAAGATGTTTGCTTTGGCATTGGTCATCGCAGGCACCCTTGCCGCATGCGGGCAAGACGACAATACAACGAGCAATAACAATACCTCAACAACCACCATCACGGGCCAGGCCATAGCTGGTGCAGTTACTGGTCAAGTCCATGTGCATGATGGTAATGATACGCATTTGGTAACAGGCACTGTCACCAACGGCGTATTTTCAGTCGACCTTCCAAACACAGCATTATCGCAAAGCCTCGATTTTGAAGTGAATGGTACTTATCGCGATGAAGTGTCAGGCGCAACTGTAACTTTAACTGCCGCTAACCCATTGGCATTACGCACTGCAGCCAATGCATTTACTGCTGGCGTGGCAGGCAATGCACCCATCACCCCGGGCAGCAGTATTATTCGTGCTTTGGTTGTTAGTCATGGCAAAACACTGAGCGAAGCCGAAACTGCATTTAACACTGCATTTGGCTACACACCAGACCTGACTGTGCGCCCATTTGACCCATACACAACCACAATCACCAACCAAACTACAGCTGACCAGGAAGCTGCATTTCGTGTAGGGCATATGAGCCAACTGGGGGCTGATTTGGGGCTGAATGCCACCGACTTGGCAGCCATGCCAGCATCGTTTGCCGCAGACCTTGCTGATGGCAAACTGGATGGTCTGGATGCGCTAAATGCACACATTAACTTTACCAGCAGCAGTGTAGATTTATATGCGATGCATACCACCACACCAATCGCCAATCGTTTGGTGATTGCTGTCTCTAACTTTACTGGAAGTGCTGCTAATGTTGCCGGCGTCACCCCGCCAACAATGGGCTTACCGCCTTTGGTGGGCGATGCCGCTGGCACCACAAAACAGCTCACATTGGCAGATGGCACCCTCATCAATGTCAAGATGGAGTCAGTGAATTCTGCGCCTTTCCAAACCGGGTTCCGAAATGTCCGAACAAGCCACAAATTTACTTTAACCAATGCTGCAACAGGGCTGCCTTATACAGCCTCCAATATCATGATCATGCCTATGATGTATATGAACAGCGGACATAATCATGGTTCTCCCCACGCAATGGTGGACAACACTAATGCAGCGACGGGCATTTATACTTCTGACATTTACTACCTGATGGCATCTGGCATGAATGGCATGCCGATGGGGCAATGGCAATTGGATGTGCAACTGGGTGATAACACAGTTGGCGCAAACATGATGGATCCTTATGCCCACACATTCTTTTATCCCAATGTGATGATGAATATGGGCACTGATGTGTTGATGGACAGGCTCAATTCTGCCAACGACACATGGACCAATATGATGGGAATGACAACACCACGCGAATACCGCGTTTGGTTAAAAGATATTACCGTCAATGGTGCTGGTGGTCATGATGTGACTGTATTTGTATCCACCCAAAACATGGCCAATATGGCTATGGGTGGTATGGCTATGGCACATAGCCCGATGAGTTTCCCTGCTGTGTATGCTGGGCAAACACTTGAGGGTCCATTAAGTGGCATGTCACGCCCCACTTACTCTCTCGCCTCTGTTGCTGTCACCATCAATGGCAGCGCGGCAACCCCCGTGATGATGGGCATGATGAACACTGGTGAGTACAAGGTAGTCGGCTTAGCAGGCTTAACTTCTGCTGCTCCAGCCACGCTTGATATAACGCTAACTGTCGATGGTAATGTTATGAAAACTACGGCAGGCAACAACGCCACACTTAGCTTTACTGCACCATGATGACACTTAAAGATGTATGGATGACCCTTTCGGGGGTCATCTTCTTTGCAGTTTCGTTCAATGTGATGCCTACGACTACGCTTGCAGCTTCGTGCTGTGGTGGCGGTTCGGGTGCGGGATTACTTTTGCCCAAGCTCAAGGACAATATGGTTGGCATCACCATTGATTATGAAAAATATGATGGCTTCTGGGATAATGAAGGGTTATGGCGTGCTGACCCTGCAGGTTCTTCACTAAGCCAAACACGATTCAATATGGGTTATGCCAAACGCATAACCCCCAACTGGCAAGCATCGATAGGCTTACCCTATGTGCGCAATGACAATGAATACAGTCAGAACACCTTTAAGAATAAAGGTTTAGGCGATAGCACCATAAGCCTTTGGTATGAAGCTTTTGATGAGATTACCTGCACTTTCTTGGTCGAGACTTGGGAAGATTTAAAGCCAGCCATGTATTTTGGCGCAACCCTGAATCTACCCACAGGCATTTCACCCTATGATGATGTGCAAAACAATTTTGATATCACAGGGCGCGGCTTTTATCGCTTAGACATGCAAGCACTGTTTGATAAAACAGTGTATCCATGGAATGCCTCGATTGCTTTTAATTATGGCACCCATCTGCAACGCAGCATCAATCGGGAATATGGTGCTTATGTGGAGCCATATACCAAGAAGCTTGGCGATCGAAAGAGCATTAGCATCAGTGCTGGGTACACAGTGTTTCTCAAAGAGCAAGACACGCTCACGTTTACCGCTGCATATTCGGATATGCGTGAAGATAAAAGCACCATTGCTGGCTTAGAAGATAGCACATCAGGCATGAAACGTCGCGGTTTTGCTTTCACCACTGTTTGGGCATCAGCCGATAAAAGCGATGTGTACAAGCTTACCTTTAGCCATGCTCCACAATACAATGATTGGGGTCAAAACTTTCCCACCACCCAAATTTTATCAATGGGGGTAACCCATGCCTATGATTAAGATATTATGTTTTATGATGGTTGGTTTGCTCACTGCCTGCGGCAATATGGCGGATGATTTAAACCCATCGGGCAATGATTTGCGCCCTAGCGTAGTGGCCAACAGCATTGGTTCATCACCCACACAAGTCCTTGCTGATTTTAGTGCGCCAAAAACAACAGCCGATTCATTTACGCTCTCTGATTATTTGGCGGGTGGCGCGCAGGCATCGGATGCGATTGTGTTTTACTTCACTATGTGGTGCCCGATTTGTATGTCGCATGGCGATCATATCCTCTACAACATCATGCCGCAATTTCAGGGGCGTGGCACGGTTCGCTATGTGTTGATTGATTATGTTTCAGGCTCAATTGCCGCCACCACGACATCCGAGGCTGCCAACGGTTACACTGGCTCTCCATTCATAGTGCTTGCAGATATCAACCAGGCACTGCTCACACAATTGCAAGGTGCTATGGGCAAAACTATCGTATTGGACAGCAATGGTATCGTATTGATGAATGAAGATTTCCGCACCGGCGATCATCTGATTTCAACTTTGGATAACTTACTGCCATGAACACCTCCAAAAAAACTAATAACAAGGAGCACCTATGACCAACAACCACAATGATTCAAATGAATTCTCTGATGCACGCCGCAATCTGCTCAAGGGTGCTGGCGTTTTGGGCGCTGGCCTGCTGACTGCTTCAGCTATAGGCAGCAACGCCATTGCTGGCGAACATGATCATCATATGATGCATGGTACACCTGTTGGCGAAGCTAAAAATGCTGCATTAGCAAAAACTTTGCATGCTTGTGTAGCTGCTTCAGAACTCTGCCTCAATCACTGCCTGGATATGTTTAAAATGGGCGACACCACCATGGCAGAGTGCGCTATTAGCGTCTCAGAAACCATGGCCTTCTGCACAGCGCATGCCAAATTAGCATCATATGATTCTAAATTCTTAAAAGATATGTGCACCCTTGGTATCAAGGTTTGTGCAGATTGTGAAGAAAAGTGTAAGAAACACGCGAAAACACAGCCGCTTTGCAAAGCTTGTGGTGACAGCTGCGCCGAATGTATCACGGCCTGTAAAGCATACTTGGCGTAAACCATATTGGGTGGGCAATGCCCACCCTCTTTCTAAAGTGGTCTGAGGATTCTGCATGAAATCGACAA
>Ga0100402_1002315_pt1 | contig 21469 bp, 22 predicted proteins | sample CryGeyme20150102_FD_80419 | JGI IMG/M metagenome (GOLD analysis project Ga0100402, IMG submission 80419) | Groundwater microbial communities from Crystal Geyser aquifers in Utah, USA - Crystal Geyser metaG 2015-0102 | ecosystem: Environmental > Aquatic > Deep subsurface > Groundwater | place...
AGGTCTGATATTACTGCTCCTGAAGGATGTCCTTGTTGAGCTTTTCGAGGGTAAATGTGAAAGACAGTCGATTGTATATGTAATTATAGGCCTCTAGGAAAAGCCTGAAGGGCAAGTTTCCGAATGTTTTCACAAAACGCTTACTTAAGGCAAACATACATTGAGGAAGAAGTCAGTGGAGACTTCCTAGAGCATACCTGCCAAAATTTGGCTGATCATTTAGTTGAGGAAGGATCGAATGATTTAGGGTACATGTGGAGTGTCAATGTTGTTGACTGCTAGTTTTTTGAAAATGAGCTCAGTATTCTTTTACCAGATATCTTCCTGAGTATAATGATTATTACCCCCCGCTCGTTGTCAACTAGGTACTACTTGTGGCAGGTGTCCAAAACAGCCTTTAGCTGAGCATGAATCTTTTTCTTTTTATCTGGATCAACTTCATCAGCCTTTCTCAGCACAGGTAGGTATTATCTAACTGACTCAAGGAACATCTCGCTGATTATTATGACCCCTTCCATGTTCCGGCCTGATTTGATCAAAATACAAGCCTTTCCCATCCTATTGTTTCTTTCTTCGCACATTCTGAAGGCCTCTTACAATGGATAATCCACCTTCCCGATAAAATTCTCAATCTCGTCCCCATGCTCCTGCAGAACGATTTCTAAATGCCTCAGCAGCAGCTTCTTGCTTTTTTCCCCTCTTCCCTGAATAACTTTTTAAATATAGCCAAGTTGGATATCTGGATATTAGACTATTTTGTCAATGATTTATTCAGGTTCAACCCACTATCTCCTGACCTTATAGAGAAGTTGGACAGTTTTATGCTGATCTATTCTTAGAAACGACAGAAGGTTGTTGAGGAATGCCAGAGTAAGCTCCTGGAATTCATTGAGATTGTGTGACAAATAGAGAAAGGCCTTGGTCCGTACTCTTTTGTTGGTGATTCTGAGATATAGTTATAAGACCTGGGAGTAGTGTCCAAGTTGATGATGAATATAGCATTTGGTTTATGCAAAATGAACACTTAACTAACTGTCTTTTACCTGCTCCAGTAACCCTTCTAGTTCTCTCGCTTTTTATGCAGCCATCATCCCCTCAATCTCCACAATTGTCGATGGATCCTATTTCGCCTTTTCTCTCAAACTCAAACACTTTTAGCTGATCGATCGAATCAGTGAGTCCAATAATCTCATCAGTTGGCCATTGACTTCCACCTCATTGTCTTCGCTCAGCTATTCCCCACCAACAAATAGCAAAGGATGTTTGATGAAGTATTGAATTATTCTGATCTTGAATCTTGCCAGAAAAGGAAATTGATTTCTAAGCATGAGAGTTATCAGCAGTCGATTGAGTTCTGATTCATAATCTTATCTTTTGGAGGCCTACACGACCATAACCAATGAGCTGAGCATCTTTTCATAGAGCCTAAACTAACTCAGACAGCTTCCTTCGAACAGGAGGTCCTCAGTACTATCTTTTCGCATAAAGAAACGGTCCTCGTTTTCCAAGATGTAGCGCATAATTTTAGGATCGAAAAAGGCATAGACTATTTGGATAAGGAAATGATGATTGGCAGCCATAAGCATTTCGAGAGAAGAAGGGATGAAGATAAAATTGATTAGAGTTGCCAACATTGATATGTAGTCAGGATCGTTCCCAAACTATGTCATCCTTCCTTAGAGACATTCCCCCAAGTACCAGTAAATAATTTCAGCTATTCGCTATCTTTTTTCAGGCTGATTGATAGCGATACCGCACAATCTAACAATAGGAGTAATGAAATCTTTCTGCTCAGCACAAATCGAAATAAGCGAACGATAAAGATCTTCTCGAAGGCATAAACCTAATAGTAGCAATTTTTCCATTTGAGTTAGATCGAACTGCATCAATAGATTCTCCAGAATATGATCTTTGTGCTCTCCCTTATACTTTTGAATCAAAATCGTCAGGTATTTCTAGCTGACAAAAGGAACTTTGATTGAGTAGCCGTTGCTTTGCTCCACATATCTACTCAGCTCGTTGATGAACAGTCCATCGAGCTAGTTGGGAGACAAAACTCGTTCTGCTTCAAGGAAAAGTAGTTGTGCATTATCACAACTCAGGAGAAAATATATCAGATTATTTACAGTACAGCAGCTCTCTATTTTTTCAGGCTGCTCTTTCAGAGCCAACATATGTTTTTAAAGGTACCCTTCTGTGATTTTTTTACACAGTGGCTGCATTTCCTTGTTCCTTTCTGTCAAATTTTCATTTATGTTACAGCATAGTTTATACTAACTGTTGTAGATTTGTCTGAAGCAGCACATTCCTTACTCCCAGACCTTATCGTAAACTAGCTTTTCAAGAATTGACTCGAATCCATATATCTTTCCGATGACTAAACGCTTTCCTTCTAAGGCTAAAAATTTTTGATCTCCGTTGAGATTGGGACCCAGAGGTGTAATAATATTAGAGAAAAGAAGCTTTCTATCGACTTCTAAATTTTATTCATCGACAAAAAAGTCGACGTATGAAAATTTGGAAGTGTCTATCGGAAGAAGCTAGTGAGGTTTATTCCCAACAGTCGCAAGATAAGCGTTGTGCTTATCTTATACCAATAAAAGGTTATTACTGACAAATTCGCCATGAATGAGAGGCTCCTCGAGTTCAATTTCTGAGACTTTGACTACTTAGTAGCTATCCTCAACAGCAACAATCCTATAAAAGGCCATAATTTTACCAATGCTCATCACCAGGACATGATGTTTGGCATTGGCATGCTCAAAGCCTCCTTCTCCTAGCTACACCCAAGGACAACCATCTTCGACCTCATCTTTGTGAGCATCATCTGCGACAATATTTTTGATGAGTTGATACTGCTAATCGAGAAGTAGAAGCTAGAGGCAGCCTTTTCGGACAACGGCCAATAGGACATCTTTTCCAATTTTGGTGATGCTGAATCGATTGTAGTGGTAGTGGTTATCAATTTGCTCACTACTATTGGGCTGTGTAGCCTATTGTTCCTTGTCTTTGTTTAAAAAGTTTTTGAACATTCTTTTTATTTTTTATCTCTTCTTGTCCCTGAAGGTCAAGGATATCCACTTTGATGAAGATAGAGTTTTGATGATTTTATCCAGAAATGTTTTGTGGGAAAAAGATAAATGTACGATGTTCCCTGCGCTGTCTAGAACCACCAAAGATGTCTCCTTATTCTACTACTCATGCTAAATTGAAAGCTGCATTATCGGAAACTACAACTCTTCGTTTGAGCCCTACCAACTTTTAGTCCTGAATATGTACTGTGAAACCTTGCCTGATTGATGGCCCACGTATAGACCATACCTTCCCACCACTACCGCTGTGGGAATCTCGGCTATCCTGACCCGCTACCACTTCTCAACTACCACCAGCTCGTCTCCTCCCTCAAAGACCTTTCCCAATACATTGGAGCCCCATTATCCCACCATCAAGCATTCCTTGCTAATGATACAGATTCGATTGGGTCCAGCTTTCAAGGCCATTGGATACAGATTTTCCTTTGCACACAGATGCTCAAATTTCTGAGAATAGGCACTGATCTGGTTAGTAAAATGAGGGTTTGGAGGTTGGAAAACTTCTTTGATGGAGAAGTCTCTCAGCTAATCTGGCATCAATGGAAGGTCATGAGGCGGAAAGGGACATAGTTTGATGCTTGGGATGCTGGGTATTTCGAAATCGTTGGCTTGGTAGAGTTGCTTATAAGTGAGCATATTGCCTTGCTATGATTATAATCTCCGTCTATTTAAAAATTAGAATATGCTGCATCACACAAACTGTCCACAGAGTCATCAACATAATTAGATCAAAGGAACTGATCCGGAAAGCAAAAAGATCGCCTTTGTTGTCAATATATTGCTTGAACATTTCATCTCTCCTCATAAGGTTCTCTATTTGCTGGACCCTGTTGAAGCAGACAAGTTCAAAGCGAGAAATGGAGGAAAAGGTTGTTGTGCCAGTCATAAAATCACAATACCCTCCTCGTAGTTGACTCAAAACTAAAAGTGGCTTGCTGAGCTCATTCATCCCACTTACCTAGCCAACCATCTTTCATAGATTCTTTCAGTATGCTCCTAGAAGCACAGAAACATTATGGAAAAAGGGAAACAGGACAAACTTGATATCAATGAAGAAGTAGACAAGTTCATAATGGATAAGGTACTTGCTGAATGTGCCAACAATTTTGTTTTTCAGCAGTTAGCCATCAAAGTAAGAGAAAGTGGGTTGGCAGTCAACCGATAAATAGGATTATGGGCTACTCCTGCTACTTGGAAACAAAGGTACCCTCAGACACCCCTCTAATTCATTCCTAGTCATGCCTTGGGGGAATTATTGGGAAGAGGATGGACTGTCATTCCCAAATTCTTCACTTCTTCAGTTAGCCTTCTCAAGGATCTTGAAATGTTGGAGAAAGATAGCAAATTCGAACAGAAACCTTGGATAGATAGCCAAAATAGTAAATTTTTGGCCAACCCTGAAGCATATGCCGAACTAAAAGGGAGTCAAGATAGATATCTTTTCGAAGGAGTCAGAGATGCTACTTTGCTGTTAAGCAGCCTACCTTTTGAACTCAACCTAAAAGCCAATCTTTTCTGCACAGTCAGTCCCAATCTACATGCTTGTTTTAGCACACCTCCATGCAAGAACAAATCCCCGATTAGAGGTGAGCTTAGATTCACTGTCATTTTACTAGTCTCCTCAACATGCTATGCAGAAGTAGATAGTTAGAAAATATAACTATCACAAGGAGATCTTTTTATGATAGACAACAAAAAGCAAGCACACAGCCTCTCCTCAACAACCCCATTGTTCCTCCTAAGGAATTTTGTCGGAGTTGTTAGCAACAACAAATGATCCTATCTTATAATATTGCAAAAAATCATGTCTGGTAGTAGTCATTGTTCTACTGCTCCTTTGTTTTCAGCCTGTTCTTGCTTTTGGGGGTCCTGTAAGCGTCCCCTTGATCCTTGTCTCTGCTGTTGTTCCTGCTAAGACCTGTCCTTGCGCAAAACCACAAACCAATGCCTATAAGCTACTTGTTGTGCCAATAGGAGCCCAAAGTCACAACTCGCTTATTGATGAGAGTAAGTAGCTCATGCTACAACTACGAATAAAATATTGTGTACGCTCATATCGCAGTTGCCTATACGCTCTAATTAAGTTCCTTTATCGGTTTTTATCCGACATTCAAGGCCAACAATTTTGGACTTGAAGAAAAATTTGATGCTTAGAAGATATTTTACTTTGACTGTTAGAACTTTTGGGGCTTTTTTCGGCTTGGGTGGAGATGTGACTTGATTGGGTTGCTGATGCAACTCATCATCCCACCGATGCATTTTTCCTTCTCCATCTTTGTAACTGCACCTAAAATTAAGAATTTATTTATGGGCCTCAAAGAAAAAAGTAATTTTGGTGAATTAATCTTCGAGGGACTTTTTTTAGAGAAGTTCCTTGCTGTAGCCTTTGAAGCTGTTATTTCCCACAAATGCTTCCTGAATGGCATAGTTTTGTTAGGTGATGAATTTTCGTACTGAAAGCGAAAGACTCTTTTCCTTTGAGGTTGAACCGGCTCTGCTATGAAGTTTGATGTGAAGAGTACATATTTTGGACTTCAGATCACGAATGGTATCTTATTTTTGTTTGATGTACACTCGAAGCAATCCTATCTATTCCTGCATGCTCTTGATTTATTTGGCATTCTTCTTATCTTCTTCTTTCAACTCCCTAAAAAGATGGTTGGTTTCCTTCTACAAATTGTCTATCATCAACTGCTCTTCCTCCTGTGTGTCGATAATGAGGTCTTCTTCTCCGTTAGATTTTATAGCGTTTGAAATAAAGTTGTAGTAGTCAGTCATCGTGTTGAACTCAAATTCAATTTCCTTTATATCCCGTTGCAATAACAACATCGTGTCCCTGATGCGTTCCTAGGCTCTTGCTTTTTATTTGAGGACTGCCAAGCTGATCTTGATGGGCATGTCATAGGGGTTATTGTATGACATGAATTTCAGCTAATCTCTATGTACTCTCAAAGCTTCAATTTCACTCTTTTTGCGCTATAGAACCAATTACATTTCTTCCTTCACCTTTTAGGGAGCAGTTCCTCTTGGAACATATTTCTCAGCTAGCTGATTGTAAATAGCGCTTTCTGATCCTTTGAATATCTATGCCTCCGACATGGATTGTCCTTTGAGAAAAGATGTAAGTCTCGATGAAGATGAATATGTGGATGTTCTTCCGTTGGGCTAAGTGCCGATACGATTGCCAATTACAAGCTTTTTCCTGCTCTTGTTCTTCTTCTACCCATACTATCCGTTAGCCCATTGTCTACCTCCTTAGCTATCAAATTGTCCTTATCCTTAGCTTTAGGTTTTTACTTTCATGTTAAGAATATACACAGAAATTACATAGAAACTCTGTTTAGACCAATCTACAAATCAAGCATTCCAACGCTCACTTCCTCCCTTCTCCCTTAAAAAGTCAACAGCCTTCTGCATCTTATAACGTAAAGCAACGCCCAAAGGAGTCTCTCTATCGTCACTAACCTTTATTAAAAATTAAGTTACTGCGTTTATATCAGCGCCATATTCCAGCAACAATTTCATAAATGGAATGGACCCGTATTGAGCAGCCAAATGCATTGCTGTCTCAGAGTCACGGTCGCTTGCTTTTCTAGCATTTGCTCCATAGGAAAGCCTGCTTTAGGGAGGAAGTACACGAGAGAAAGAAGGTCGATTGGCTACTGCTCTCCTTTGAGATATTAAAGGGCATAGCAGACAGTGAGAGGTGCGTCCTCAGCGACAGTGTTGATATTGAAGCCATTATCGAGGAAGTACCTAACTGTGTCCTCATTTCTAAGATGAAGGGCTGACAGAAAAGCATCTTCAATTTCCAGTTTGAGGAAGGGGATGAGAGTATGATGTTTTTCTGTGAGTTCATTGAGGATGGTCTGACTTAGATAAATATTACAACGTTGTCATCTTTGGCGGCTGTGGACAATAGTGTTCCGATATGATTGACATCTTTGAACTTTTGATAGTCGACCATTTTCAGATGGTCGATGTTGCTCATAGTTTGCTCGTTGTCCAGGACAAAGCTGAATTTGCTACTCTTTGGCTGCTGTTTCATGTTGAGTTAAATATTACTAATTATAAATTACCCTACATCGGAGTCTGGAAGCAGAGTCTACCTTGTTATAAACCTACCTATTTTTTGATCGGATCGTAAGGCCAGCCAGATTATTGAGTGATAATTAGTTGTAATATCAATTAATAGTCAATGATCAGAACTATCTTCACCACCGCCAACAACCTCGCCAAGTAGCTGTCTCTCCACCTAGACGCTTCAGATACTCTCCCACCGCCGTGATCGAGGGCAGATAAGCCGAGTTTTTGGGAAAGAGAGTCGAATTGCAATAAAAAGCCGAGCTAGAGGCAACTGCCCGAGAGCAATACTACAAAGCTAAAATTGGCAACACTGAATCTGTCTACGAACGAGAAAAGCTTGAAGTCGTCAAATAGTTTGCTAATCATCAGAGCAGTTTGAACTTCCAGGAAGCGGCCAGGAGAATTGACGAGATCGATCAACGCGAAGCCAACGAAAAGTACGTGTGCCCTTATTCAGCCTGAGAAGCTTCTGGGAGCAGAAGAAGTGGAGAGAATGATAACAGCTCAATCAACTCATATCCCTATCTATAATCATAACAGAAATCAGCATCAATCGTCAATCCTCCATAATCTAATCACCCAGGTCCATATCCAAGGGTTTTTCCTTCAGGTGCTTTATCTGCCGCTCTCCCGAGAAAGATTGGGACATTTCGTTCCACAGTTCCACCACCTGCTGAGTATTTACCTTCAGATTAATGGACCACTCCTTGAAATTTTATTGAAATTTGTCCGCACTGTTTCTGAAGTTCTGGTTGCCATTTTCAAATAATTGGCTCACATATAGGGCGTTGTTGATTCTCAAGTGCTCAAGATCTTTGTTATCCTTTGGCAACATGGCTTGGAAGGCCCTAGCTTTATCGTGGACTATCTCCTTGTCCATTTTTATCACTTTCTCCTTGGGAAGATCCCATTTAGTAGCATCGTAAAGCTGATATATTTTCTCTTTCTTCTTGTCAAGAGCCAACTTTCCTTTGCAAAACTCCTCCTCGGCTGCTGCTTGAAGAGCAAATATCTCAAGGTATCCATGAAGATCATTGCGAACATATTTGAAGAAAGTGTTGAAATTCTTTTCTATAATCTGGTACTGTGATCTGATGAGATTACCCCACTCTATTGTCATATTGTTCAGAGCCACAAACAGCTCATTTAATTTGTTGATGCCAGTTGCCTTTGGAACACGGTTGGTCAGATCTCGGCTTTTCTCATGAAGTTCAGCAAAGAGATTCCCCATTTAATAGAGAGTGTTGACTTCATCGGTCTGAACAGCCTGAAGAGCTTTGCCTTGACGGGTTATTTGTTTGTACAATCTTTCCATCTCAGGCATAAATTTTTTGATCTAATCCATGTAGGCCTTGTTTTCAAGACTGAAATTGACAGTGACCTATCCAGTCTAGGTTTCAACGTGATCTACTGTCGTGTTGGGCTTCATCTTATCTCCATCAGCTTTCATCTGAACAAATGTCGAGCCATCTCTAATTTTGAGGAAGCCCTCCACCATTTTGTTATTCCTGAACTCAGGAATTCCAATCAGGTCATTCAAGAAGTAAGTGAGGATACGCATTCTTTTTTCAACATGTCTTTGCGTCCTTTTGGATGCTTTTTTCTCAGGAATAGGCGGTACTATCTGTGTTGGGTACATTTTTCTCAAGAAAGCCCTTAACCAAACGAAGTCACTATATCTTCTTCCGACCACCCAATTCATCTCCGGGGTTCTTACTTCGAATTAAAGGAAAGAAGTAGCCCCGATCCCAAAGAACCCTCCGACCTGTTTTCTCTGAGGACTAAATATTAATAGTTTTACTTGCATACTTCGCATCGCAACTTATTGCTGAGTTTAGGATTGACCTTGATGCACGTATAGTTTTTAGAGAACTCCAACTAGGTGAAATTGTACTTTTCCTGAGTCTTAAGATGAATACGAAAAGGACAGGCCTGGGCTTTTGAAGAATGTTGGATTTTTACATCGCGATTGATGTTTTTGACTCTTCCATACTTTCAACAGGACTGGATTCAACCTCAGAGCTGTCCTATAGACGCTGAAGCTTAATGAAATCCTGAACCACACTTTTGAGTTCATTGATGGAACATCTACTGAGATCATCACCGATGCTGAGCCGTGAATCGAGGAACTGAATAAACTTCTGAGGGTCATAATGTTTTTCGAGAATCTCCTTACGGAGGTAGCATTGTTTTTACTCCATATCATCGGATTACATTGCAATTATTATTATTCAAATATACTACTAAAAAATGAACATTTGCAACAGATAATCTTTAAAAAGTATCCCTATCACCTTAGATGAACTATTTGATTTGACAGCCAATAATATTATGAAAGCAGAAACCCTCCCAAAAGACTAGCAAATCTAGAAATTCAGTTATGATGAGCTTTTCAGACAAAGCCAAGAAGAGGAGGCTCCCCAGAAAGAGTATCCTGACAAGGAACTATAATGCTTTGGCCGGTTATCACCTGCTTTGAAAGCATGCTTCGAGCTTTTATACATCATCGAAGGCCAACCTTTTGGATACTTCTTCAAGTACCCTGTCAACCCATACGCCTTGGGACTGAGCGACTACTGGGAGACGATTCGCAAGCCAATGGACCTAACGACAATCAAGCTCAAATTTATTTCAGGCATTTACAGCAAAATTGACCAATTTGACTCAGATATAAAATTGATGTTTAACAACGCCAGAGTTTACAATCACCACCATGATACACTGGTCACCTAAATAGCAAGTCTTTTGGACTTCTATCAAAGGGAATTCTAAATAATAAATGACAAAATTTTGAACGGAGATCTATCTGAAAATATTAAAGCCAAGTCGCATAGAAAGGATCCACTGATCAGCCGTTTGAGTGAAGCTTAACTGAAGAACATTTTCAGCCCACAAAGAAGAGAAAGACTGGGTAAGTTATTGGAATTCATGCAAGACCACAACAGAAACAAAATCAAGAATATGCTGATGAAACGTTACCCCTAGCTGATAATACACACTGTCAATAAGAGAAATGCCTTGTTTTTGAGTGAAATGACTCACGAGCAGGTGTGGGACATCCTGAAATAGTGCAAGAACATGGGTGAATAAGATTTTGACCTGGCACAGTTAAGCAAAGTTGGACAGGAAGCGCCTGATATGGAGGGATACAACTAATATCATTTCAGGCAGCAATCGGATAAGGAGTCGTCGTTTGAGGTCGAGGATGAAAGTGAAGCAAATGATTGAGTGTTAGTGTATAATTATATACAGTACTACATTTTGATATAATTGCAGTGACATTTATCAGAATGCACACTCACTGTTAAGAGCCAGTGACTCTTTTGACTGATATAATCTTATGTCTGGAACACAAGAGTTCATAGAATTCATCATCTCTGTCGACCCTAGCTTTGACATCAGTTCGGTCAATTCCATCAACACCGCCATTCACGCCTTTGATGACCTCTTTGATCAAGCACCCAAATAAATAGCTGCAAAGATCGACACACTCATTACCTTTGCCGAAAGAACAGCAAATGGCACAATCCTCTGCGATGGTCACGACAGGTATCAGTTACTAGATTTGGTGATCGGAGTAGTCAAGAAATATCCCAAACTTGTCAAAGTAAATAAATACCGCATAAGTCAGGTTTATAGACTAATTTTAAATTTAGTAGTAATTACAGTCAGCTAGCCTACAGACTAATGGATAAGTCCTCCAAATGGTTTCAGGGAAGACATGGGAGGAGGATAAGCCAGCGAAAACATACTCATCAGCTCAATCTGCTCTTGTTGTGATCAAATCAGCTAAACTATTGACTTTGATGACGTGATCACTTACCTGCAGCCTCTTTATCTTGAGTTTATACAGAAGCCAGACAACTGGAGATATACCTTCTCAGCTCTCATGGTGGCCTCACAAATCGGAGTGACAGATGCAGAAGTAGAAAAAATCGATACATTTGTACAGTGGGCATTTCTGGCTGCATCACATCAGCATCCAAAAGTTCGCTATGCTGCGATGCATTTACTTGGACAACTCTCTGAAGATTTGAATCCATAATTCGGCAACAAATACTATGAGATGTTTATACCTCTCACGCTTAAACTCATCCAAGATAGTGCTCCCAGAGTTGTAGCTCACACTTACGCCTGCATTTCAAATTACTTCGACTAATGTGAATAACAATGGAAAGTTGAGAAAGTGATCGAACACTACCTAAACCCTTTGGTTGTATCGCTCAACAGCTATCAAAGTTGGGTTATGGAAAATGCCTTATCAGCTTTAAACTCATTTGCGATGGTCGAAAACGTCTTTGACAAGTAGTTGCCAGGAGTCATTTTGCTGACCTACCAGATTATCCATAATTGTTCAGGAAAATAGTAATTTAAGCAGACAGTATGTCAGTGCATCTAACTATTAGGAAGCCTCCTTTCACACCAGAAAAAAGAAGTCGTTTAGTTCTATCTAGCGGATTACATTAAGGTGTTATTCGAGAAGAGAGGAGAAATAGAAGTGACATACTTCATGCTGGGATGGCAAAAAATATGTCTAGCTTATCAAAATTTCACAGATCTAACATATCTTTACCCTATCCTGCTCGAGAGTTTAAAGAAAATGTTGGATGACTTTTCAGACAACGACTGCATCAACGGATTTCTGAGTCTGGAAGGGACATTTAACGCATTCAAGACCCAAGCAGCTCCCTTTGTAGATGGCACCATGAGTTTTGCCAAAACTACCTTTGAAAATAGCGGGTATATTACGGGACTCAAAGAAGCAGGGTTCAAGCTGATGATAACAGCGATGAAGGAGACAAAGCCAAGTGGAGGTCATGAGTTTAGATAATGGTAAAATACAGTCAAAAATATACTCACCTACCTCTTCGAGAATATTGACGAAGCATTCTAAGAGAATGAAGATTTCGAGGATCTATCTATTATTTTCAAAGGGATCGAAGACCTAGCTAGTGCTTTTGGGACCGGCTTCAGCAATCACTAATTGATTACTCTAACAGAAAGAATGCTCTGCTACAGTTTGAGGATAGAAAAAAGCTATAATAGTGTGGAATATACAAATATTTCCTTTGAAACTGATAATGATGAATTGGGATCTAACGAATAAATAGAGCTGACAGACGATCGAATCTAAGACTTGGAAGTTTCTTTAGGAAAAATTCCTGATGTTATTGAGTAAATACTCAAAATTCCAACATAAGCAGCGACTAGAGCAGAAATAATTAGAAAAATACATACTTAAATTGTAGCGTCAATGAACAAGGTAGAAATCATGGTTGAGTTTGGAATCTCGTTAGCCTTGGCTATCCTATAAGTTGTTGATTATACAGAAATAAGTTCTCTTTGGAGCCAGTATCTCGAAGTCTTTGCTCACTTTTCTACTCACAAAAATCCTCAGATCCGCAATGCCTCAGTCTATGGGATCAATCTCATTGTCAAGAAAGGACCTTCTAACTATTTCAATAAGGTTCAGTTGTAAAAAATGTTATAGCTACTTTCCAAAGCATATGTTTAACAGTTCTAGGATCCAAGCTCAAAGTACTTCATTAACAACTGCAAAGACAACATTGTTGGGGCTTTGGGGAGTCTCATCAAGGGATACACCAACAATTATCCAGATGTATTCAATGAAACCGTACGAAGCAACTGGTTGAGCCAGCTTCCTCTGAACTTTGACATAGAGGAAGGAAACAACCAACAGGATTTTCTGATTGATATACTTACACACAGCCCGAGCTTAGTCATCAATTAGGCCAAAGATCTGATCACTATCTTACGGAATCATGTCAATTTTGTGGCGAAAAGAAGTCAAAAAGAATACAAAGGGTATGTTGATAAAACAAAACGTTCTCTGCAGATGATGAAAGAGTGGGCTTAGTTCAAGGCGAATCAGGAATATATTTGGAGCAATTTAACGAGTTCACAATGCAACGTGCTGACACATCTAATGAAGAAAGAATGATTTGTGAGTGTAGATAGTTTTATTTATTGAATTGACAAATCTGATGATTTAAATGTGAGTTGATTTGACGTGGATATCATATTTTTTTGATTTAAATGCAAGGTGCAGTCCCCTTCAAGTTCGGATAAATCCAGAACCTCGCCAACTTGGGCCTTGATCCTAAGTTCTTCAAATTCAATGTCACCCACCTCGAGTCCTAAAGATATATCTCCATCCGAGATGTTGATCAGAATGGAACTCCCCAACTCACCGTTGTCGAACTCTTCAACAAGTTCAACCTCGTCAGAAGACCAGGAGGTAAAATCGAAGGTTCCATTATGCATCTCAAGGAAAACATCGTTGCCTTGAAGGCCCCTATGGAAGGAGGTAGAGGCCATATCCTTCAAATTTTCAACATGGACAAGAAGCAAAAACTTTCCAACCTCGAGTTCAAGGACAACATTGTCTTCTGGAGATGGGTTGCTCAAGATCTGCTCGCTATTGTCACTCAAACCTCAGTTTACCACGTCAGCATTGCTGAGCCTGATCAGAAAGAAGTGAAGATCTTTGACAGAGCTGGTGACCTTAAGGAAGGCCAAGTTATTGGCTACGTTTTGGGTCCCGACAGAAAATGGAGTGCTCTCTTTGGCATTTCAACTCCTGATGGTGGCCAAACTATCAATGGACATATCCAACTCTACTTCATCGATGGTGGCAAACAACAACTCTTGGAAGGTCATGCCTGTACCTTTGGTAAGGTCCTCCTTCACAATGACACTCATAAATCGAATGTTTTCTGCTTTGTCGAGAGAAAAGCTGGAGAGACAAGATCATTAGTTCACATCACCGAAATTTCAGCTCCTCCTGAAGGTGCCCAGAAATTCAAGAAAAACACTGAAATTGTATACGATAGCTCAACTCCCGGAGACTTCCCCATTTCTCTGATTGTGGCTGAGAAGTATGGTCTCCTCTACATCGTCACTAAATTTGGCTTCATTTACATTTATGAAATGTCGACCGTTGAGCAAATCTACAAAGCCAGGATCTCCAACCAAGCCATCTTCGTTGTTGCCAAAAATCAAACAAACGACGGTATTCTCGCAATGAGCAAGAATGGCTCCCTCTACGGTGGCATGATTGATGAGCAAGGACTCATTCCTCATCTGATGAACAACTGCAAACATATCCCCAACATCCAACAGCTTGTCTTCACTATGGCTGGCCGATACAGCCTTCCCGGAGTCGACAACATTTTCCTTGGACAGTTCAACAATTTCATTGTTAGTGGAGATTATAGTAATGCTGCTAGAATTGCCTCTATGTCTCCTGGAGCTCTCCTCAGAAATGCTGATACCATTCAAAAATTCAAGACTCTTCCTCAACAGCCTGGACAACCCCAACCTTTGTTGATCTACTTCCAAAAGTTGCTCGAAAAAGGAAAGCTAAATAAGCTTGAAACCACTGAATTGTGTGGACCTGTCCTTACTCAGGGCAAGATCGATCTTGTCAGAAACTGGGTCAACAGCAATAAATTGGAAAGCTGCATGGAACTTGGTGACATGATCGCCAGACACGACAAGAGTTTAGCTCTTAAAATTTACACTGATGTTGGTGCTCATGCCAAGGTTATTTCAATTTTCAACGAACAAGGAAGGCTCCAAGAAGCCAGTGACTATGCTGCCAAAAACAACTACAACATCGATTACACTGAGCAGCTCAGAAACATGGTTGAAGTAAACCCTGAGGGAGCTCTTAACTTCGCCAAGAAGATCTATGAAAAGAACAAAAGTCTAAATGTTCATCAGATCGCTGATTTGTTCCTCCAAAAGAACAGAATCCAGGAGTTCACTTCTCTTCTGTTTGACTGCATGAGAGAGAACAAACCTGAAGATGCTAGCTATCAGACTAAGGTCTTGGAGCTTAACATTATGATTGCTCCCCAGATTGCTGAAAGTATCCTCCAGATGAAAATATGGAAACTTTTCAACAAACCTAAAATCGCTGCTCTTTGCGAACAGAAAGGACTCTACCAACGTGCTCTTGAAAACTATACTGATATCAAGGATATTAAGCGTGTGCTGATTAACTCTCACGCACTATCTCCTGAATTCATTGGAGAATATCTTGGCAAGATGGAGCCTTAGCAAGCCTTGACCTGCATGCAGGAAATGTTGAGATTCAACAGACAAAGTCTTCAGGTTGTTGTCAATGTTGCTGTGCAGAACTTGCAAAAACTAGGTGCTGGAAACATCGTCAAGATGCTTGAAACTGTCGGATCATTCGATGGTATTTTCTTCTTCTTGGGAACCGTCATCAACTCTACCCAAGACAAAGAAGTTCACCACAAATACATTGAGGCTGCTGCCAAGTGCGGTCAACTTCGAGCCATTGAGGATGTCATCAGAGGCAAACGTGATTGCTATGATCCTATCAAGGTGAAGGACATCCTTCTTGGATTAAAACTAACCGATCCCAAGCCTATCATTTTCCTTTGTGATGCTCATCAGCAATACGATGAACTGACCAGATACCTCTATAAAAATAACTTCACCAAATACATTGAAGTTTATCTATTCAAGGTCTGCCAAAACCCTCAAGCTATCCCTGCCGTTCTTGGAACTCTGATCGATCTTGAATGCGATGAAGGATACATGCAGCAGCTTTTGAAGGTCATCCGATCAGCTGTCCCCATGGAAGAACTCATCAATGAGTTTGAAAAGAGAAGCAAACTTTCTCTGATGGAAAATTGGCTTGAAGATAGAGTGTCTGAAAACATTCAGATCCCTGCTGTTCACAATGCCATGGCTAAGCTGAAGGTAGATACTCATCAGGATCCTCAGAAATTCTTGCAGACCAACCAGTTCTATGATCCTAAGGTGATTGGTAAATTCTGTGAAGACAGAGATCCTCACCTGGCAGTCATTGCTTATAAGAGAAACCCTGGGCAGTGCGACGAAGAGCTCATTGACTGTACCAACAGAAACTCCCTCTACCGTATCCAAGCTCAATACTTGGTTACCAGACAATCCAAAGATCTCTGGAAATTGGTTCTTTCTGAAGAAAACGAACACCGAAAGGAGATTGTTGATCAGGTCATTCAGACCGAGCTTCCTGAAAGCAAGAACCCTGAAGAGGTCATCACAGCTGTCCAATCCTTCATGGAATCTGGCCTAACAACTTAATTGATGTCTCTTTTGGAGAAGATTGTCCTTCACAATAGTGATTTTGCTAAATACAAGAAGCTCCAAAACTTATTGATCATTACTGCTATCCGATCTGACACTAGCAGAGTTATGGATTACATCAACAGACTTGACAACTACGACGGCATGGATATTGCTAAAATTGCTCTTGAACAAGGTCTCTACGAATAAGTTCTCGTCATCTACAGAAAATATAACGAGCACAGCTTGGCTCTGGACATTCTGATTGAAAAGATTGAGGATTTGCAGAGAGCTGAGGACTATGCTGAGAAGGTCAACCAACCCGAAGTCTGGTCCAAGCTTGGATACACTTATCTGAGCAACATGAAAGTTACCTACGCTATGGAAGCATTCATGAAATGCAAAGATCACACTTACTACAATGGAGTTATCAGCCAAATTGAAGGTGAGCCTGAAAGTGAGGAGAAAGACTTCAAATACCCTCTCTTCATTAAGTATTTGCTCATGGTGAGAGAAGCCACGAAAGATCAGGCCATCGATAATGCTCTGACCTTCTCTTATGCCAAGCTTGACAAGCTAACTGAACTCTAGAATTTCCTCTCTAACAATAACTCAGCTGACTGCCAAAAAGTAGGAGATCGATGCTTTTCAACTAGACTTTACGAAGCAGCTAAGAAGTTCTATACAATTGTCAAGAACAACTCAAAAATAGCTGCTTGTTTGATCCATCTTAAGGAATACTCTGCTGCCATTGATGCCGCTAAAAAGGCCAACACCACCAAGACCTGGAAGGAAGTTTGTATGGCTTGCGTGCAAGCTCAAGAGTACAAGCTCGCCAACACTGCTGCTATGCATATCATCATTCATGCTGACGAACTGGAAAGTCTGATCAAGCACTACGAATCTTTGGGAGTTACCAACGAAATGATCAGTGTTCTTGAATCTGGTATTGGACTTGAAAGAGCCCATATTGGTATTTTCACCGAACTGGCTATCCTGTATGCCAAGTACAGACCTGAAAAGCTTATGGAACATTGCAAGAATAACCTACAAAAGCTTAACACAACCAAGCTGCTCAGAGCTTGCCAAAAATTCATGCTCTGGAAAGAAGCCGTGTATCTATACTCTCACTACAATGAATTCGATCAGGCAGTCAACATCATGATTGATCACTCCCCAATTGCCTTCAACCACGAGACATTCCTCCAGTTGATCGTCAAGGTCTCCAACACTGAGCTTTATTATAGGTCAATCAACTTCTACCTCGAAGAACAACCTCTTCAGATCAACGAATTGCTCAAGACCCTGGCCAACAAGATCGATTTGGTGAAATGCACATCCCTCATCAGAAAATTGGGCATTGTTCAGTTAGCCGAACCATTCCTGAAGATCGTCCAGCAAACCAATACAAAATAAATCAATGAAGCCCTTAATGAACTCTATCTTGATATTGAAGATTACGAAGCATTGAGAGAATCTATTGAGAAATACCCCAACATCGATTCTTACAATTTGGCTAAGGCTACAGAGGGACATAAGTTGCTCTAATTCAGACGCATCGCTGCTTACCTCTACAGAAAGAATGGAAAATACGAGCAAAGCATCAACCTGTCCAAGAAGGACGAAATCTACAGAGACGCCATTGAAACTGCTCAAGAATCTGACAACCAGAAAATTGTCGAATAATTGCTTAAATTCTTTGTAGAGAGAAAGGAGAAGGAGTTCTTCGCTGCTACTCTTTACACTTGCTATGAGTATGTTAAGCCTGACCTTGCTCTTGAGTATGCCTGGAGATTCGACATGTACGATTTTGTAATGCCCTTCATGATCCAACTCATCTCAGAAATGAGAAACAGGGACAGCGAAATTGAAAAGAAAGAAAAAACCAAAGAAAAAGAGAAAGTCACCACCACTACCCTTGACTTCGTTTCACATGACTTGGAGATGATGATGCCTGGATCTCAACTTATGCTTACTGGTGGTGCTCAGGGATACCAGACAACTGGAGGAATTCCCCAGCAGGGTGGAATGATGGGAGGACCTATGATGGGTGGTGGCAGCATGATGGGAGGTTTCAACAGCAATGCAGGCTCTGCATACCCTCCCCCAAGACCCTATTGATCTGATTCAGTCAAATCCATTATCAAATAATTAGATATAACTTTGTAACTATTATCGATGATACATATGAATAAGGTAGTCTTCCTAATATTTCTTGTCATCTTTACAAAGGCCTCAGATCTAAATTTACCAAATCCCACAACAGAGCAATAATATAATTATCGTGAAGAGAAGGAGCAATAGACGAAGGAGCAAAAGATAGCAAAATTTTTTACTTCGTGTGAAATATAACTTGGTGAATGGATATCTCTTCCCAAAAATACAACTCTTGATAGGGCTCTCTTTGAATGCAAAGTTCTTGAGAATGCTACTCTTCTTCTCAACTTCTATCAATAAATAAAGGCTTTAGGAGAAGACATAAATCGATAGCACATTAATTCTATTCCGAAGCTCCTGAGAAAATATAGAGGAGTTTCTCAAATACTCAAATGTCTTTCTGAGTTACGATAGTTCTAAAACAAATTTTTGAACGAGAAGAAAAAACTAAAGTATATGCTCCAATTTATAAACGCCCACCCCGAGCATTCTAACAATGTATTTCCTCAACACTAAAACTACACTCTTATTGGTCATAAAGTTTGTTATTTCATGAAGGTTCTTTTTGAGTACTACTATGTAGAAATAGTGAGCTCTATGGAGTCCCTTTCCACTTCATTTTTTAGAGCCTTAACTTTACGTTCAGATGTGTTCAATCACTATGACCTATCTTACTGCGTGTCTCTATAAACAGTGGGGAAAATATCGGATTCTTTGGAAGATATGGATATCAATAACATTTACCTAAAGGTTCCTGAAATATTCAATCACCTGAAATTCATGAAACTCAAAGAGAAGTGCAAGGATGAGTAAAATCTAAATTTTGTTAAAAATTTGCAAAATAGATTGGAAGGCATTGATATGTTCAAAGTAATGTACAGTTAGTATTAGCCTTATGTCGACATCGCAGCTGAAAAATATGGACATACCCAGATCAGATTGCTGGCAAGACAGTTTGCCTTCATTCTGAACAATCCACAAAAATATTTATAAATCTCGAAATAGCAACCCAAAGAGCAAGCAGACCTTTGAAACTTGATATATTTAAAGTAAAATATAAAATGAAAGCTATCAGTTCAGAAAGTACTGAGTACTTTTTTTGCTGTCAACACTTATGAATCTTTCACGAGATGTCCGAACAAGATTCGACGCATTATGTTGGCACTATTCAACTAAAATACAACAAAGACAAAAGGGGGTTCCAGATAGACAAACTCTCCTTTGTGAACTCGACTGTTGATGATTGACCCGTAAGCCAAATCAGGTTTGTTGCTTTGTTTGTAGATAAATGATTGAGGAACACTTCCTTTGGATTTAAAGTTGATATTGTTTTGCCAAATGGGTAAAAAAAGTTTGACTTGTTTATCCTACTTCATGTTTTTGAACCGAGTTTAGATAAAGCTGTCGAGATGAAACTAGCGAGGAACATCATCACTTTTCATTTTGTGTACAGCCAAGCCAATCTTTTATTACTTGTAGAATGAAACGTATACTTTTTAGTGGCTTGCCGATATTTCATATTGAATGCTTGAAAGGGAATAAAAGGCCTGTTCAGCTGTCTGGATATAGTTAATAGGAATTGAAATATTTACTTAGGTTATTTGGTCTGTGTGCTTTTCTGTCTTGACTACTGTATTATTTAAAGGTTCTTGATTGATCTTCTTGTTTAAATATTTATGCTCGTGACTATCCTTGCCTGCTATTTGAATCTTTTACTCTTCAGAAAGCAACTCAGAAAGGCCTTGGCTCAGAATATAATAAATGCAGTTTGATCTTGTCGTTTCTTAGTCATCTTCCTAGTGCTGCTAGAATATCACTTTTGTTTTAATTTGTAAATTGTCTGTAAGGGGCTATTGACCTGATTTTTTGGGCGATTTTACGATGAACTTGATCGAATACTTTCCTTCTTGATGAGTCTTCTTTTGATAAATATACCCTATTTTCTAATAGATCTTTATCAATTTGGAGAGAAACTGTTTCTGATATGCATTCCCTCTGCTGAATATAAAAACCTGTTCTATTTGGATTTATCCATATTTAGCTGCGATGATTGGAATGGCTTAGAACGATCCCAACAGCATAAACTTCTTTTCTTTGGGCTTGTACCAACCAAAGCTATAGTTGTCAAACACATCGACCCTTTTGCTTTTGAAAATGGCCTCAATTTAATGCCTTGAGTAAGGAAGCATTTATTTGACCTATGGTTGAAGGAGTGTGTAAAATTTATTCAAATATGATTCAACTTCTGATTGAACAAAGTAGAGCTGCTTTATTGGTTTAGAAATCAGAGAGAGTAGTTGTTAATACTTTGAGTGCACTTCTTAAATATTGTGCTTTACTGTCTGGGTTGGCCTATCCTTCTATTGTGGTAGTTTAGTTGGACTCTAAACTTCCACCTATTCACCTTTTATTGGCGAGCTTGCATTTTATTCCCTTTTCGGGTGTTCTTACATTTATTCCTCTTTAACTAAAATAGGTTTGTCTTAAGCATTGTTTTTCTATTAGGGTGCTTACACGTTTCTCAACTATTATTTATCCTCCTTTTACTTCTTGTCAATCATTGATTGTTGCTACTCTGCCTTTTTCTATTATATTGCCTTTGTGACGCCACCCTCTAATCCTGTTTATATTGTTACTAGTCTTTCAAGCTGAAATGGCTATCTATACTGAGCATCCTCCATTTTCTTCTTTGAATTTAACTCCATTTGCTATTGATGTTTCTGCTTCCTCAACATTTACTATTCATACTATCTGAGCATTGATTAGTTTTTTTGCCTATACTACTCTTCAATTCTTTGAAGCTAGTCATCTTCAAGTCGTAAGGCCTTTCGCATTTACTCCTCAAGTTAGAGTAAGTGCTGTTTTCTCTATTACTGGTATGCCTTTTCTTCTTCCTATTCCAGTTGCCTCTTTTTCTTAATTTACTCAAGCAGCTCCATTTTAACTCTTTCTCTCAGGTCATCAAGCTAATACAGGTTGTCTTTTTCGGGTTAGACCTATTGTATCTCCATATGATTGTGGTTTTAAAG
>Ga0100402_1002316_pt1 | contig 21462 bp, 20 predicted proteins | sample CryGeyme20150102_FD_80419 | JGI IMG/M metagenome (GOLD analysis project Ga0100402, IMG submission 80419) | Groundwater microbial communities from Crystal Geyser aquifers in Utah, USA - Crystal Geyser metaG 2015-0102 | ecosystem: Environmental > Aquatic > Deep subsurface > Groundwater | place...
AGAAGAAGAAGATGACAAGAAGTCATAGCAGAGATGGATCAGTTTTAAGGAGAAACCCTCAAATACCAATCCAAGGGGACCGAATTAGGCGAAAGGCCCTATCTCAGGAATAGACTAGTACTACAGTAGTAGTAAGACCTCATAATTTTAGAATTTGACCTTTACTATGATTTGAGCTAGAGTAGTGCGAATACAATGGCTGGTGAATCGAAAGATGTACTGTAGTAGTACAGTAGTACCAGTACTACGTACATCTTTGTCCCAGAAACGCCAAGGTGCACGCTGCCTCCGGGACTTTCCGTTTCAAGACTACGGTTGCTGCGTCTTCATGAAATCACACGCTTCTCCTACTAGCTAGTAGTAGCTAGCAATCTAACGCACGTAGCGGGACATGGTTACCGCACAGCTATAGCAGCTGCTAGGTTTCGGTGACCAGTGAGCGTTTAGTAAACCAGCTCAGCTCTTTCCTGAGCCAACTCACTCTCTGGCTGGAAATCTACTCACAGGACGGTTTGAACAGCTGATTGTGTGGGGCCAGGCGACCTACCGCCGTTTATTGCTCGGAATCTATGATCTCTTACGCTTTTCAGATACAGTGAACGCTGCTTCAGGAAAAATGAATGCAGAAAGGTACCTGGTACTTTTTTTTTTAAAAACATTCGTTGTCAGAGAGCGCACGCCATTCGCACTTTATAATATTATTGTGTCAAAACTTAAAATGAATAATCACGGCCCGTACATTTCCTGCTGTATTTGCTTGCAACATTCAAGCTTATGCGTCTTCCAGTTTTTCTTTTGACAGTGCCGACTACAATACTTCACAAGACGACATTTACCACAATATTTAAACCTTTTGCCGCTGTCTGCTTTATCTTCTGCATTGCAGTGGTTACAATGCCGTGGCTTGATGCGCTGTACCAACACTGACTTTTCGTCCTCCACAGGAATGACGGGAGGTGCTGGTGTAACAGCTGCTGCCTCTCCCATCGGAAGTTTGTCAACTAGAGGAAGTAAAAGAGCATCTTCAGCTTCTTCGGGTCGACTCGTAATGGACTCGTTGTCTGGTTGAACGGAGTGATCGGGCGAAGTAGCTCTTTGCGAACGAAGAGGAGGAGAAGGCATATTGGAATCAAGTTCAGCAGTCCTGTCAACGTCGTCTTTTCCTGTCTTCTTCCACGGCGAAGGGGTGGAGGACTTTGGTTCACTCTCATTTGCAACTTCAGCGGGTCCTCTCTTTGTCGACTCAGCTGTCGACTCAGCATCATCGTTGGGGCTCCCTGGCGGTGGCCGCTTGGGAGCATTAAAGATCAAGTCATCTGCGCCTTCAGAACGCCGCTTTGGGGGCACTGGTGTTGACTTCAAAGCACTCACGTCCACCGCTCTTGAGTCATCAAAGTGCACCGAGGGGGACGCCAAGCCTGTGCTCTGGAAATTCGTATCGTCGGTTGGGTATGGGTTCTCCTTTTCAGGTATTTCTTCAATCTTTCCGACTTCAGACATGCCAGTCTCTGTCTCATCTCTTTGGATGTCATTATTTTCAGCACCAATCACGAGAATTAAGTCTTCTGTAGAATCAGGCTCCATTTCAAAAGAAGCCGACGTTTCTGAGGTACCACCTGCCAAAGTGCCCGCTACCAAATTATCCCGCGTTGTTGTTTCAATGCCTTTCTCTGATAAAGCACGCGCCGTTGTTTCTTCATGTGTCGCCGGGCAATTAGCCGCTGCGACTTCTGCATAAGTTCTAGGAGCTATTACTTGCGCGGCAGTAGGCATGGTGGCCCACGGTGCTCGCGACGACAGCTGTGACGGCGAAGAAAGGTTAGCACCTTTGGAACCATTCTTGCTGGTCTCGCCTGAATGAAGAGGAGACGTTTCATCCGTCTCAACGAATGATTTATTATGAGCGTTCCGTGCCATCTTCTCACCCCTTTTGGCCATTGAATTGGTAGCTGGCTGCTGAGACTCGGCAACTGCTACAGTCGACCCTGCCGGCTCAATATCAACGACTTTCGTGGGCTTTGCGGAATCAAAGGAAGCGCTAACCAACACATGAACCTCTTTTGATTCAGCTTCTCTAGGATCGATCGCTGCGCTCCCCTTCACAACCGTCGTGCCAATTTGCAAAGAAGAGCGATTTGATGCCGTTGGACAGATAGAGACGACAATGGACTTTTTGGGTGTCGCTTTCGCATGATGCTTTCCTGGCGAGCGGTAGGATGATGGTGGTGCTGGCATTGAGTCCTTTTCGTCGTCGAGAGTACTTTGGTTGTACAGAAGTGGCGACTTGGGCTGATTGAGTGAATGTTGCGAAGGGGTTGGACGCGGCGACATTGCTGGAGAGAACCCAGAGTGAGACTTGAGATCCTTTCCATTCATGACATCGTCAGCACAACTAGGCCGCTCAGCGGCCCACAGAGGTGTGGCCCGGGAGGAATGCGCGTTGTCTCTAGATAAATCCACTAGATGAGCAACCGTCCGGGGTGGCGTCACACTTCCTGGCGGCATCATGGTTGCCTTTCGTTGAGGCGGAGACATAGAACGAAAGGATGATTTCATCGCCTTTTCGTGCGAAAAATATTCGGGGCCCGAACTAAAAGACCGCTGAGGTTTTGCGACCTGAATAGGCAACCTTAGCATTGCGCTTCTAGAAGTCACCGTTCGTCCGCGCGGGTAACGTGGCGGAGTCGTCGTACTGGCACCAGAATGCTGCAGCGCAGCTTCATCAAACGGCATGTCTTCGTTGTTGGAAGACGCCACAGGCTGCCAGGAAGGACGTCGTTGCGCAATTGGTGTGTAGTCTGTATCCAACTTAACAACAGCTCCCTTCATCACTTTGGCACCATGTCCGAAAGACTTCGGCTTGCCAGTCCCTGACGTTGGGCGCTCCTCCTTCCATAACTCTTTCATCTTGCCTGCGTTGCGAAATTTAACGAAGTCGCTGGCCCATGATGGAGCAGTCGCTGCACTGCTTCGCGAATGATCGCTAAGGTCTGCCATTGGCGTCATTCCTGGTTGTATCTTTGTAGCTGCGATATCTACGACATCTACGACGGCTTCCGTCAGAATCGAGACACTACTACAACTCAAATTGTCTTCCGCCGCTGAAGGATGCGCCGGAGCAGATAATTTCTCCATTGGCGGTGGTAATGAGGAAGCTCTAGTAGGGCGATCTTCGGGAGGCGGCATGCTCTGGCTCACTTGCTTTTCCTGACGGAGATGGCTATATTGGCTCGAAGAAGGAATAATGCGGCCACGAGTCTGGTGTTGGTGGTCAACCTTTTCTACCGGCTTCAGAGGGACACGTTGCATCTCCTGTACCAATTGCTTTGTCGCTGCATCAAAGGGATGCGATGGATTTTCGTCGGCATTTGCCTCTGCTTTCTGCTTCAAGGTGGGGATGTCTAGCCCTCTTTTAACCTTGTCGTAGTTTCCAGTCTTTTTTAATCTAACGGGCGAGGCCGCCCACGACGGGGGTATAGATTGTCCTGGCGAAGCTGATCGAAGGGGCGGCGAAGACGTTAGTGTGGGTCTTAACTTGACATTGCCAGATGCCCAGACGGGTGGGGAGTAAACTGCACGTACGGTTGGTGATGCCGATCTCAGAGTCACGCGATGGTTAATTGAGTGCGAATTGGCGCCACTGGGTGGAAGACGTGTCGTTGCAGTACGAGAAACGGGCGAGGCTGACCGATAGGAACGCCGTTGCGGCGGCTCTGTTGCCACCTGTGCTCGTGAGTAGGAGTTCAGTTGGGGTTGCTGCTGCTCATTGAATTGTTCCCCTGAGAATTGTCGCTGCTGCTGCTCTGTTTCATAATGACACGGCTGCTGCTGCTGCTGCTGCTGCTGCATCCGCCCTCGAGGCACCTGACGAGGGTACAGATGTGGTAGTGGTGGTGAAGGTTGTTGAGTTTGTTGCTGGTGGCATTCCCACTGCGGTGGCTCTTGCGTTTGTTGCTGGTGGCATTCCTCCTGCGGCGGCCGTTGAGCTTGTTGTTGTGGCACTATCTGCTGCTGCGGCTGTTGGGTTTGTTGCAGTGGCGGTCTTTGTAACTGTTCTTGTGGAAATTGTTGTGAATATAATGGTGGCAGTTGCTGTTGTTGCTGCTGGTATTGAATTTGTTGCTGTGGTGCTGTTGGCGATCCGTATACCGAGGAGGACGGCATCTCCACCATTTGATCGTTGGGAGAAGCTCTTTCTATCATCCTCATTTTCTGCTGCTGCTGCTGCTGCTGGTGGTGCTGGTGATGCTGGTGGTGGTGGTTCGACAGTTGCTGATCGTGTTGCTTCATGCTTCCCACACTGCTGCCACTAGGAGAAGGAAGAGAAACAATACTAGCACCAGATTTGATATCTTTTTCCTCCAATATATGCTCAGCGTATGAACCTGTCGGTCTCAATTTAGGTTCCGCCCAGACAGGAGGAGGAGCAGGCTGCTGTTGCTGCTGCTCTTGTTTTCGTACGATAGCAGGAGCAGGAGGTGGATTGTTCAGCATTCGTGGTGGTGGAAAAATAGGCGCAGGGCTACGGTTATCAGAAGGGCCTAGAGTAGGAACAATTTTCCCCTTGGCAATTTTCTTTTTCAGCTTTTTCATCCAGTACGGGGTTCCATCCTTTTCAATATACCCAGGTGGCCGCCTCTTCTTCTTTTTGTTTGTTCCCCCACTGCTTGCCGACTTCTTACCACCAGCATCGCCAAGTTTTGAATGATTGCGATTGTCGTATGAACTACTCGTAAAATGAACATCGGATTGTCTTTTTCGTTGTGACGACGGCAAGTCATCTCGGTTGCTACTTTGACGGTCAGAGGAGGTCATCGTTCGTTGCCTCCTTGAGGATTCTTCCACGGTAAAAGGTTGGCGATGATCGTCTGCTTGAAAAAAAGTAGTAGCGAGTTTCTTATGGTCCTGCTGGGAGCTGCTGCGCTCCTGCTGTTGCGGTTGCGCTACCTCTTGTTGTAGTTCTGATTGAGGTTCACTGTAACTGTAACCACTGTTTGTATCCGCAGTGGTAGTCTCTGTAGCGCTGATATGACTTGTATTTTCTTCTCCCCCCCACAATAATTCCCTTGTTGGCAAGCCACCTGTTTTGTTGGAGCTCTTGACATTCCACACTTCTAGTGTCTTTTTGCTGCTGTGGTTGTTGTGGTTGTCTCTGCTATTACCAATATCCGACTCGTTGCTGTTGTTGATGTAGTTGTGGTGTCCAGGAAAAGAAGAATGACCATCATAATTATTATCTGCTGAAGTCAAATATTTCTCTCTGTTGGACAAGTAGCAGTTGTCATGGCTCGTCGTTGTAGTGCCTGCAGTTTGAGTCAAATGTGCGTCTTCATTTTGAACCGCATTATCATCACGAGTCAACAAACCTGTCTTTCTCAACAAAGGCGGTGCCATGGCAGCCTGATGTAAGGTTGTTTGAAAGTTATCGATTGGTAATCGTTGATTCGGAACGTTTAATTCGAAGGGAACTGGACTCGAACTGGAAAATGGCACAGGAACTCCCCTGGTTTGTACTCGGAACTGGGAAGGCGAAGGAGAAGGTGTCCTCCTTACTGGTAGTTGTTCTTGTTGATTTTTAATTTCTCTTGTTCTCCATGAATCATCTTTTTTTAAGGTCGAACGGAGGCGATTTTCTTTTGGGTGGGAAGGTCGACCACTTCCTCCTCCGCTGCTGAAAGAATCGCCCGAACTCGTCATCTTCAAAAGAAAGCGTTGGCTTGTTATTATGTTTTACTGTTTTACTCGGAAAAAAGCGCCGCAAGTAAAGAAAAATTTCAAACCTATGCACGCTCATCAGAATACTGGTTATTAACTTCTCTAGCTAGTAGAGGAAGTGTGCACTCTAATGAAATCCAAAGGGAATATTAAGTCTCGAATGTGATGTCACATGTATCTATTGCGAATCGACACATCTGTTCGTTTTGAGTAACTTCCATCACTGGCCATCGCACAAACAACAAGTGCTGTTAAAAGTTCGAGTACTTGACTAGTAGTCGTAGCTAGCTGCTCAGCTACATTATTTATTTGAAGTACACTACTATTGGTTTTTAAGTAACCAAACTATCCGCCTACAACCTCAACGCAAATACTCGCTGCTTTAGTTTCACTTAAATGCTGTCGTCTAAGATACAAAGCACGTACCGCCAGTGTGGCGGCCTGTTGTTGTCCATGCACCGTAGCAAACTAGTTGCCCCTACAAGGAGTGCTTTTGCTTCACAACAGTACAGTAATGCCCTGCGATGCATGAGCTCCAGTCTCAGTGATACTCCCGCTCCACGACAATCTTTGATCACGAGCGAAGATGGTGTTCATCAGAACATGAAAATCAGCAAAAGTTATCGCAACAAACCTCTCTTTCGCCGTCAGGGAGATGTACGCTTCAAAACGGGCATGGAGGCTGCTCAGCTTCTCGTCAAGGAATGCAAGCGCCGCGATTCTCACGAGACGGAATTTATTGACAGTGTCACCTCCACGCTCCAATGCCTCAGTCCAATCTTTGATCGCAATCCCAAGTACGCATTTGCGGCCAAGACGCTGATGGAACCCGAACGCTTTATCCAGTTCCGTGTGGCCTGGATCGATGATCTAGGAGTGGTGCGCATGAACCGCGGCTTTCGCGTGCAGTACTCTTCCAGTATCGGACCCTACGAAGGAGGTCTGCATTTCGGACACCACATTGACACGGGAGTCATCAAGGCCCTTGGATTCGATGCCGTCTTCTCCAATGCTGTCACGGGATACAATTTCGGTGCCGCTGTCGGCGGATCCGATTTTAATCCCTTTGACAAATCGGAATCCGAACTGCAGCGCTTTTGCCAATCCTATATGACGGAATTAGCCAAGTACATTGGACCCGATATGGATACTCCTTGGATGGGAATGGGTGTCGGAGAAAAGGAAATCGGATACCTCTTTGGACAGTACAAGCGACTCAGTCCTAGGACGGGAGGAACAGGACAACGCTTTTTGAGTGCGGCCAATCCCTTGTTTGAAAAGGTGCACACCCACAATCTATTTATTTATTTGTTTTTGTAACTCTTCTTTTGTATGACTGTATGACCCTGATACTCAAATCATTAATCTTGTCGCTCCATTGCAATTGCTTCTTCGACTCAGGCTCCCGGTTTTAGCGCAGTCCATTTTGCCAACGAAATGCTGGCCGACAAGGGTGACTCCTTGCAGGGTAAACGCTGTATGATCATTGGAGCTGGAAAGGTGGCACGCAGTCTGGCGGAAAAACTGGTGGAATATGGCGCCATTCCAATTACATTTTCTGATCCTAGTGGACATGTCTACGAAGAATCTGGATTCACCTCGGGAAAACTGAAGACCATTGATCAAATCAAGAACGAACGAGGCGCTCTTTTGGGGCGGTACATTATTTCCTCCACGACGGCACAATTCAATACGCCCGAAAATTTATTGGATATTCCCTGCGATTTGTGTTTCCCCTGTGGTGCCATGAACGATATCGACGACCAAGCCGTCAATCAATTGGCCGACAACGGCTGCGAGGGTGTTATTGAAGGTGGGCATAACTGTGTCACGCCTGGTGGACGAAACGTTTTGAAAAAGCGAGGCCTCATGTATGGCCCACACTCGTGCACGCTTACCGGAAATGCCATCGTCCAAGTGGTGGGCGAAGGAGTTACAGACGAGGATATCAAACAAAATGTCAAGCGTATCTACAGGGATGTGAAAGAAACTGCCAAGGAGTTCAATGCCCGTGGTGACCTGTTCGCTGGATCAAACATTGCCGGATTTTTGCGCGTCGCCAACGCCATGATGATGCACGGAGCCGTGTAAACGTTGCAAGATTAACGGATAAAAACTTTTCATGGACGCAGGCAACATCCAAGCTCGGATCATCAAAGGTACTGCTTAAGTCTACAACGGTGTACCTGATATATTTTCACAGTGATAATCAAGATACATGATACGGTGTTTTTGTTGGAATATATTTTTAGGCTACACATAGATTGTGATTTCGTACCCACTTTTGTTGAGTATCATTGAATACTGATCAGCAAGGATTGGGCAGAGGGATTACTATTCAATGTTATGTGCAATGCAAATATAGCAGCACATGCTGCTTTGCCGTAACGCATGAGGACTCAAACCATGAATCGAGGAATCCACACAGGCATTATGTTAAAGCACGAATTTCTTCTTTACCTAAACAGGCTGAAATAGTGTAAGCTCCTGCTCACTACAAGTCGACCATCTTTCACAAAGAGACCCCGGACAAAAGCGGTTATTCCATGTACTATAATTCGAGTGCTGAATAATATTCTACTAGTCAGTACCAGTAGACTTGTGACTACTCTACTCTAGGACTGCGTAGCGAAGGAGTCTGCTGCTGCTGCTGCTGCTGCTGCTTAATTCAACAAAAGAGTTGAGTAGTCGCCTCTCAAACGCACGAGTTCTATTATTTCTGTTGGCGAAATCTTTGCGAAAAGCCAAAAGTTTTTTGGCAAACAACTGGTAAATATCGTGCTTAATGAAACCGACGTCGGTTTCCACAAGACGCCATCGACCTCGAAGATCCCGAACTTTTGAAGGCCATGGAAATGTTTGCTGGAATGTCACCAGAGGAGCTGGAAAAAACTATGCAAGAACTTATTGGAATGTTGGGAGATGATCCAGACACTCTGGCGGCCATTGAAGAAATCATGAAGGAAATACCAGGCATGGAAGCCCGGCATATTCAGTCTTCCTTGAGAGATGTAATTTCCGAGGATGAAGTCACAAGTCACTACTGTGGCGAGGACCCACGACGCTAACTACTGAAGAGTGTATTCCGAAAATAGTGTATAGGGACATTCGTTTGTTAGAGTTGGAGTTTTGATTTGGTCCACTGTCATAGGTTGATGAGACTGTCCTAGAGCTGTCGCATCATTGCTGACATCATCTTCATTCTAAATTTCAAACGATTGAAAATGATACGCCAAAATTAAAAACACTACCACTCTTCAATGCATTAATTCTCGATTCTCACAAACCCGTGCTCTTCACAACAAAGCTCAACGAACAAAAACTTTTTTGGCGTTCAAGAAAGGTAGAGAGTACCACATACTGCCACCAATCACTAAAATAGCCATGCCATTCTTTCGTAGCAAATCATCAAAAGCGGCTACCGATCAGCTAATGAACAAGGAAAGTAAAATCAAGCGATCTTTTCATAAAAGTGGCCATCGTCGTATCAAACAGGTATCGTCTTCTACCCAGCAAACTTCCACGCTTGAGGACGAACGGTTCTGGTTAAGTCACTCACTGACGGAAGAGGAAGATGACATTGAATTTCTTAAGCAAGAATTACCGTTTGTTTGTAATCGTCCTCCAGTGTCATGGCATCATTTTCTTCGTCGTCGATGGGACCTCTTATCCGCGCACGATGGCGTCGGCGGAGTGAGTCCTGTGATGGCAGCTCGCTCGCCTCATCGCCTTCTCCTCAATCGCAACGCAGACTGACAACAACAATGGTCAAGGATGATCGCGAAGACTTTTGGACGACTTCTGTTGCTGCTACTGCTGCTGCCGAAGACTCTGACAAGGAAGAAAGACAAGTTGAAAGATGTGATCTTCCTCCTCTGCCTGTGAGAGGAACGAAGCAATTTGCTTGATTGCCAATGCTGTTGCTTGTGTGCAACTTTTTACTGTGATGTATCCTTGTCTGGGTAGACTTGCGGTGCGTATTGTGAGATGTCAACGGCGGCACGTTCTAGTTTCTAATTGGATTGAAACTACATTTAAAAGACAATTATATAAGCGTTAGCATTATTGAATGCAGGAAAACTGGGCGGGAGCAGCAGCTGAAGTATTGGTCATTTGAGAATGGCCTCGACCTACCTAGCTAGCTAGTAGACACGCTGTGATGATTGCTGTTATGTCCCTCGCTAGATTGTTTGCAGGAAGATCCAGATTGTGACTGGCTAGCTAGCTAGTAGTTAGTCTACGTAGTACTGTCAGCTACAGTGTATTACAGTGGTATTATTATTATCAAAAAAAATTACAGTACCTAGATGAGTAGGGTTAGTGCTAAAAAGAAAAAATAGTACTACTCGTACTACTAGCTAGCTACTAGAGTAGTAGCTACTAGTAGTAGCTAGACTACTACTACTCGGAGTAGCTAGCTAGACTACTGTTGCATTGATGCAGCAATGCTCTCCAGTCCATCTCGTAAGAAAAGATGAATGTATGAATGTATGAATGAACTACCATGAATGAACTGCACCCACAAATAATCCTCTCTCTCTTTTAATAAATAATAACATAATATTACTCTCACTATGAGACAATCTCAGTCTCAGCAGCGAAGAACCAGGCAAAAGAGATGGAATGGAATTACACGCAGAAGTCCCCTTTGGTGTTCGGCGGCAATGAATATTATTTTGTGCGTGTTGGTCTCGGTCTCGACGGTTCACGTTTCTTCCACCCAACCAAATAATAACAATAATAATAATAATAATAATAATAATAATAAGAACAGCAATACTATACACCAGCACGGAGAAAACGATGACAATCTACCCATCGACTTTCTCGACGACCATTCGGTGGTACTTATCACCGGAATTGCTGGATTTATTGGTTCCGAACTCGCTATGGCAATACACCGCATCTACGACGGCAACGTAAAGGTCATTGGGATTGACTCCATGGACGACGGCTTTGGTTCTACGGAGGCTCGGAGCCCGGAAGAACTTGGCGTCTTCGATTTCCGACGTCAGCGGCTCTTTCACGTGCTCCAAACTCTCGGAACAAAGTGTCATTTCTACCGTGTCGATTTTCGGCCCAACATTGTGGATTATCAGGATCGTGGAGAAGTGCCCGTCTTGGATCACATCTTTCAATCGCATCCCGATCTTACGCATGTTGTACACCTAGCAGATCCCTATGGCCCTCCGTCGCTGTTGGAAGAAGCAGATGAACGTGTTCAGCTCAAGACCCAGGCGGTTCCACGCAAGAAGGATCAGATCAAGGCAGGCATGATGGAGGCACTCCTGGAACAGCTGCGAAAGGCCGGAAAATTGCATCCGCAGGGCAGGATTCCTCACTTTACCTACGCCTCATCCTCGCATGTTTACAATCACTACGACCTGTCTACTACGAGTCGAAATCCAGTACCCTTTAACGAAGCAAAACCTATTACGACGGCATGTTCATTGCACGGGGCTTCCAAATTGATCGATGAAGTTTTGGCCAAGACTTACTATGAAACGGAACAGATTTATTCGGTAGGTCTCCGTTTCTTTTACGTCTACGGACCCTGGAGCAGTCCTGGATCAGTGCTGTTTGATGTGGCCGAGCGAGCCGTTCGGGGTGGAGACTTTCTTTCCGGACCGGTCCGAAAAGTATTGGATATGGCGTCACGTGATTTTATATACATTGATGATGCTGTCGATGCTATTTTGGCGGCCATGCAATTTCGACCCGAAAACAACAGTAGCAGTGGCAGTAAAAAGAACGACAAGACACCTGAACCAATCGTGGTGAATGTCGGAAGTGGAAAGGGCACGACCCTTCGGGAAGTGGTTGAATTAATGCAGTCATTCCTGTCAACTACTGTTACCTCCAAACTTCCTCCTCCGACGACTGCGACGAGTGCTGTCCGACCATCTGAGTCGTATGCTTCAACTACTCGTGCCAGGGAATTGTTGGGATTTGAAGCCCGTGTGCCAATTCAAGAAGGGATCCTGCACTTGTTGGCCTGGCATTATGATCGAGCCTTTCCCTATGGATCATCGACAGCGCCCACACCAAACCAGAGCAGTGGTAATTTCGGTGACGGCGGCGGTGACAGTAATAGTAATAGTTTTACAATGAAACACCCAATGGCAGACCAAGGAATAGTGTCTTGTTCTCCTTGGGATCCTGAATGTCTCAAGGGCGCGCCCGTTTTCCCCTGTGCATCGGAATGCTCTCATCGCCTGCAATGCATATCGTCTCCTTACGATACTGTGCTGGAAACAACAAGAATATTTACGGCGACCTGCGAGGCTGTGCTCTATACCGTTGACTTGGAAAATGACTTGACGACGATACCATCTGCAGCGGCCGTCGTCTCAACGACTTCGCAATCTCACATTGCCGATGACCAACAGGGAGGGCATTGCAATTTAGCCTTTGTTTCGTCTACCAGTCCATTGGTTCAAGAATTGCGATCAAAGCAAGAAGCCATGGCCGATGATGCAGTCTTAAAACATGGATTTTGGACATTGGTGCCTATTGACATCAAGGACGATCAGAGATCGGTGTATTTAAGTTTTCTCCCCAAGTTGTCTCCTGGTCTCTTCTTCGGGGGCGAGAAGACAAAACGAATTATTTACTGCGACCCGGATGTCATTATTGATAGCATTCCGAATTTATTGACCCAGGCAGCCATGCAGCCTCTCTACCAAGTAGCACCAACAACAAAGGAAGACAATGCAGACGGTGCCACGATGGACGACAACAACAGCAGCAAGGACAGTGACAAGGACAATCCTCCTGTCGGCGCAACAGCCATGCTGATTGGCAAAGGGAGGCGATCTCAGAGCAGCACAAAAGGACAAAGTTCTTTTCAAGAAGCCGTCCAGGATTCTGCCTACCGATCTGTTAGAATCAGTGTCATTGATCAAATATCGGGGGATGGATTTGCGTTGCCGTTAGATACATCATTTATAGTGCATACGCTGCATAGCGAAGACAGCCGACTTTTTCGGTGCGACGTGTTTGGGGAACTTATCCAGTGGCAGGTAGGAACGGACCGATCGGCCTTTGAATTCGTGCTTGAATTGCACGACATGTGGAGTAGTGTTATTGTCAAGCAAGGCGGAATAATGCCATGGTGGGTCGGGGATGTCACCACAATACCGGAGGGAGCTTCACCCGCAAAATCCAAAACCGCACAAAAAACTCGACGTTTACAGCAAGCAGACGACGGAGCAAAGGGGGGTGCCGGAGCTTCTCGAGCTGCTCAACTCGTCGAAGTTGAGAATGAAGGCGGACCAGGAACTGGTGAGAACGGAAAAGGCCATGCGAATGACAAGGTTGACAGTTCTGCTGCAAAAGTCGATGTTTTTGGTGAAGACGAAGAAGGCGTGGAGTCTCCCGAGGATGGTGGAGCAGAAGTGATTGCTGCGAGAAAAAATGAAGACAAGGAAGACGATGCTGTCATTGATGACGACCAAGAGCAAGAGAATGAAGATATTCCTAAACAGTCCAGTGCAAAATCTGATACAAAGGATATATCTGGTTACGATACTTGGATGGGAGTACTATCTTCCTCCGCAATCCAATATTTTGTCAGAATTGTGCCCTCAGCTGAAGCAGGGGTGGTTGTTCTGGATGACTATGATTTTTAATAGAGAATTCAAGACCTTGTTTCAGTCACCTTTTGTGGTAAAGAATAATTTCTGCTGTACTACGGGATGTAAGATAGTTTTTGCTGGCGCGTTCGTTGCCTTTCTTGATTGCTACTCGGAGTACCAGAGACATGATTGAAGACATTGAATCATGCTTGTGACTCAGGAGCTCCAGCTCTTTTGCTCTTTTCTGACTGTGCCAATTGCACACTCGCATAGTCTCTATTATGAGTACTAGCTAGTTGATTACTACTAGCTACGGTAGTAGTCTAGGCTGCTACTAGGCCCTGTGACGACGAAAAGGTGATAATCAGTAATGTTCACAGCATCTCTTTACATCCACTTAATCTTTTAATATTTTTCTCCTCAACCTATCTGTGCAGAGTAAGATGCGACTTTTGACTTCAACCACCGTTCTCGCCGGTATCTTGGTAGTTCCCGCCGGTGCCTTTGTTTCATCTATATCCCGCACACAAAGCGGTATCCCAATTCATCGTGCTGCCACAGAAACAAAAACTCGTGCACTTCCTGCTAGTGTCACGTTTGATTTACCTGCGTGGTTGGTTGAAGCTTCCACCACGGCAGATGTCTCAACAGCACTTCCAGATACTGTCAACCTAATTTCTCAGCAACTCGCCTTGCTGTTCACTTCCTGGAATGTCGATGCTGAGGTGGCGGCAACTTTGTCGACGGCAGCCACTACAGCCTGGCATCTGGAAGCTATAGCCGCTTTTGCCGCGGGCAACATCTTTCTCATTTGGTTAAATTCACCCGACAAAACAGAGGCAGCCCCCTACGTTCCTGGAACAACAACCTACAGTCCTGAGAAAGCAGTAGAATTCTACTCCAAACGGCCTCTTTTGGTGCTGAAGCGTATTTTACGACTGGCTTTGCTGACTGGGGCTTTTAACACGGGTCTCTTGTTTGACTGGCTAATTCTAGGCAAAGCACTTGGAGACGAAGAGTATACCGCTCTGAAAAAAGCTGAACCACGACGGGCGAAAAAGGCACTCGGATTGTGTGAAGTGTTGGGTCCAACTTTTATTAAGCTAGGGCAGGCCCTCAGCATCCGTACTGATTTAGTCCCGGAAGCTTATGCCCTCGAATTGCGCAAATTGCAAGATGCCGTGCCGCCTTTTGATTCAAACGAGGCAAGGGATGTTATCAAAAAAGAATTGGGCGTGAAAGATTTATCTGAAGTGTTTAGCACTTTGTCGGAAGAACCGGTTGCGAGCGCGTCAATTGGACAAGTCTACCGAGGTACATTGGCTTACAACGGCAAAGACGTTGCTGTCAAGGTGCAACGCCCCGGAATTTTGGCAGAAATTGCGCTAGATCTGCACGTGTTAAGAGTCCTTACTCCAATTCAAACAATATTGGTAAGTGTCGTGTTGGCATTTGCATTTACCTTCTAGTAAACAGTATCATCTCACATTTGCTGGCCAAACTTGTTCGATAGCAAAATGCAGTCAATGGTGTGGCAACGTCACAGGGAGATATTGACACGGCTGTTGCCTTGGTAGACGAATGGGGGCGTGGGTTTGTAGCAGAGACCGACTATCGGCTAGAAGCCAAGAATACGATTGACTTTGAAGCAGCAATGCGTAAGAGAAAATTAGATGCCGTTTGTGCTCCTCAAGTGGTAGAGGAACTGGTTCGTGATAAACTACTCGTTACGGAATGGGTCGAAGGGACGCGGCTGGATCGAGATGCATCGCCCGACGTTCCGCGACTTTGTGGTGTGGCCATCAATGCTTACTTGACTATGTTGCTCGATACGGGTGTTCTTCATTGCGACCCACAGTAAGTATTTTCAATTGAAGGTTGCTTCATGTCTGCTTAACGGCATCTTCCTTACTGTCATCTCATCGCCTGTTGAACTTGCAGCCCTGGAAACTTGTTGCGTACAACTGATGGTCGACTCTGTATTCTGGATCATGGAATGACGCTAGCTGTTCCAAATGATCTTCAGTATGCTCTTCTTGAGTTCATTGCTCATATTAATGTGGAAGATTATGACTCTATCCCACAAGATTTTATCAATCTTGGTTTCTCGCCTGAAGGCGTGACAGCGCAGCGACTAAAAGATAGTGGAATTACAGAAGGTTTGACGTTTGCTTTTCGCCAACTCAGTGCTGGAGGCGGGCCAAAAAAAATCCAAGAACGCGTAAAGCAAGAGTTTCAAGAAAGGTATGGATCAGAACTATCCGACAAAGAATTGCAAGCAGCAGCACGAGCAGAAATGCTAGTACGCATGGAAGAACAGCTGGAATCGGAAGGAGTTGATGTCAAGGGAGTCACTAATGTAATGGAAGAGATGTCTAGACGCAACCGAGAATTGTTTTCGCTCCCACCCTACGTATTATATGTTGCACGTGCTTTTTCGACATTGGAGGGTATTGGTTTGAGCATTGATGAAGACTACGCTATCGTGCAAGAATGCTATCCTTATTTGGCAGGGCGATTGTTCACAGACAGGAGTCCCCGAGCTCAAAAAGCACTCCGTCAGATGCTTGGCTTATCGGAAAATTCTCATTCAACACTAGCCGCTGTCCAAGCTGGAACAAGAGGCGAGGACGTTCGTAGTGCTGGTTCCAAGGGATTATCTCCTGGAAAACTCATTGAAATGAGTGAAGGCTTTGCTACGTATACAGCGGCTACGGCTGATGTCGATCAGGATGGAGCAGGGCAAGCTGCGGCTGCGGCGGAATTCACAAAGCTACTTCTTGATCCCAAGGGTTCTACTCTTCAAGACATTTTGGTAGACGAAACAGCAAAGCTGGGAGATGCCGCTACTCGTGCAGCTTTAAGAACCGCATTGGTTGACAGCGTCTTAGCCAAAGCTGCTGCTACTGCACTTCGTACACCAAAGAATTTTCTCGAAAATTCTCCTGTTGCAAACTTTATTCCTGCTCCTTTAAGAGCGGCTTTTGTTGATCGTCCTGCGGAACTTCCAGAGCTTTTAAGTACTTTGCTCCATGCGAGTGCAGAAGATGAAAGAATAGTTGCCACTGCCCAAGAGCTTGTAGACGCTCTTTCCAAGCGGTCTGGTGGAGGGGATGGTTTTAGTATCGAAACACTGGCAGCTGCGCTTCGTGATACGAATACAAGAGCAACCGTAACTGAGCAACTGCCAGGTTTGCAGGCAGTTGGTCGTAGAGTCGGCGCAAGTTTACTCAGGAGGGCTGCCTTTCGGACGGAACAGGCCTCTGTTATCTCTGAAACCACTCGCAAAGCACTGGTTGATTTCAATAATAACTTGGCCGTTGTCATTGATTATGACGAGGATGACGCGAGAGATTCCTAGACTGAACATGATTTGGCGTTTTGAAAAAAAGTGAAGGCAATAATGGAATGGCAGTTGAAACCAGTTTTGGAATTCTGCACGTAAATGCTTGCTTAACTGAGCCTGTGAGCTCTGGCGTCTGTGTCTGCAATGTGAAGCCAAGCGATAGAATTTTCGTGTCTACCCGCTCACATAGCCAAAACGATGTCGACTAGAATTCACGAGAACACCTCACTTACCCCTCTTGCTCATTTTGTTGCACTAGTCTAGACAGTGAAGAAATAATGGCTCGTTTGTTTTAGTTTCCTCCTGCATAGTGCGATAATGCCTATGCCTTCTCTTAAAAATGAAGAAAAGAAAAGTGCCTTTCAAGCTAACCTTAGAAAATTGGCTGTAGCTAGGGAGCGGTACATTAAAAAACATAACATTGCTACTCTAGTAGCTACTGTACCACAGACTTGTCGGCGTCATGAAGTTGAAATTTACCAGCTTTTCACGCAGTGATCAACTGTTTCAATGATTCACTAACAGCATTTCACACGGTGATCATTTTTCGGTGATCAATTTTTTCGAGGGTGCTACCAAAAGTAGTACCGATTCATGCATACTAGTACTACTACTAGTAGTAGTACTAGCTAGTAGTAGTATTAGTACTAGTAGTAGCTAGTAGTAGGAGTACTAGCTAGCTACTACTACTAGCTAGTAGTAGTACCTACTACTATTAGCTACTAACAGGCAAGTGGCCGAGGTCATTTTTAACGGCTGAATGATCAATTATTTATGTTGTTACCGTTATGAAGTGTCGACAACAGGCCACTACTTACATAATATTTTATCATTTTATTAATATGTTTTGGATCTTTTTCTCTTGCTATTACTCTTGCTACTGGGCCCACTAAACTACCTGGTAGTACATAATGAAATGGCGTTAACAAAAATTATTGTCGTCCACGGGGGAGATCTCGCCAAGGATGTGGCCGAGCAACTCCAGGCAAAGAAACCAGCCAGTCTTGACATCGAGGTGGAACTTCGCAGTGCTGCCAAGAGTCCCAAGGCTTTGCTAGAGAATGCCAATCCTTCTACTTTGCACTGTTTCATCGTGCAAACCGTCGAAATGAAGCTCCCACCGAAGAGGGCGGCAGTACTGTCCGGTTCTTTCAGCGGAAGACTCATCCTGAGGATTTGCTGTCGGCCGACGAAAAGACGTTCCATTACGCCGTGTTGGGTTTAGGAGACTCTAACTTGCTTTTGGATCGTCAAACAACGACAGCAAAGGATTGCAACCAGGTAGCCCAGGCTCTGGATAAGCGACTCGAGCAAGTTGGAGGTTGTCGATATTATGATGTAGGTTTAGCAGATGAACGATCCGAGCTGGTGGAGGTTGAGCCGTGGCTTGACGGCTTGTGGTCTAAGTTGAGTGCTTAGACATACGCTTAGAAAAAAAGGAAAGAAGTCTTCAACTTAAACGGCTAAACTGATGATAATTATTAATACTTCATGCTTACAAAGAGTCTAACAATAGTGCCATTTTCAACGTAGGCTCTTTTTGTGTCCGACGAATACTAGCAGCAGTTGCCGTGTAGTGGCATCAACTTGGAAGTAATGAAACAATCTCACCAAGTTGCAAACACACATTCGTATCACGGGTTGAATTCAGCAACAGACTTCCCTTGATCGAACCGTCAAAACTATCTGCTTAATTGACTTCCTTTTTCAATACGCTACTTGTCAAAATTACGTTATGTTTGTAATACACTTGGAGCGTAGGATGCGGGATGCTTGCTTATTTCTTGTTCAAAGACTTCAAAAAGTTGAGAGTTTCTTCGCTAACTTCTTCCTTTTGCAAGACTTGTCCACCAGAAGCAGAACTACTAACAACACCAAGACCACTTGAACTCGATTTTGGCGCGGCGGGTGCAGGAGTCGGTGCGGGGGTGGGAACTAGCCATGACAGGATAAATATTAAAGTGAGATTTGGCATATACGTACTTCTCGTTTTCAAAATACTCATTGAATCTACGTACCGGGAACGGGAGCTGGTTCTGTCTTAGGAGCAGGAGCTGGTGCAGGTTCTGTCTTGGGGGCTGGAGCAGGAGCTGGTTCGACATTCTTCATCTCGGCAGCAGCCTTTTCGGCCTTCTTCTCGGCGGCGGCAGCCTAAAGAGAGAGGGAGAGAGCCGAGAGAGAAATCAAACGTCAGCAATCAATAATTGAAGCGTATCGTGTCGTCGTCCAAACAATACCAAAACGAGAATCTGAACACAGCTGCACAGTGCAAAACAACAACAAAGCCCGTTCAACATCAATGCAGCAAAGTCTTGGTATTTACCTTCTCAGCCTTGGCAGCCTCGGCCTCTCTAGCAGCCTCCGCCTAATTTTAGCAATGTTTACGGGTTTACCAAAAGCAAGGTTAGCTCGCACAATACGCTTTGCCATTACACTTTGAACTCAAAACGAAGGTGAATAAAACGTACCTGCTTTTCTTTAGCAGCAGTAGCGGCAGCAGCCTTCTTCTCTTGAGCAGCTAGCTTTTCAGCGGCCTTATTAATAAGCAGAATAATGTAAATGTATCAGAACTAATTTCGCATGAAAAATCATTAGCGGAAGCCATCGGTCCCTACCTTTTCAGCGTCTTTTTCTTCATCTGATTCAGACAACCTTGTGTCAGAGGCCTTGGCTGCCCTGTGTATCCCAGGAAGCAGAAAAAAAGGATGAGACAATGAGAAAGACATAATAATTGACCAACGAGAAAAACAATCAAAGAGCGTTTACGCACTTTTTAGCAGCAGCTGCATCGGCCTTGGCAAACTTTGCAGCTTCTTTCTCTGCATTCAGCTTGGCCTTCTTTTCAGCGGCAGCTTGTTTCTCAGCCTCCTCTGCCGCCTTTCTCTCGGCCAATTTAGCTTTCTTTGCGGCCGCCTCCTCTGCTGCTTTTTGCTTCTTTTCCTCCAGACTGATTCTCCGCTTCTTTGCAGAAGCGGCATCATCGTCGTCGTTAAGGCTGTACCCCTTCGGAATGTTGCTACTGGACTTCTTCGGAGCTCCAATGGCCGCCTTCTTCGCAGGGACAACCTTTTCCGTCGAAGTTTGTGGAAGGGAAGGAAGGGATGGAGCGCTGATATCCACCATACCAGGGGCAACGATGAGAGCGATGGTAGCAGCACTGGCACCCAAAAATCCCTACAGTTTTCAGATCAAAAGGTGAATTGCATGAGTCAAGTATGCACAATGAGAATGGACTAGTATCCAAAACACAAAACAGCGTCGAATTCAAAAGTGTATTTCCTTACCAAGGCTTTGGCTAGATCGGATCCATTGACTTCAGCATCCAACTGCTTCTTCTTTCGAGCTCGTTCGGCTTCAGCAATTTCTTGTTGGATGGCAGCACGACGGGCCTGGGTCTTGCTCAAAATACTGCGTCCGGCTCCCAATGCAACAATTGGAGCCAACAAAAGAGGGGCACCTCCGAGGGCCACACCAAGAGGAACAGCATTCGAGTCAGCAGATTTGCTACCGGTAGATTTGATAGGAGCAGGAGGCGCGAGTTTTTTAGGGCTGGATTTCTTCTTGTCGGGCTTCAACGACTGGATTTTGGCTTCCAAGGGATCTGCAGTAGGAGCGGCAGCTTTGACGACCTTCTTAATCTGTTTCGTTACTTTCTCAGGCTTGGGTGGAGGAGTTGGCTCTGGAGCCTGCTTGGTCTTGTTAGCTTTTTTCTCGGCCTTGGGTGCTGGTGCTGGAGTTGGCTTTGGGGCCTGCTTGACCTTCGTTTCCTTGTTCACAAGGGTACGCTTTTCTGGTTCGGGAGCAGGCTTGGGGAAATCGAGTTTGTCAAGCCCATCAAAGTCGTAGGCCGCCTTTTTCAAAGCAGTACCGAGTGCACTACTTTGACGGTGGATGGATGGAGCAAAGGAAGATGCCAAAGGGGCCACGGCGACGAGAACGGCAAGGGTAGAAAATCTCATCTTGAACGATTCCTGTAGATGCAATAGTCTGTATCGTGGATAAAGGAAACTGTGAGTGAGCTGAATACTAGCTACAAAACATATTTGAGTACTGCTTCATATCTCGAGAAGCGGCCATCGTTGTCGTCGTCGTCGTCGTCATCGGTAATTCATCGCGATGCTTCCAAGGCAAAAAGCAAAATTAGCCAACAAAAGGTTTCTTACGTCACAGCATCTTCAGCAAAGTTGGATTTTGGGGTAGAATATCTTTTGAAGTTGAATGATACAATCAAAAAGGACTCATGAGTCACGTCAATTGCATCAGCTACATCGGAAGATATCTTGGAGCTCGTCGACTACTAGTAGACTCCACTAGTCTAGCTAGTAGGGTACTCGTACCTACTGTAGCTGGTACTGTAGTGGCGAACAGGAGAGCGCCCCAGGAAAAATCATCACTCTCCCTGTCGTCCTGTGCCCTTCCAAGTTTTCTAGTAGAGTCGAGTACTTGCCAGCTTGCTAATTGCACGGCCTACTAGGAAAGCTTTTTAATTTGCCAGTATCATAGCAAGCAATGTCAAAATAAATATTGCTGCAATCTTCCTACTACTACTAGACTAGACTCCTCGAGCTACTGTCGTGTTGTTCCTACTAGCCTAAAATCTCGGATTCTTGCAACGATTGGACTTCTCCGACATCCATACCTTGGAGGGAAACAGAGCCAATTCTCACTCTCACCAATCGAAGACAAGGAAAGCCGACCGCTGCTGTCATTTTGCGCACTTGTCGAAATTTTCCTTCCGTCACCGTAATCGAAACCCAACTAGTGGGACCATGACAGGATTCGTCCAAAACAATTCGACCGGGTGGTGGTATTCCGAGAGGTAGC
>Ga0100402_1002320_pt1 | contig 21446 bp, 19 predicted proteins | sample CryGeyme20150102_FD_80419 | JGI IMG/M metagenome (GOLD analysis project Ga0100402, IMG submission 80419) | Groundwater microbial communities from Crystal Geyser aquifers in Utah, USA - Crystal Geyser metaG 2015-0102 | ecosystem: Environmental > Aquatic > Deep subsurface > Groundwater | place...
ATAAGTGAAAATCTCTAAATTTTTATTTTGGTTTGTATTCCCTAATAATGGATGAATTTTTTTCATAGCTAATGATCTTTTAAATTGTACTTATATTTTCTCGAATATTTATTTTTTTCACAATATCTTCAGTAATAATAGCAGCTATTTTTCTATTAGCATTTTCATCTACATGCCATGGATCAATGAACGCAGATTCATTATAATCTGCAAAAAAACCACTTAAATTTTTAAAGTATTTAGGTGGAACTTTATTTTCTAGAGATCGCTTGATTTTAGAATAAAAATCTGACCAGAATTCTTGGCTTTTTTTCATGTTTTGCTCTGATTTACTTAGAGTAATTTTATCAAATATAACTGGCTGCCAGTATGCTAGCAGCTGATATCCAAATTCTAAACCAACTGCATACATAATTTTCAAGTTATTAAAATACAAATCAACTGTATTTTGACTAATCCTAGAATCTCCATTAGATTTAATTAAGGATTTAGTATTAACTCTAGGTTTGAAAAATTTTTTACATAATTGGCAGAATCCTGATTTCTCTTTCAAAACTTTTTTGAAATGATCAAATAACTTTAAATTAAATTCAAACTCTCTATTGGGTTCATTCTGAGTCATGCCGGGCCGTTTCAATTGGTAAGATACAAAGCTATCGTTCAAGCCTTCATAACTAACCACTAAATCAGGTTTAGCACCTCGCTGTAATTCTCTTATTAAGAGAATCATGTTTTGAGTACTTACATATCCCAATTCTCCCAAGTTTACGACTCTTGCAACGACGTTATGCTGCTCATAGAGTTGCTTAGCGATGTAAGAAGGAATCGTGTAATCATCTCTTGCGCCCCATCCCCATAAAGTGCTTCCACCCAACATATAGATAGTTATAACATTTTTATTAGAATGCTCAGCATTGACTATAGTCGTTTTTCTCCACCCTTTAGAACCTATATTTATATACTTGCCATTGTATTGTGCTGATGACCAATATGTATACGGACGCCAACGTATTGAATTAAATATATTTTTTGCCTCAAGGGCATATTCTAGATACCACTCTTCTCCGTCCCCTTTATAACTATCTGGAATAACTGGTTTCGAATCTAATAATGTTCCATCTAATATTGAGAATTCTTTACTTTTAAAATACTTAATTGTTAAAAGCTTTTTTATCAAAAAATCTGCGAATATCAATATAAAAAAACTAGAAAAAACTATTGCTGATATAGACTGTATAGTGGATAAAAAGATGCTCAAGAATGACCTCAATATTAAAATTGTTACTTGTCTAAAAAAATTTTTTAAACATTTCGAATAAATAATACAGAAAAAATCTCAGGATGTATACTAGGGAAAGTACTATATTTTATGATTTATTTTTATGCAAATTTTGCATTTTATTCATTTTTTATTAAAATAAAAATGCTAATATTTAAAAATTTGGCTTATAAGAAGACAGCAATCCTTAAAAATGCCTGTAAAACTAGGCAGAATTGTTACATATAAAATATTTACATTAAGTTACACCAGCTACTTTTTTCATTTTGATGATGTCCATCAAGCAATATATCTTCTTCATTAGAAGACAAATTACTTCTACTATTCCAAAAAGTATTATTATTTTCTGAAATTTTTTCCGTTTCAACAGGTTTTTCTAAATTGATGATTCTTTCATATCTATCAGAGACTTCATCTGTTACTGTATGATTTCGAATTTTTAAAATCCAGCGCGGTATCAAAATACTTGCTACTGCAGCTGCAGAAACAGCTTTAATTGAATATATTCCGGTATTACCTAGCCCAAAGGTAATTCCTGCAAGGTATGACCCCACAATACTTAAAACTGATGCAGCTGAATTCACCCCTGTGGGCACTGCCGTATCAAATAAACCTTGCAGCGCATGCATGCTAATATTACGGGTATGATCGAAAGAAATAGCAAACGCATTGATTATAAATATAGCTAGGGTTTGTTGCAAAATTTCATCTTGTTCGTCTAGCTCCATATCTGCTGAATTTATGAAAAAATCTGTTAGTGGTTTATAAGCTAAACACATCGCTATAGTTATTATTTGAGGAATAACTGCAGCGGTATATGCAATATTGGCATACCGTCTGGCATCTTGAGGATGATCAGAAATCAAACTCATTGACACACAACTATTAGCGGTGTTTGATGCGCCAATGACAGGAATTAGAGCAAGTCCATAGTACTGCTGCGTAACCTCTGCTGCAATCAGCTCAGTTTCCCCTAGCAAACCCGATATTTGCAACATCAATGCTAAACTTGCTAGGTCAAAGCCTGCCCGAATACTTATTGGCAACCCCTCTTTTAATAATCTGACAAGCATACTTAGCCGCTCAGTATATGCTTTTTTCAGATTCAATATGTCTGGAAGTAATATTTTCTTTCTAGCTATAAGATAAGCATTCAGTCCTGCAAAGGTAGCTAATGCCGCGACTGATGCGCTTACACCAACTCCATACAAACCCATCTCAGGAAGTCCTAATTTGCCTTCCATTAAACAGTATCCGAGACTTAAGTTCAGAGTTTTCTGAAAGATAGTAGAAACATAGACTGAATAGGCATGGTTAGTAGCAAGTGCATGCTGTTGAGTAGCTATCAAAAAAGCATCAGCATACATACCCCATAAATAGCCGTTGAAATACTCTTGTGCTGCATCCGCTATATCAGAATCTTGTCCTGTGGCTGTTAATATTGGCCCAACAAAAGCAGATGAGAGCATTAAAGGAATACTAGAAAGTGCTGACAGAGTCATCCCATGTTGTATAGATGCATTCACTAACTCAACATCATGATGAGCGACACCTTCACCAGATATTACATTAACAGCATTCATTGGACTATGCAAAAACCCTCGCTGCAATAGCAGCACTGATGTAATAAGGCCACTTGCGGCGAGATCTGTAGCCCCACCTAATGATAGTATTTTAGCAGTTATGAAGTTTGAACCTGATATGATTACGGCATAAAAAGTAGGGCCTATAGAACCCACAGTAAATACTGTAACGGGTAGCGCCAAGTTTGTAACATTTCGTATCGATAAACGAGAATTAGACCCATCGTCTATCTCATTGGGATCAATTTTTTCAATCTCTAGGTTTGCTTCATGAGCTTCGTCGCCACTATCGAAATTGCTATGATTCATCATATATCCTTATTTCTGAAGTAAATTTTCATATCCTTAGGTGATAGATTTTTTATTATATCGGAATAGTAATATAATTCAAGAAATTATTTTCATTTAATGCAATTGTATAAATATTGTTTAAACCTTTTCAAATCAGTTGATTGTTAAAAAAAATTATTCATTAATCACTTGAAGAAAATTGATATATTATAGATAAAACTAAATGCAATGGCTAAACAAAATTAATTTAAAATAAATAACTTAGGGCTATCATTGTGGCTTGTACTAAATTCCACTTAAAACTAATCAAATTCAAGATCAAAATACGTTGAATTTGGATCTTTTTCTAAAAGACTTAATTTAATGGGAGATAAAGGTTTTTCCAAACACGCATTTAACCCTGCAGCTTTCATTTGTTCTAATGTGAATAACTCTGAATTTGCAGTAAGTCCAATGATCAAGCCCATATAGCCTTCAGAACGAAGAATCGATGTAAGCTTCAATCCATCCATTTCGGGCAACCCAAAGTCCATAAATATTGCGTCATAGCTATTGTTTGAGACCGCTTTCTTAGCCTCTGTTGGAGTTGCTGCAATATCAACTTCATGCTTTGCTAAGCTAACAATTGCTTTTGCAGCCATTGCCATTGCTTTTACGTCTTCAACTATTAGAATTTTCATAAAAAAATGCCTATGTTCAAAAAATACCATATAATTTTAGTCTAGCATAACAATTCCTATTTGCGAGGATTTTCTTGATTTAATGCCAGACATAGAGGAATTGTGATTACAAACTCCGATCCTTTACCAACCTCGCTCCAATGTAAATGAATTTGGCCTTTTATCGCTTCAACGTATTTTTTTGATAAGGTAAGCCCAATGCCTCTACCTTTATCTTGATCAGCCTCTTCACCCGTGATTGGATCAGGCTCATTACTCGGAATGACTTTATAAAAATCATCAAAAATATAACGTTGATGTTTAGCATCAATTCCTCGTCCTGTATCTTTGACATGAAAAGCAAGCAACATCGTATCAGGTTTATAGTTTCGCTCAAGAATTTTTACAGAAATGTCAATCTGTCCTCGCTCTGTAAAACGTATCGAATTTGCAACAAGGTTTTGTAAACATTGAAATAATATAATTTCATCGCCAATAAAAAACTCAGGCATATCGTCACATATCTTCGTAGTGAACTCTAAACCCTTATTCGATGCCGACAGACTATTTAATTCGTACAGATTTGAAATTATTTTACGTACGCTTATTCTCTGTTCGACAATTCGTCCTTTATCTTCAAGCCATGCAAGGTCTCTCAATAAACTTTTGTTATAGTTCTTCAATCGACCAGCACATATTGAAATTTTCCTTGCAGCCTCATGGGCTATTTCAAGGTCTTCGGCATGCTCAAGTTCCATTGCTGCATACTGAATACCTGATATCGCCGTGTTAATATCGTGTTCTTGATTTTTTAAAAATTCTTTTTGTTTTTTTTCGGCGATACTTGCACGTTCTAAGGCCTCTTCTAAATTTCTTTGGGTTTTTTTTAGCTCCGTGATATCGAGAGTTATTCCAATAATTCCATCAACACACTTGCTCTGATCAAGAAATGGAGCCTTATAGCTCATCCCATTCACCAGCTTTCCTGAAGTATCATAAGCAATTTCCTCCGTAATCATTTTCTTATTATTTTTCATAATTTCTTTGTCATGCTCAATAATTTTCTTTGCCTCTTCTTTAGATGAAACATCAAAATCTGTTTTTCCAATAAGATCCTCTGTTTTTTCATATCCAGCAAATTTGCTAAATAATTTATTGCACCCCCTAAAAATACTATCTTTATCTTTCCAATAGATATAAAGAGGCAAATTACTTAAAATATTTTCCAGAATAAGATTTGCCTGTGTATTTTCTACACTGGCTAAATTTGCTTTAATTTTTAATTGCTTTGATCTCTCTATCATTTTAGTAATATCATACCAATAAGACACATATCCTGTGATTTCACACTTATCATATGTTTGCCTAATAGATACACTAAATATCTTTTTAGAATTTATCTTAATTATAGTTGTTAATGGAAAGCATTTGGCACTAGTAATCCTAGCACTAAGCTTCTCCAAAATATTTTTTTGAAAATTATAATTTAATTTTTTAACACATTGTTTTTTTTCAGGCAAAAAATCAAAAAACTGACCTGCTGAAACATTAGCCCAATAATACTTTTTTGAAGTATCAACCCATATTACTGGAAAAGGAAATGTTAATCCAACTATTTCATAATTCATTATTACATTACTTATCTATATTATGAATCTCTTGAAGAAAAATATAGCAAATATTTTCAAACTGTCTATAATAAAAGCTTTGCAAATCCCCTATAAATAGAGCATTCTGTGAAGTCACTCGCTACAATTATCAATGAACACGATAATAGAAAAATTGCAGTTACTTCCAAAGATTCAAATTTAAACTACCGTGAACTGAAGGCCTTAATCAATCAATTGTCAAATTTTTTTGATCAAAAAAATACCTTGACTGTTTGTATTTTTATGCCAAAAGGAATAAGCTCAATTATTGCTATAAGCGCCGTACTTAGCTATGGACAGACTCTTTGGGTACTTGATTCAGCTTGGCCTACACATTATCTTACTCAATTACTGTCAGTTCACACACCATCAGTTATCTTAACTACAGAAATTTACAATCATAAACTAGAGTTTCTTAAAAAAAATCCTAACATCAAAATTCTTACCATTGAGACGCTTCTCAATGAATCTAACAATTTAGATTGTAAAATCCCCCTCTTTAAAAATGCAGATAAAGCTACCCTTATAAGCGTTACTTCTGGGACAACCGGCCTACCAAAGTTAGTATCTATTCCATTTCGAGCCCTCTATAATAGTGCAAGCTGTGGGATCGATTTATTTAAGGTACAATCAACCTGGAATATTGCTCAACTTTCAAGTTTTTCTTTTGATGCATCTATTTTTGAAATTCTACTTAGTTTAATTGCTGGTAGCAACTTATGCATTCCTTCACAAAAAAATGTTCCTCTAGGAAAAACTTTAGGAAATTTTTTAATAGATTTTAACATTCAGCTAATATTTTTAACACCAACTATACTATCAACATTACCGATTCGAAATTTCTCGGGCTTAAAATCATTAGTTTTAGTTGGAGAGAAATCCACACCTAAACTCATTAAACCATGGTTGCTTTTTAATATTGATCTCTACAACGCTTATGGTACTACCGAAACAGCAATAATGCTATCCGCCCATAAAATAACATCTGAAGAACAATTTAATATAATAGGCAAACCCATATCGAATACTGAAATATTCATTTGTGATAAGCAAGGAAATATTTCAAACGATAATGTCGGGGAACTTTATGTAAAAATAGATCCGGAAATCAAATATATTTCTAATAAAAAAAATATTTACTCAGAAATCAATTTACACAAAGAAAATATATTTTTCAATACTCAAGATGTTGTAATGTTAAATAACAATAAAGAATTAATATTTTTGTATCGTAGCAAACAATTGATTAAAGTTAATGGCGTATTGATTAATCCATTAGAAATCACAAATATTATCGAGCGTATCCCAAATATATCACGATCTATACTACTTCAGATTAAAGAGAAAGATGGGATCCATAGTAAAATAATATGCTTATATACTACTGAGGACCAAAATATTATAACCCCCTCTACAATAAAAACCTTTATTGGAAAGTTGATTCCTAAAGAAAAGATACCTGCTAAATTTATTCAAATAGATAGTTGGCCTATGAATAATAATGGAAAAATTGACATTTTAAATATTGAAAAAAAAATAAAAATCAATGAAAAATTTTCACATTTAACCTTGTTAACGACTGAATAAGTACATGAAATTATTGTATAAGCTAATAGTCATTAATTTATAGTTATTATCTTAGGTATTAAACATTGTTAGTGGTAATTGATAGTGATACCAATAGGTCCTCATTAAATTTAGAGATTAATGGCAGCTATGAGGCTTATTTAATCCGGGTTATTAAATTTTTTACTCAACATGAGAAAATTGTTTAATAGCCTTAGCCCATTTTTAGTTTTTATTGATTCAGGATGAAATTGCACCCCCCATATTGGAAAAATCTTATGCTCACACGCCATGACTTCTTGATCGTCTGTGATTGCTGTAACTAATAGCTCTTGAGGAAAATGTTTTGGATCGGCAACCAGTGAATGATATCGCATGACTTGTAAAGGTTGTCGGCAACCAGCAAACAAACGTTCGGCATTGTGGATGATTGCTGAGGTTTTGCCATGCATAATTTGTCGCGCCCGATTAATCATTCCTCCAAAATATTCAACAATGCACTGATGGCCTAAGCAAACGCCTAATATCGGAATTCGTCCTTTAAATTCTGCAACTATTTCTAGTGATAATCCTGCTTCAGATGGATTTCCTGGGCCAGGGGAAATAACGATTTGATGAGGGTTGATTTTCTCAATATCTGAAATTGAAACTTCATCATTACGCTTAACGATAACATTCACACCTAGTCGACAAAAATAATGAACAATATTATACGTAAATGAATCATAGTTATCGATCAATAATAGCATAGCTTATCATCGTATAGCAGTACGCATCGCATCGATCGTTTCTTTATAGCTACTACTATTGAAGATCGCTGAACCTGCAACAAATGTATCTGCACCTGCCTCTTTCACGCTAGCAATATTGCTGAGCTTTATTCCACCGTCCACCTCAAGCCTAATATTATATTTTGACTCATCGATCGTTTGTCTAACTTTAGCAATTTTCGCTAACATACCTGAAATAAATTTTTGCCCCCCAAAACCGGGATTGACCGACATGATTAATATCATATCTAAACTCTCTAATATATAATCGAGATAATGCAACGGAGTGGCTGGGTTAAATGCAACGCCGGCTTTACAACCTAATGATTTGATCAACTGAATGCTTCTATCAAGATGAGTCGTTGCTTCTGGATGAATAGTGATGTAGCTCGCCCCTGCCGCTGCAAAATCTCTCACTAATGAATCCACTGGTGATGCCATTAGATGCACATCTATTGGAGCTTCGATGCCATAATCTCTCAGTGACTGGCAAACTAAAGGACCGACTGTTAGGTTGGGTACATAATGATTATCCATAACGTCAAAATGAATGATGTCTGCCCCAGCTTGCAAAACCGCATCACACTCGGGCCCTAATATTGAAAAATTAGCTGATAGAATAGACGGCGCAATCCAATGTTGATGACGTTCCATTATTAATCCTCAATTCACAATCTGTAGACATCATAGCTGATCCCCAATAAAAAATGAAGCTTTCAATCAATCCCAAATGATTTAAGATGTATATACCATCAAATATTAATTTTCAGCGACAACAGGATCATTATTTAAATAGTGATTTTTCAATGCTACATAGTGAGCAGCGCTGTATGGTAAGAATTCTAACTCTTGCTGGGTGAGTGGCCGAATTTTTTGAACTGGACTACCATAGTAAAGATAGCCGCTTTGAAGTACTTTATTTGCAGGAACTAGACTGTGAGCTCCAATAATTACATCACCAGGAATATATGCCCCATCCAATATAATACTACCGATTCCTAATAACACTCGATCAGCGATTTGACATCCATGGCATGTCACTCGATGGCCAATCGTTACGTCTGAGCCGACTAATAACGGAAAACCATTTGGATTCATTTTACTTTTATGAGTTACATGAAGAACACTTTGATCTTGAATATTCGTACGTTTACCAATTGAAATGGTATTGACGTCGCCCCTGACAACTGCGCCAGGCCAAATTGAACAGTCTTCACTAATGGTTACTTCACCAATCACCGCACTTAGCTCGTGAATATACACACGTTCAGCAATTATCGGTCGAGCATTTAAATAGTTCTGTAACATTACTAAACAGTTTATAGTGAATGATAATTAGAGTAAATAAAAGTGGTTCTATAAAATGAAAAGCTCTTTGTAGCATACAAAGAGCTTCATTAAGCTTTCATTCGTCGCTAAATTAAACGACTTTTTCTGCGGTAACGACTTTCACTTTCGATGGTCGACCACGCTTACCAGTCGTAGCAGTTGATTTTTTAGCTGCAGCTGGCTTGCCAGTTGCACTAGCAACTTTCTTTTTGGCTTTTTTAACAGCGGTTTTAGTCGCCTTTTTTAAGCCTTTAACTGTAGATTTGATTTTCTTTTCAAGCTCAGTAGCAACTTGTTTATGCAATTTTTGCTCAGTAGAAGCAGCTTGTTTAGCTTTTGTTTCACTTGCTTTTTCAAATGCTTTAATTGCATCTGACAAACCTTTTGCATAAGATTCGTTTTTAGCTTCATCAATTTTTTGCTTAGTAGATGTAGCTGCTTCAGCTAATTTGCCTTTCATCTCTTTTTTCATAGAAGCGATGTCAGCGCGCAAATCGCGAAGCTTTGCGCGTAATGGCGCAGCTGTATTTGTTGAAGTAGACTTAGCTTTCTTCATTGTAGCTGGCTTACGAGCTTTAGAAGTGGCTTTTTTTGGCATTACAGAATCCTCACAATGACGTTAAAATTTACACAAAAAAGTATAATTAGTTTTTACATATTTGCAAGGAAAAAATTTTGTTTTTATCAGTTTTTTTGAAAAAATTGTATTTTTTTTATTTTTTCTTGTAATTTTTGCTAAAATCATTACTTGATTATATGAATTTAAAAGGTAATTTAAGACCATGCAAACCACTGATATAAAAAACTTACCGAATTTTTCTTCGATAAATTTTTCAAAAATAAACCAAGAATTACTAAAATTACTCGATGAAAATCGTCGTCAAATTGAATCTATACTTGCAACTCATCCTTCTGAATGGCAAGAATTGATTCCAAAATTAACGTTAATCGATAACAAATTAAATTGTTTTTGGTCGCCTATAAATCATTTGCATGGTGTTTCGAATACTCAATCACTACGTGAAGTGTATGAGCTTTGTTTACCCGCGTTGATATCTTATGCGAATGAGCTTGGCCAAAACACTGAGTTACAACAAGCATTTTATCGAATAAAGCACTCGGGAACGTTTGCCTCACTCTCACAAGCACAAAAAAAAGTCATTAACAATGCTTTACGTGATTTTCACTTGGCAGGGGTAGACTTACCAGCATCAAAAAAACTCCGATTTCAAGAAATCAGCAGTAATTTAGCTAAACTAAGCACCCAATATGAAAATAATCTTCTTGATGCGACTCAAAGTTGGCAAAAACATGTCACTGATAAAAAAATATTAGCCGGCCTACCTGAGACCGCTTTAAACCGCGCTCGGGGAACTGCTAAAAAACAAAATCTCGATGGCTGGATTTTAACATTAGATTTTCCAAGTTATTTTGCAGTGATCAGTCATGCTGAAAACGCTGAGTTAAGGCAAGAAATTTATAAGGCTTACACTACTAGAGCCTCTGAGTTAGCCGACCAACCTGCTTTAGACAATAGTCATATCATGATTGAAATCTTACAACTACGTCATGAAAAAGCTAAATTGCTTGAATATCTAACCTATGCCGACTATTCAGTTGAAACAAAGATGGTAGAATCAGCAAGCAAAGTGATTCAATTTCTTGAGGATCTTATTGAAAAATGCAAGCCCTATGCAAAAGCAGAATATCAACAACTCACTGAATTTGTTTTAGAACACCATCAAATAGAGCAGCTAAATCCTTGGGATATCGCGTACTATAGTGAAAAACTTAAAGAATTTAGCTTTAATGTATCTCAAGAGAAACTCCGTCCCTACTTTCCAGTCGATAGAGTCCTTGAAGGTTTTTTTACAATCGTAAACAAACTCTATGGCATAACATTCAAATCTGATCATTCTACTGATGTTTGGGATGAAAGCGTTAAATGTTATGAATTATATGACCGAGATGAGCATCTACGAGGAATCTGCTACTTAGATTTATATACTCGAAAAGACAAGCGCTCAGGCGCATGGATGGATAGCTACTGTCAGAGGTTTCGTCTAGATGATGGCCGTTCACAATTACCCGTAGCTTTTATCACGTGTAACTTTATGCCTCCATCTAACAGTCATCCTAGTCTATTAACACATGATGACGTTACTACATTATTCCATGAATTTGGTCATGGCTTACATCATTTACTTACTACAGTTGACCACTACGATATTTCAGGTATTGCTGGTGTACCTTGGGATGCGGTTGAGCTACCCAGCCAATTTATGGAAAATTGGTGCTGGCAAAAGGAAACTATGCCTTTAATTAGTCGTCATTACCAATCAGGTGAACCATTGCCTGACCGAGAATTGGATCAACTGATTCAAGCAAAAAATTTTCAATCCGCAATGGCGATGCTTAGACAACTGGAGTTCGCATTATTTGATATCAAAATTCACACTGAATTTGATCCTAAATCAAATGATATTCAAACTATTCTAGACCAAGTACGAGCCAACACGAGCGTCGTACCCATCTCTGAATTTAACCGATTTCAGCATAGTTTTTCTCATATCTTTGCTGGCGGTTATGCTGCTGGTTATTACAGCTATCTGTGGGCAGAAGTCTTATCTGCAGATGCTTTCACCAAATTTGAAGAAACTGGAATTTTCAATGCACAAACCGGTGATGAATTTCTTACTCAAATTTTACAACAAGGAGGTTCGGCAGAACCATTAGAATTATTTGTGAACTTTCGGGGTCGTAAGCCTACAGATGATGCATTACTCAAATCCCATGGGCTCAAGTAGGCTCAGCGGTCAATACCTGGGACCTAAACCATATAAATAATAAGCTAGTGACGATGATGCTTAACAACTGTGGGGTGTAAACCCAGCTGTTGGGCATCAAGCGCAAAGCGTCAGAGCTGCCTTTTATAACAAACGGCACCGCCAGTAAAACTCCTGTGATAGCGGCACCTGCAACCAGCCCACTAGCCATAAGCAACCCTATATTCGATGAATGATCCATAGAATTTTCGACTACATTATGACGTCGCATCATTAATGTTCGGCGAATCCAGTATCCTAGCAATCCACCAAGTACTAATGGTGATGAACTTGATATAGGCAAATATATTCCTAAACCTAATGCAAGCACAGGCACGCGATAACCATATTGCGATAGCCAATAATCTGCAACAATCGCAGCGATAGCAATGATCCCACCAATGACTATTAATATAATATTGATATCTGCCGAAAATACGCCTTGCACGACAATTGCCATTAAACTTGCCTGAGGAGCTAGCAACATTTGAGTTTGATCCATGTCCGGCCTTGGCATAACGCCAGCCATACCATACGCATCAAAAAGTAATTGTAATACCCCAGGAATAACCAAGGATGAAATAATAACCCCGAGGATTAACATAATTTGCTGTTTCCACGGTGTCGCACCAACCATTTGCCCTGTTTTTAAATCTTGAATCGTATCATTACTGATTGCAGCTGCTGCTGAAACAAACGCAGTAATAATGATTACGATACCTGCAGCATAAATCGAGTGAGTCGTCTGAGTGGATAAATAATCTTTTAATATCAATACACAAATAGTCGCTGAAATCATTAATGCAATTAAACTAAGGCTGGAAAGTGGGTTTGCAGAGGAACCGACTAATCCTGCAAAATATGCGCAAATCGAGGAAAAAACAAACCCCCCGATTAAAATATAGAAAACGTTAATACCAGTAAAGCCCCAAACCATTGATGTCGATAAATCGAGCCAACCACTAGTTAAATGGTAAAGCACCCATGCAATTATAAGCATGATGATTAAAATCGACCAACCTACCCAATTAATTGGCAAATCACGCTCTTGCTTTGATAATGCCTCCACCCCATGCGCTTTACGTACCATTAATAATTTAAAAGAATGAGTGAGCCCTTTTAACATGGGTTTAACTAACATTAAAATTGCCCAACCCCCGCCAACCATCATTACCCCAAGTCCAATGTAGCGAAGATATTGGTCCCAAAGTGCCATAGCAACGTGGTACCCTCCCTGTAGGTTCGGTATTCCGTAAGCCAATGCAATGATTGGTAAACCCAATATCCATCCTAAAAATATTCCAACTAATATACAAAGTGAAATATTCGTTCCGATAATATAACCTGCACCAAGTAATGCTGGATTAAAGCCAAATCCTGCTCCAATGATCCATTGACCTGATACAAACCAAAATTGGGCACTATCTGATAATATTTTAAAACCCGATTGAAATATTTGGATCACCGCACCAATAACGCCAGCAGAAATGAGTTTGCCTGCACCGAAAGATTTTGTCTGACTCGCCTTTAATACATGCCCAATGGCAGTGCCTTCTGGAAAAGGTAAGGTTTTATCAGCTAATAAAACTCGACGCAAGGGTACTGAAAACAATACCCCTAATATTCCACCCAATGCTGCGATTATCATTATTTGATAATACAGGAAGTGAGACCAAAAGCTTATAACAATTAATCCAGGTATAGTAAATATAATCCCTGCAGTTAGAGCTTCACCTGCAGAAGCTGCTGTTTGTACGATATTATTTTCTAAAATATTATGAGACTTAAATAGCCGTAAACAAGCCATTGAAATCACCGCAGCTGGAATCGATGCGGAAACAGTTAATCCTACTTTTAATCCCAGATAAGCGTTTGCTGCAGCCAATATGACTGTAAGTATAACTGATAATCCGATTGCCTTTAAGGTGATTTCAGGTAAGTTTTTTTCGACAGTTAACATACGCTTTAAAGAATCCTTGCCTTTTCGCACCAATTTGAAAACAAATTTTTTAATGCGATATCAACGAGTGGCTATCTGCTTTGGTGCGTTATTTTGATATCAGTAAAGCAAAATAACATAAATAGATAAATATTAACAGCGCCCCCTTACTACGGGTAATTTGTACCACAGTCTCCGCTTTGGATCGACACATTAAGTAAAATAATAGAGTGATGACTAACATAACACCAAAATCTCTAACAACCAACTGTAACCCAAAGTTAAAAGGTGCAATCATTGCTGGAAAGCTTAATATTCCTAAGTTAAAAATATTTGAGCCGATGATATTGCCAAGCGCAATATCATCTTCACGCTTGATCACCCCCATCAAAGATGCCATTAATTCAGGAAGGCTGGTCCCGATTGAAACAATCGTTAACCCTATCATGAGCTCACTTATGCCTAAGTTTCTAGCCATGCCAGTCGCACCTTTAATAAGCAACTCTGAGCCGAGTGGCAATAATAGAACGCCTATCATTAACCACCCCAACGATAACCAAGATGATCGAGCAGTGAAGCTGTGCGCACGCTTTTGAGTGGTTTCAATGGTAAGTGGCTGTTTTAATGCATGCCAAGTCATGGCTATCATACAAAGTAAAAAGCAAGCGAGTAAAATACAGCCGTCTCCGAATGTTAGATTCCCATCATTAAATACAATGACACTGATCAACATAAGAATAAACAAAATAGCAAACTCGAAATTGATCGCTTTTGATAGTACATTGATAGGTCTAATGAGTGCTGCAAAACCAATGACGAGTCCAATATTAGAAATATTTGAACCTAACGCATTACCTACAGCAATCCCAGGTTTAGCTTCAAAAGAGGCCATAATTGAAACCAACAATTCAGGCGCTGAAGTACCAATTGCCACGATAGTCACACCAATCAATAAGGTTGGAAGCCCCCAATAGCGAGCGAGCCTAGCGGCCCCGGTGACTAAGCGTTCACCACCGACCACAAGACACATTAAACCCACCACGATCCACAAAATATTAACGAACAATCTGTTTTCCCTTCCTAAGTTTTAACTTAAACGATTGGGGGTGAAAGTTTAAATAAACATTCGCCCCAACGTAGACCCACATCAATGAACTATGGCCCACATGATTGATATTCAAAAACGATTAAATGAACACTTTTTAAACTAATTTTGTCATCTCAAATGAATTAAAGAAGCTCATTTTGAATGCTAATTTACTTACTTTACAAAAATAGTTAATCTATAGCCATTAACAGTTAAGTATAGTACACAGCACAATGAAACCCCAGCTTGAGCGATTAATTAATCTTGCTATTGAAATGCTTCAAAAACAAGAAATACTTCCCAGCCAAGATTTGCCTGAATATCGTATCGAACATAGTAAAGACAAAAAACATGGCGATTTTGCAATTAACGCAGCTTTAGTTTTTGCTAAAAGCTCAAAAAAAACCCCTCGCGAATTAGCGACAGCATTGCAACAGGCTATGCCCACGTCTGAATTAATCAGTAAAACAGAGATAGCAGGTCCTGGATTTATTAATATTTATCTAAGTGACACAGCTCAACACTCAATAATCAAAGATATCATTAGAACTCGCAAATCTTTCGGCCATACCAACTTTGGAGCAAACCAAAAGATCAACATTGAATTCGTTTCCGCGAATCCAACTGGCCCTTTACATGTCGGACATGGCCGATCCGCGGTTTATGGTGATGTTTGTGCCAACTTGCTCTCTGCAATTGGTTTTTCGGTGCATCGTGAATACTATGTCAATGACGCTGGACGCCAAATGGATATTTTAGCAACCAGCGTATGGCTTAGGTATTTAGAACTTTGTGGAGAAAAAATTGTCTTTCCATGCAATGGCTATAAAGGTGATTATATCTTAGAAATCGCTAGAACTTTAAAAAATCAACAACAGCAATCTCTGCATCACCCAGTTAGTGAAGTATATTTAGATGTCCCAGCGGACGAAACCTCTGGCGGTGATAAAGAAATTCACATAGACAGCCTCATCAAGAAATGTCAAACATTACTCGGACAATCAAACTATAATTTGGTCCATCAACTTGGCCTTGAACTGATACTAAATGACATAAAAAACGATCTCACTGATTTTGGAGTACATTTTGATAGCTGGTTTAAAGAAAGCGAATTATATGCATCGGGTACAGTTCAACGCTGTCTACAATTATTGCAAGAAAGCCATTTAACTTATCAAAAAGATGGCCATCTATGGTTTAAAGCAACCCATTTAGGTGACGAAAAAGACCGGGTATTAGTCAGGAAAAATGGTGTGCCAACTTATTTTTGTGCAGATATTGCGAATCACGTCGGCAAAATTGAGCGAGGCGCTGAAAAAATGATTGATATTTTCGGCTCTGATCATCACGGCTATGTGGCTAGAGTTAAAGCCGCTCTAAACGCTCTTCACATCTCTAGCGAAAAATTTTCGACCCTTCTTGTTCAGTTTGTTGTTTTATATCGAGGAAATATAAAGCAATCGATGTCGACTAGAAGTGGCGAGTTTATAACTTTAAGAGCGTTACGAAAAGAAGTTGGAAATGATGCGGCAAGATTATTTTACATCATGCGTAAAGCTGAACAACACCTTGAATTTGATTTAGAGTTAGCAAAACGAAAATCAAACGAAAATCCTGTATATTATCTACAATATGCGCACGCAAGAATATGCAGTGTTATGCGGCAAGCTGAAGAAAAAAATATAGCCTATGACCAAAAATTAGGATTAGAAAGTTTGAATTTATTACTTGAACCTCAAGAAAAAAATTGTATATGCTTATTAGCAAAATATCCTGATACTTTGCATACAGCTGCTATCAAACATGACCCACATTTGCTGGTTACATACTTACGAGAACTTGCCAATGCTTTTCATAGCTACTACAATGCTCATCAATTTTTAGTCACTCACCTTGAAACTCGCTGTGCTAGGCTTGCTTTGGTTAATGCAATTAGACAAGTCATGGTAAATGGTTTAGAGTTATTAGGTATAACAGCTCCTGAAATCATGTAAAATGGCAAGAAATTCATACAAGAAAAAGCAACCCGTTTCGAGGAAACTTTGGTTTTTCACCGGTTTTATTTTGGGATGCATTCTTACCGTCACGCTGACACATATCGATATATTAACTAATTTTTTTAACGCTCCTAAGCCAGTCACACCTAGCTTGCAAAAAAAACCGAAAGCTGCAAAAAAACTTCCGCAATTTGATTTCTATAACATATTAAAAGCTGACAATCCTTCTAACAAAGCAGAAACATCCGTTAAACCTTCAACGACCCAGAAGTTTGGCCAAATCGAAGAAGACCCTATCTCAGCACCTGTGGTTTCTAAATCACTCCCTGAAGTCACCTCATCTCAGTACTTTCTTCAAGCTGCTGCACTGCGTAAATCTAAAGACGCTGATCGGCTTAAAGCAAAATTAATACTCGCGGGTTATAATGTGCATGTAAAAAAAGTGTCCAAAAATAAAATGATTTGGTATAGGGTGCTTATTGGTCCTTACCAGAGCAAAGCATCAGCAGAAGTTGTCCAAATTCAATTAAATAAGCAACGTATCAACAGTCATATGGTGCGCCAAGAAAAAAATAGCTGATCATATTTAGCTCATGGCTTGAAATATTATCTTAGTGACTATATGTTAAGATGCTCGATAGTTAGATAAATGGAGTCCAGTTTTGGAACAATATTGCGGAACAACCGTGCTCTGCGTACGCCGTAATGGCAGCGTTGTCATTGGCGCTGATGGCCAAGTCACTCTAGGTAATACAGTGATCAAACACAATGCACGAAAAGTCCGTAGACTTTACAATGACAGAGTCATCGCGGGCTTCGCTGGCGGCACCGCAGATGCTTTTACTCTCTTTGAAAAATTTGAAGGTAAATTAGAATTGTATCACGGCAACCTCACTCGAGCAGCAGTTGAGTTAGCCAAAGATTGGCGAACTGACCGTATATTACGAAAGTTAGAAGCATTGCTTGCAGTCGCAGACCAGAAAACTTCATTGTTAATTACGGGTAATGGTGACGTTGTTGAGCCACAAGACGAACTCATTGCAATTGGTTCGGGTGGCCCTTTTGCACAAGCTTCAGCAACCGCACTATTACAGAATACTAAGTTAAGTGCTAAAAAAATTGTTGAAAAATCGTTAAATATTGCAGCTAATATCTGTATTTATACGAATACTAATACTGTATTCGAAGAACTTAGCTGTGAATAATATTATTTATATACCGCATTTAGAGAGAGACTAATGAGCGAAAATATATCCATGACCCCAAGAGAAGTTGTTGAAGAACTTAATCGTTATATTATTGGCCAAGACGAAGCTAAACGTTCAGTCGCTATCGCTGTTCGCGATCGATGGAGACGGAGTGAGCTACGTAAACAAGACTCTGATCTGAGCTCAGAAATAACTCCAAAAAATATTCTAATGATTGGCCCAACCGGTGTCGGTAAAACTGAAATTGCTAGACGGCTTGCAAAACTCACGAATGCTCCTTTTTTAAAAGTTGAAGCAACTAAATTTACTGAGGTAGGCTACGTAGGTCGTGATGTTGAGACAATTGTTCGTGATCTAGCCGATATTGCAATTAAATTAGAGCGTGAAAACGCATTAGCAAAAGTCAAACATCTGGCTGAGGACGCCACTGAAGATCGCATTCTTAACGCCTTATTACCTCAGCCAAAAAGCTCTGAATATTCTCATACTGAAACAGAAGATGATGAAGCTTATTCATCTCCTGCAAGGCAATTATTAAGAAAACAATTGCGAGAAGGTGAATTAGATGAAAAAGAAATTGAAATAGAATTATCCTCGGCTAGCGTTGGAGTTGAAATTGTCGCGCCTCCTGGAATGGAAGAAATGACAAACCAATTGCAAAGCATGTTTCAACATTTAAATTCTGATAGAAAAAAATTGCGCAAATTAAAGGTAAAAGATGCTCTCAAGGTATGTCGTGAGGAAGAGGCTGCTAAATTATTAAATGATGATGATATAAAAACAGCAGCGATTGAAAATGTAGAGCAAAACGGCATAGTATTTATTGATGAAATCGATAAAGTTTGCCGCCGTTCCGATCACGGTAGTGCTGATGTTTCTAGAGAAGGTGTCCAACGTGATTTATTACCCTTAATTGAAGGTTGTACTGTGTCAACTCGTTACGGAATGGTAAAAACTGATCATATTCTATTTATTGCCTCAGGTGCATTTCATTTAGTCAAACCTTCTGATTTAATCGCTGAATTACAAGGACGATTACCTATTCGAGTGGAACTAAAAGCACTGACTGCAAACGATTTCAAGCGTATTTTAACTGAGCCAAATGCTTCACTTACTCGACAATATTCAGCAATGCTCAATGTCGAGAGCGTTACCGTTGAATTTGCTGAATGCGCCGTAGAAAGAGTAGCCGAAATCGCTTTTCATGTAAACGAAACTTCTGAAAACATTGGCGCAAGAAGACTACACACGGTTATGGAAAGGTTGTTAGAAGAAATTTCGTTTAATGCGCCAGATGATAGTGGAAAAGTAGTTACAATTGATGCAAACTATGTCAATGAACAACTTCAACCATTTATTAAAGACGAGAATTTAGGACATTACATTTTGTAATGCATTGAGTTCATATATATAGGAATTAATATGCAGCAGATTCCTGAACTATTAGAAATTAAATTATTGCAAAAGCAGCATACTGTAGAGCTCAGATTTGATAATCAAAAAGACTACCAACTGAGTTGTGAGTATCTTAGAGTTTTTTCGCCCTCTGCAGAAGTTAGAGGACACGGGAGCCAACCAAGGAAGTTAATCACCGGCAAGCAACATGTAAATATTACCGATATAAAGCCTATTGGAAATTATGCAGTAAAATTTATATTTGATGATGGCCATGATAGTGGCATATACTCGTGGCAAACACTTTACGATTTATGCCGCGACTACCCGAAGAAATGGCAATGGTATCAACACAGGATAGCAAATGAACAAACAGACTAAGACTCACTTTGGTTATAAACAAGTGCCCGTGGAAGAAAAACAAAAAAAAGTAACCGCTGTTTTTGATTCTGTAGCCGCTAAATACAACATCATGAATGATTTGATGTCAGCTGGGATTCACCGAATATGGAAAAGAAAAACTGTACATCTAGCCAATATACGTCCTGGTATGAAAATCTTAGATTTGGCGAGTGGAACTGCTGATTTAGTTAAACTAATGGCACCCAAAGTAGGCAATAAAGGATCGGTTATAGCTTCAGATATCAATCAATCGATGTTAACGATTGGTAAACAGCATTTAATTGATGCCAATATTATTCACAATGTCAATTTTGCGATAGCTAACGCAGAATCATTATGTTTCAAAGAGAATTTTTTTGATAGAATCACCATTGCATTTGGTTTACGTAACGTAACAGATAAGCAAACAGCTTTAATTAATATATTCAAATGCTTAAAACCCGGAGGAATGCTGCTAATCCTTGAATTTTCGAAGCCTGTTTTGCCGCTTTTGAATGCTCTATATGATTTATACTCTTTTAATTTGCTACCTAAAATAGGGAAATGGATTGCTAATGATGAAGATAGTTATCAATATTTAGCTGAATCTATTCGGGTCCATCCTGACCAAGAGACATTACGTACAATGTGTTTAGGCGCTGGTTTTGATGAATGCAATTATTTAAATTTTTCCGGCGGCATTGTCGCTTTGCACCGCGCTTTCAAATACTGATTCAACAATTTATTGACTCATCATCTTTACTTTTTTTTGATATTAACGAATGCAATAGATTCTTCAGTGGTGCTTTTACTATTTCATGATCTGAATTAATTTCAATTAGATGAACGTTCAATTGGGTGTTTGTCATTGCTTGATAAAAACGTATTGCATGATGATAATGATAGCGATCGTGCCGACCAATAATCAAATATAACTCGTTTTGCACTGGATCTGGAATATATGGTCCCGCACTTCCAATCGATATAATTGGAACATTCAGTGACTGCTCTTGTGCTAATTGATTAAGGAAAAAGCCTCCATTTGAAAAACCAATAAATCCAGAAACCCTGTTTGGATGAATTTTTTGGTGAATATACGCTAAGGTTGCTTGACGTTGCTTATAAGTATCTTGCAACCAACAAAGTTTATTTGAAAACTCAAAGCAGCGCTCACTGGGTGGCACAGCGATAACCGTTAAATTTAGTTCACGACCAATGGCATCTAAAATTTTTCGATTATGCATTTCTTGCGGTGAGTTTATAGTCTCAGTTAATCCGCATAAATAGATCCATACAATGTGACTCGTTCGGTCACCCAGTACTGTTAAGTTTGCAGGCGAATTTTCTGCGATAGATTTGCACATCAAGATCACATATACTAAAAAAAAGATTAATGCTCGTAGCAAAATTTTATAAAAGTATAGAGAAACTTGATTTAATTTTTTTGAAAACATTTTAATATCAAAAATATACACATAAAAATTTTAA